>Ga0307380_10012154_pt1 | contig 10729 bp, 9 predicted proteins | sample UN3MG_FD_202239 | JGI IMG/M metagenome (GOLD analysis project Ga0307380, IMG submission 202239) | Soil microbial communities from Risofladan, Vaasa, Finland - UN-3 | ecosystem: Environmental > Terrestrial > Soil > Coastal area > Acid sulfate soil | place: Finland: Risofladan, Vaasa | collected... | reverse complement strand
TCCAGCTAAGAAGCCTTGCACTGCTGGGCAAGCCAGCAGTGGCACCCGGCGGGCATGAAGCAGTAGAATGAACCCATGGAATCCTGCTCGGTATCCGATCGAAACGAAACGCCGCTTTGCGGGCTCATCGTCGGCGCCGTCGTGGCGGGAGTCGCCACCGTTTCGCTGCTGTTGGCCACTTCGCCCGGCCTGCCGATGACTTGGGACGAGGGCAATGCGATCTGGCGGTCCCAGGGCATCCAGCGGTGGTTCGAGCGCTTGGTGGCACCGGATCGTGCGGATTCGCCCCCGAGTGCGTTGAGCAAGGACGGCATCGCCGAGTGCTGGCGGTACACGACGCAGATCGAAGGCCATCCGGCGCTCTACGGGATGGTTATCGCCGCGGGGCGATGGGTCTCGGGCGCGTGGCTCAGGCCGCTGGATAGCTACCGCTTCGGGCCGATCCTGCTGTTTGCCCTGGCCGCCGGAGCGATGTTCTATCGCATGGCGAGGCAGTACTCGATCGCGGCGGCGTTGGGGGCCGTGGCGGCCCTGATGCTCTTGCCCCGGATGCTCGCCCATGCGCACTTCGCCTCCTTCGACGGGCCGCTCGTCGCCTGTTGGGTCCTGGCCTGGGCCGCGTTTGCCCCGGCCCGACGCAGTTGGCCGGCAGCGATCCTCTTCGGAATCGCCTTGGGCATGACGCTCAGCGCCAAGGCGACCGGCTGGCTCGCCCCGCTCGGGTTTCTGGCGTGGACGCTCGTGTATCGCGACCGGGCGGGCGCCAAGGCAATGGCTTGGGGGGTGCCGATCGCGCTGGCCACCTTCTTCCTGCTCAACCCGCCCCTGTGGCACGATCCGATTCGAGGCGGGGTGGCGTTCTTCCAGATGAACTTGGGGCGAAGCGAGTTCAATATCTCGACGCAGTTCTTCGGCCGGATGTACAACCTCGACCACCCCTTGCCCTGGTACAACACGCTCGTGTGGACCGGGATCACGGTCCCCATCGGAATCCTGCTGTTGATGGCCGTGGGGGTGGCCGTCGTGTTGCGGCGCTGGCGCGACGACCGCGCCGGAACGCTGTTGCTCGCCAACGCGCTGGTCTTGCTGATCGTCCGGGCCGTGCCCGGCGTCCCGCCTCACGACGGCGTACGGCTATTTCTGCCCAGCTTCGCGTTCCTCGCGGCGCTGGCCGGCGTGGGAGCGGCCTCGGTGCTGGCTTTTGTGGCACGTCGGCCGAATGGCAGCGTAGCGCGCCGTCGCGCTGCGGTCGTCGGGGTGCTCGTGCTCTACGCAGGCAGTGCGACCAGCGCGATCTGGTACGCGCCGCAATGGCTGTCGTACTACAACCTGGCCGTCGGCGGGCTGCCGGGCGCCACGGCCCTGGGCATGGAGCCGACCTACTACTGGGACGGGCTCGACCGCTCCGTGCTGGACTGGCTGCACACGCACACGACCTCCGACGAGAAGGTCCTGTTTGGCCCGGTTCCAACAGACAACGTCCAGGCTGGCCCCACGGAAAACCTTCGCCAAATGCAGAAGTGGGGTCTTCTCGGCCGGCGCTTCGAGTTCACCGCTCCCGGTCGGTATCGCTGGTACGTGTTGCAGCGTCGACCCAGTGGCATGTGGCCCGCCGACCACTGGCTGGTGGCAAACTGCCAGCCAGCCCATCGCAAGACGATCCGAAAGGGCGGCTGGGGGCCGTGGCGGCTCGACGTGCCCCTGGTCGAAGTCTATTCCCACTCGCAGTATCTCGAGGCATGCGAGACCGTCCGACCGGCTCGTACACAACACGATTAGGGGGACACCTGTCTCGGGGGGCCAGGGAGGCGAGCCAAGGGCGTGGCGAGGTGTCAGCGCAGTTCCCGGGGCGCGGCGCGTCTGCGCCGGGCATTGACTGGAACGGCTCAAACCTCCATGATACTTGGATAATGGAGAGCTTGTCTCGGACCGGTGTTCGCCGCCAGAAAAGGTCGCTCATCCCGAACTCTCCAGCGCCCGTGTCGGTATGCCCAGACCCCAAAGAGTTGACGACTTCCTCGATTTGGTGCGGCGCAGCGGGCTCGTCGAGCGCGACCAGCTCAACCGAGTGCTGCGGCGGCTGAAGGAGGAGGCCGGCGGCGGGCCGATCTCCGACGTCGACTTCGTGGGCCAGCGCCTGGTGGAAGCAGGGCTGTTGAGCCAGTGGCAGTGCAAGAACCTGCTCGAAGGCCGTCACAAGGGCTTCTTCCTCAAGCGGTACAGGCTGCTCGACCTGCTGGGCACCGGCGGCATGAGCAGCGTCTACCTGGCCGAGCACGTGCTGATGCAGCGCCGCGTGGCCATCAAGGTCCTCCCCAAGGACAAGGTGGATGATTCGTCGTACCTGGCTCGATTCCGCCGCGAGGCCCAGGCGGCTGCCGCGCTGGACCACCGCAACATCGTCCGCGCCTACGACGTCGATAACGAGGGCAAAAACCACTTCCTGGTGATGGAGTACGTCGAGGGCCGCGACCTGTTGACGATGGTCAAGGAGGACGGGCCGCTCGACTACCCCGTGGCTGCCGACTACATCCGCCAGGCCGCCGTGGGGCTCGCCCATGCCCATGAAGCGGGACTGATCCACCGCGACGTCAAGCCCGCCAACCTCCTGGTCGACCGCAAGAACGTGGTCAAGGTCCTCGATCTCGGACTGGCCCGATTCACCGGCGAGGAGTACGCCTCGCTCACCGTGGCCAATGAAGAGAACGTGCTCGGTACGGCCGACTACCTGGCGCCGGAGCAGGCCCTGGACAGCCACGGCGTCGACGCCCGGGCGGACATCTACAGCCTGGGATGTTCCCTGTACTACGTGCTCACGGGACATCCCCCGTTTCCCGACGGCACCTTGCCGCAGCGTCTGATGATGCACCAGAAGGAAATGGCCCCCAGCATTCTCGAAGACCGTCCCGACGCCCCGGAGGACCTGGTCGAGATCTGCGTGCGCATGATGGCCAAGAAGCCGGACGACCGTCCTCAATCGGCGTCCGAGGTGGCCGAGCTGATGGGCAACTGGCTGACGGCCCACGGCCATGAGTTCGAGACGGGGAGCAGCCTCGGCGGATCGTCCGGGAAGCTGGCCGCCGCGGCGGCTGTCGCACGGGCCGATTCGGTTTCTCGAGAAGGATCTCCGAAGCACCAGGCCCGCCGGCCCGAAAGCGGCAGCGGCGCCAAGACACCGCACCGGGGCCCGAAGAGCGACAGCGATCTGCGCCCCGGCACGCCACGACCGCCCCATCCCGGCGAAACGGGATCCGCGGCAGGTCGCCAGACCGGCAAAGGTCCCGCCAGGTCGCCCGAACGGGCGACCCCGCGGAGCGACTCTCACGTGATCATCGAGCCGCCCGTTCTCGAGCCCGCCGAAGAGGATGACCCGGCCAGCGTGCTCGAGGCGATCACCCGAGACGAGTCGCCCGTCGTCGCCCGGCTCCGTGCCAAGCGTCAGGTGAGCACGGGGCAAGCTCCCGCATACCACAGCCGCCGCGATGAGACCCCGCTTTGGGTCTGGATCGTGATCGGGGCCGGCACGCTGTTGGCCCTGATCCTGCTAGTGGCCTTCCTGCTGACCCGCCTCTAGTGGTCTGTCCAATTCGAGTTTACGGGTGCCACGGGCATCTTGCCCGTGCTCTCGTAGCTGCACTGGCGAGACGCCAGTGGCACCCGACCGGCAAAGTCAATCTGGACAGACCACTAGGGCACTTGGCTTCGGACATTTGCTGCAAACTGCAAATGAGGCAGCTTCGGGGGGTTCGGGGTTCAGGGGTCAGGATTTGCGTGCATGGCGGGAACTCCAAGTCCTGACCCCTGAACCCCGAACCCTGGACTCTCGCCTCGGTCTGAGGCCCTGCCTCGCTGGATCGTGGGCTTCGGCAGCGCGACCGAGATGGGCGACACTCCCGTCTACTTGGAACGGATCTGAAGTAGCTCCGCCGGCAGGGCCTCGTTCAAGCTCCCCGAGCGAAAGCCCTCCAGATCGAGGGAGACGTACCTGAATCCCGCCGCCTTCAGCTCTTGGATTACCAGGCGGCGGAGCTCCGGGTCGGCGAACTTCGCCATCGCCTCCGGGGCGACCTCGATCCGTGCCATGTCGCCCTGGTGGTAGCGGACGCGGAGAGGCTGGAACCCATGCCCGCGGAGGAACTGCTCGGCCTTGTCGATCATCGCCAGCCGCTCGGGCGTGACCTTCTCGCCGTAGGCAATCCGGCTGCTCAGGCAGGGAGTGGCCGGCTTGTCCCAGGTGGGGAGCTTCCAGTCGGCGGCCAACTGTCGCAATTCCGCCTTGGTAAGATCGCACTCCGCCAAGGGGCTTTGCACCTTCCGCTCCCTGGCGGCCCGCAGCCCGGGTCGGTGCTCGCCATGGTCGTCGCGGTTCGACCCATCCACCACCACGGCCACGCCCAGCCGCTTGGCAACCTTCTCCACCTGGATGAACAGCTCGGTCTTGCAGTGGTAACAGCGGTCCGCCGTGTTCTGCTGGTACTCCGGGTTCGACAGCTCGTCGGTCTCGAGCGTTTCGTGGCGGATGCCGATCCGGCGTGCCAACCGGCGGCACGCTTCCAGCTCGCCCGACGCCAGGCTGGGGCTCACGCCGGTGATCGCCACGGCGCGGTCGCCCAAGGCCAGGTGAGCCGCCTTGGCCAGAACCGTGCTGTCCAGCCCGCCGGAGAAGGCCACCGCACAGCTCCCGTAGCTGCGCAGCAGGTCGAGCAGCCGGTCACGCTTGGCCGTGAGATCGCTAGGGCACTTGGCTTCGGACATTTGCTGCAAATGAGTCAGGTCTGTGGGGTTCAGGGTTCAGGGTTCAGGACTTGGAGTTCCACGTATACACGTAAATCCTGAACCCCGAACCCTGACCACTGACTTCTCGCCTCGGTCTGAGGCCCTGCCTCGCTAGACAATTGGCTTATCGGTGGCTCGCAATGCGAGAGGCATGCCATGTGCGCAGGATGCGTCCGTGGTCGCGGATCCGCACGTCGACCCACGGCGCAACAAAAGAGGCCCTCCACCGCAATGCCGTGGCGATGCGCTTTTGAGAGCCCGTCACTTAACGGGGGCGACCTGGACCCCGGGTTGTGTGATCCGCATCGGTCTGCCGTAGCGACCGCATCGCGGCTATACACGCGGCCGGAGCCTTTCTAGCAGGCACCCAACGGGCGAAGTATCGGCTCACCAAAGGTTTACATCGACAGCACGAGCATGGTAGAGGGCCATGCGTGAGAACCGGTTGAGGAGTCGCGCGATGCGCGGCGCCCTCCGCGGTTCTCGACGGCCCCCATATCGTACAGGTTATGCCCCGCCGGGACAAGGAACAAACTGGCAGCTACCCCCCTTTTCTGGCCGGCATGTAATCCATCCCACAGAGGGGCTAGTCATCTTCGCATAGGATCAGCCGAAGAATAGCTCCCGCATTCCGCCCGGCCTTCTGCCAGGGGGACGGGCTGAGAAACCGGGAAGTCATTCTCCGGTCGGTCCTTGCTCGGAGCCTTGAACGCCCCCGGACTCCCGGGCAGGTCGCCCCTTCAACCACGGCCAGCGCGGCGGGAACAGGACCAGGGTGGCGAGGACGAGGGCTCCGAACGCGCAATAGCAGATGGTGAACACCCAGGGAGGGGCCTGGAAGAAGATCAGTTCGTGAACCCAATGCCCGACGAATGAGCCCGTGTACACTTCGCCGCCCCCTTTGTCGCGCCAGTGCTTCTCCAGGGTTGTCAGTGGGCAGATGATTCCTGCCACCGCCTGGACCACAACAATCAGAATCATCAGGAAGTGAATCGCCCGGAACCAAAAGTTCCGCACCCACTTCCAGTGGAGCAGCACCCCCACCAGGATCGCCAGAAGCCCCAAGATGACGAACCCGATATACGAGGCGTGGATCACGACGACGGAATCGGCGAGATAGTTGTAGAGCGTCATGGCGCCCCTATAGATGCTAGGTGGGCGGAGAATATTCCCGAAGCGGCGTAAACGCCGTTCGAGGCGAATCGCCTATCATTCGCATATACCTCAGAGCGCGTAATTTGCGCATTCTGTGCCGCCGAGAAGGAGGCCGGCAGGCCCCCCAGAACCCCCGTGCATCACCGCCTCGTACACCGTCACACGCCAAGCGGACGGATGTGAGAGTAGGTCAATCCCCCCCGATAAGCACCGATTGGTCGGCCCCTTGCGGCTAACAGCCCCTAGCACAAGCAGTTCGGTTTCCCCCGGCCCGCGAGACATCTGAAGCGAGAGACCGGTTCTGATAGCGGCTCTAAACAGTTCCGTCGACATTGGCGTTGGGACTGGCTCACGGGCTATTCGTCGCCCAGGTTGGCCTATTGGGTTGCGCGTCGGCTGCGTGGGGTAGAAGCGTTGGCGCGAGCCCGGCTGATGACCGAAAACGCAGCAAGCCCACGGACGCCAACGCCGGCGATTGTGCCACAGGCTCGGAAATATGCCCAACCTGACGCGAGACCGACCCGCCCGGCAGCGGCGCCCCATTGCCTGCCGGCCCTCGCCACGACCCTCCCCCGGGGGGAAAGGACCCCTTGTGACAAGCCTTCCACGCCGCCCTTCCGTGGGGGAGAACGATCCACCTGGCGGAGCAAGCGCAAAAAAACGAGAAAAATGCTTAAGTTTTCATAGACATGCCCTTATAATTGAGTGAGGAAGTGATATTGCCACACGTGCAAGCTAGAAATGCTCTCTTGACCGCGGGGCCGACTCGTGGACGTATCGCGCCGCGAGGACTCGTCCCCGGTGGATGAGACGCCGCTTCTGGTGTGGGAGGGCGGATCATGACATCGCAAACCCGGGAGGAGCCGAGGATCGTCGCCGCGGCCGAGCGGCAAATGCAGGCCTGGGTCCTCACCCAACAGATGGCCGAGCGGACCGTTCGCGTCGACCGGCTGCCCAAGCCCGCCGACAAGCTGGGCGACTACATCACCATCTCTCGTGAAGCGGGCGCGTGCGGCAGCCAAATCGCCGAGCTGGTCGGCCGGAAACTGGGCTGGGAGGTGCTGGACAAGAACCTCCTCGATCAGGTCGCCGCCGAAGCCAACTTCGCCCGGCCACACCTGGAAGCCGTCGACGAAACCTCGGTCCACTGGGCCAACGGCATCCTTGGCACGTGGCTGGACCCCAAAACGATCTCGCACCAGCGATACGTGGTCCACTTGAGACGGGTCGTGACGGCGACCGCTCGCCGCGGAAACGCGGTCTTCGTCGGACGCGGGGCGCAATTCCTGCTGCCGCGCGGGCAGGGCATCTCGGTGCGCCTCGTGGCCCCGAAGCCGTACCGTGTCGAGCAGATCGTGCGGCGTCTGGGAATCACCGCGGCCAAGGCCCGACAACACATCACCTGCGTCGACCGCGGCCGCCGGGAGTTCGTCCGGCGCTTCTTCAACCGCGACATCGACGACCCGCATCTGTACGACCTGGTGATCAACGTCCAGCGCTTCGGCCCGGACGCCGCGGCCGACAAGATCGTCGGCGCGTATCCTCGGTAGCAGGGCACCCCGGGCGAAGCGCAGCAGGTCCGACGGTTGCTCATCCGACGCCGCTCCGGATGGTCCTGTCACCCGTCTCGATTGCCCCGAAGCACTTCTCGGGCGCTCGCCCGGCCCGGACGTTCGCCGGCATCGCCGCACCTTTGCAAATCTGGGCGGCTGTGCTACGTTGTACGCATGAGCAGTCGCCGGGTGGGACGACGTGCCCGATCGTCGCGCCTGCGGCGCCTGCCTGCCGGAGCGAGGCTTTCTCCCGGCCTGGCCGGGTGGCCGTGCAGCCGCGTCGCGGCGCGCCCTCGCTGCGCCGAAGCCGCGCTTGCCCACGCTGAATCGGAACCACTTGCCATGAAAACGCGATTCGAGCACGCCTACGTGCTCAACGTGATGTCGGACGACCACCCGGGCATCGTTGCGGCGGTGACGGGGGCGGTCGAGACCTTGGGCGGCAACATCGACGCGTGCAGTCAGACCGTGTTGGGCGGCTACTTCACCCTGATCATGATCGTCAGCCTGCCGGAGCCGATCGAGCCCGACGCGCTTTCGGAGCGGGTCCGCTGGTCCGAATCGTTGGACACCGGCTACCAGGTGATCGCTCGGCCCGTCCTGCCCAGCGACGGCTTCTCGCCCGTCGAGCAGTCGGACCGGTTCGTGATCACCGCCTTCGGCACGGATCAGCCGGGAATCGTCCGGCGGTTCAGCCGGTACCTGGCGGGCAGGGACATCAACATCACCGACCTCTACGGCGACCGCTCCGGCGAGGAGTTCGTGCTCATCGGCCAGTTGGAGATACCCAAGCAATGGGACATCCGCCTGCTCCAGGCCGACCTGGAACAGATGGGCAAGGAGCTGGGGTTCACCGTGCGACTCCAGCACGAAAACGTGTTCGTGGCCACCAACCAGTTGCGATTGACCCGCTCGCCGCAGGGATGACGCCCAAGGGAATGAGATCACCATGCTTCGCACCGACGAGATCCTCTCCACGATCGAAATGCTGCACGCCGAGCACCTCGACGTGCGCGCGGTGACCCTGGCGTTGAACGTCGACGACTGCGCCGCCCCCAGCGTAGACCACCTCTGCCGCAAGCTGCACAGCAAGATCACCTCGCGGGCGAGCCGGTTGGTGGAGGTGTGCGATCGGGTGGGAACGAAGTACGGCATCCCGGTGATCAACAAGCGGCTGGCCATTTCCCCGATCTCGACCATTCTGGCCGGTCACGGCCACGCCGCGGCCGTGCAAGTGGCCCGCACGCTCGACGCCGCGGCCACCGAGTGCAAGGTCGACTTCGTGGGCGGGTTCACGGCGCTAGTGCATAAAGGGATCACCCCCGCCGACGCCCTGGTGATGAGTTCCCTGCCCGACGTGCTCTCGAAGACCGAAAAGGTGTGCGCGTCGGTCAACGTCGCCTCGCGCAGGGCGGGCATCAACATGGACGCGATCCACCGGATGGGGCACGTGCTTCTGGACGTGGCCCGGGCAACCGCCGACCGGCGAGGCTTCGGCTGCGCCAAGCTGGTCATCTTCGCCAACATCCCGGAAGACAACCCCTTCATGGCCGGGGCCTACATGGGGGCCGGCGAGCCCGAGGCGACCGTCAACATCGGCGTCTCCGGGCCCGGCGTGGTCGACAGCGCCCTGAAGCGGCGCCTGGCGATCGGCGGCGACTTGACCCTCGGCGACCTGGCCGAGGAGATCAAGATCACCTGCTTCCGCGTCACCCGGGTGGGTGAGCTGATCGGGCGCGAAGTTGCCCGGGAGCTGAAGGTGGCCTTCGGGATCGTCGACCTTTCCCTTGCCCCCACGCCGACCGTGGGCGACAGCATCGGCGAGATCCTCAAGACCTTGGGGATCGAGCGCGTCGGCGCCCCCGGATCCACCGCCGCGATCGCCATGCTCAACGACGCGGTCAAGAAAGGCGGCCTGTTCGCCTCCAGCTCGGTGGGCGGACTCAGTGGGGCGTTCATACCCGTAAGCGAGGACGCCGCCCTGGCTGAAGCGGTTGGGGCCGGCCACCTGGTGCTCGAAAAGCTCGAAGCGATGACCGCCGTCTGCTCCGTGGGGCTCGACATGATCGCCATCCCCGGCGACACCCCCCCGGAAACCATCGCCGCCCTGATCGCCGACGAGATGGCCATCGGCGTCGTCAACGACAAGACCACCGCCGTCCGTCTCATCCCGGTGCCCGGCGCGAAGGCCGGCGATCGCGTCGACTTCGGCGGCCTGTTCGGCTCCACGCCGGTGATGGAAGTCCGCAACAGCGGCGCCAGCGAGCGCTTCGTCCACTTCGGCGGCCGCATCCCGGCGCCGCTCCAGTCGCTGGGGAACTGAAGCAAGGCGGCCGGGTGGCCCCGTGATTGCTCACCCGGGGCGACCCGGCCGTTTTTCCCGTAAGTGTTGACAAACGCGATCCGATATAATAATATTCCTATGTCGCTGAGGTAACCACGGATGCCTCAGACCGAGGTCTTCTTCTACCGAGACGAAGACGGCACGGTCCCCGTTTATGCCTGGCTTCAGGAACTTGCCGCCGAGGATCGCCGGGCCGCTGCCGCCTGCATTGCCAGGCTTCGGCTCCTTGAAGCGTTCGGCCACGAGCTTCGACGCCCCCACGCGGATTACCTCAGAGACGGCATCTACGAGCTTCGCGCCAGACGAGGAAACGTCAACTACCGAATACTGTACTTCTACCACGGCCAAGACGTCGCCATCCTGGCCCACGGCCTCACCAAGAAGAAGAGAGTCCCGCCTGCCGACATCGAGCGGGCCATCGAGAGGAAACAGCGCTATGAGCAAGCCCCAGAAGAATTCCGGGCAACGATCACCATCCCGGAAGACGCGCAAGACGTCTAGCGCTCTCGAAATCATCGACCGCACGATCGTGCGGGATGACGCCGAGCTGCGAGAGATGATCGAGCAAGAGACCGTGAACGCCCTCGTGGCTCAGGCCATCTATGACGCCAGAACAAGCGCCGGGCTCACTCAGAAAGAACTCGCCGAGCTGGTCGGCACCAAGCAGCCGGTCATCTCGCAGCTTGAAGACGCCGATTACCAGGGGCATTCTCTCTCCATGCTCAAACGTATCGCCGCGGCTCTGAACTGCCGTCTAGAAATACGCATCGTGCCAAATACGCCCCAGCCCCAGCCGGCGTAATCCGCCACTGCAACAAGAGCGAGCCTCTATCGGACAAAGGGAGTCTGCGACCATGAACAAGAAGCAGGTGTTCGCCTTCCTCGGAGAGCAGGATCCCGA
>Ga0307380_10012153_pt1 | contig 10730 bp, 3 predicted proteins | sample UN3MG_FD_202239 | JGI IMG/M metagenome (GOLD analysis project Ga0307380, IMG submission 202239) | Soil microbial communities from Risofladan, Vaasa, Finland - UN-3 | ecosystem: Environmental > Terrestrial > Soil > Coastal area > Acid sulfate soil | place: Finland: Risofladan, Vaasa | collected... | reverse complement strand
CGGTGGCGATGATCACGTCCGCCAGAGTCGTCGCTCAGGAATACGAGGAGAACCCAAATGGCGTCCCTGTGGACGTTGTCAAGCTTAAGGAGTTCACCTGCTCGGCCGCGTATCAGCATGCTCTGAAGGCCTACGTCGCCGGTACGATCAGCTTGCACGACCTAGCTCGTGCCCTCGAGCCGATGCGCCCCATCCTGCCGTGGCTGGCCGGCAGAGAATGAAAGGAGAACAAGAGTGCCGCGAGATCCTCCGTGACCGTCTCGTTCGCAGTGTGTCTTGTGTCCGGGGAGGTGGTCTCCCCGGCCGTACCGCAGCAACGTTTTTTCTCAAAGGAAACGCAACATGAAACGGAAATGGTGTTGATTCGTATTGTTCTTCGTACTCGCAATCGGAATGATGGCCGGGCAACTCCGCGCCGGTGAAGCGCCGCCCGCTGCACCGACGCTGAATGACCTCCTGGCAAAGGCATCGCAGGATGAAGCCGCGGGCAACATGGCCGCCGCCGAAGATGCGCTCAAGCAAGCAGCCCCTCTGGCGGCCGGGAAAGACGACGCCACTCGCTGGGCCAACGCCGTCTGGACCTTCGTCATGCGGAGCAAATCCATCGATGACGGCGTTGCCGCCTTCAAGCGGTTAGCTCCGCTGGCCGCGTCGGGTGACGCCAAGGCAAGCCTTGCCGCCGCATCGCTTGCAGGCTCGCGCAACTACCTGCGGTCCGGCGACTTCGATAAGGGGATTACGCTGTTCAACGGCGTCAGGGACTTCGCCGCGACGGTCCCGAATGCAGCGGGCCTTCTGCAGTTCCTCGAACAGCTCGCCCACGGTCATGCTCTCGCCAAGGCCGGCGACGTGGACGGCTCGATCCGGGCGTTCCAGGGCGCCGCGGTGCTCGCCCCGAGCCCGGCGGACCAGGTGAAGGATACCTATGCGGCGGCCCTTGTTCAGGCCAAGATCCGTGCGGGCGCCAAGGACGCACCGGCCACCGAGAAGTACGTCGCGTTCCTGTTGTCCCTGCCGGGTTCGGCGGTCGGGAGCTTTGCTCCGCACTACGACGTGGGATGGATCCGGCACAATCTCGGCCAGTATGGGGCCGCTCGGGATGAGGCGCTGGCGGCAGCCCAGGCCGCGTCGGAGAAGGAATGGCAGCACCTCTACTACCTCCTGGGAACGGTGCTGACGTGGGGAGAGTCGGCCGACGCCAGTCTCGCCTTGATGGACAGGCTCGCCCCGCTGGCCCTCGCGCCCGAAGCGAAGAAGTCGCTCGCCAAGGCAGGGCTCAGCTCGGCCGGCCGGTATCTTACGTCCAAGGACTTCCAGAAAGGCCTCGAGATCCTCGACCGCGTCAAGGCACTCGGTTTTGCAGCGGAAGAGGTGACCGGTGTGGTGCCCATCCTCGAACAGATCGGGCAGGCACGAACGGCGTCCGACGTCGTCGCCTCCGTCAATGCGCTCAAAGCCGCCGCCGGATCGGCTGCGGGCAAACCCGAATGGCTGAACCGCATCTATGAGGCCGCTTACGGGATGGCCGTGGCGCGTGCCCAGGCGAAGGACAAGCCCGGCGCCGACGCCTATGGCGCGTTCATCACCACCGAGATGCCTGCTATCGACGCGTGGCGGATGAACACCGAGATGGCGCGGCTGGGGCTGATGCTTCTCGACCTGCCCGCTGCCGCAGACCACCTGGTCAAGGCTGCTCCGCTGATGAGGAGTAAGGGCGATGCGAACTCCTGGGCGGACATCGCCGCGGAAGTCGTGGCCAAGGTTACGGATGCAACGGAAGCTTCCGCCGCGTTCGGCCGCATTTCGAGGGCTGCCGCCACAAACGACGCCAAGAGCAGCCTGGCCGTTTCCTTCCTCGACGCCGCCCGCAAGCGGCTGCTCGAGCAGAAACCCGACGCCGCCAAGCGCGCCGTGGATGAAGCGAAGACCGTCGCAATGCAGTTCCCTGACCTCTCATCCACGGTGCAGTTCGTCGACCAGCTCGTCGTGGCGCAGTCGCTTGCGTCGACCGGCGACGGCAAAGGAGCCGTTGAGGCACTGCAGGGAGCCCTGGGCCTGGCGGGCCAGAAGGAGGATTTGGCGAAGGATCTCTACAGGATCACGCAGGGCATCGCCTGGCAGCGGGCGTATCGCGCCGACAAGGACTGCGCCGGGCAGATCGCGGCCTTCATCGCGCAGAACTGCGCCGCTGCCGCCGAACCGTACGTGTTCTACAGCGACCTTGCCTCCCTCCAGTACCGCATCGGGAACCTCGAGGAGGCTGAAGCCCATCTCACCACCGCGGCGCCCTTGATCAATACAGCCGAGCAGGCCAGGGCATGGGCTGAGACCGCATGGTGCCTGACGAGCCGCAACAAGACGCTTGATGACGGCATTGCCGCGCTCGGGCGCCTCGCCCTTCTCGCGACCACCGCCGAAGCGAAGACCGCCCTCGCCCAGCGCCTCATTCAAGGCACCCGCCAGTGGCTGACAGGCGGCGACTATGCAAAGGGATTGAGCGTACTGCCGGTCACCGACCAGATCGCGGCCGGCTTGTCCGCTCAGCAACCCATGGTGCAGTTCATCGACCACCTGGGCAAGGCCCACGAACTGGGCGCGAAAAACGACATCGATGGTTCCATCAACGAGCTGAAGACGGCATACGCAATGACCGCTGGCAAGCAGGACATGGCTAAGGATGTCTACCAGGTCTGTGTCATTCGCGCCGGAGCGCAAGTGGAGCGAGGGGACAGGCTCTCGTGCGACAGGCTGATTGGCTTGATTCAGGAAGGGTTGGCTACAGCGGTCAAACCTTGCGTACTCCATAGGGATCTCTCCGTCCTCCGTTTGCGCCTTCACCAGACCGACGAAGCTCGGGAAGAACTCCTGCAAGCCGCAACCGAGGCCAGAGATGACGATGATTGGAACTACCTCAGTGGCATGCTTGCTGAGGTCGCGACCTGGACCGCTCCTGCAGCAGCTAACCTCCAATTCCTGGATGCGGTCGGCATGTTGGCCAAGACCAATGTCGCCCATCGGGTTGTTGCCCTTGCCCGTGCCAGCATGTTTGCGCATCAGTTCAGACCAGCAGAGGCTGAGGCCGCACTCAAGCAAGTTCTGCCCAAAGAGCAAGTAAGAGACCTGCAAATGCTGAGGATGGCGTATATCATAGCTGATACCTACTCCTGTCTCAGCCAGACTGCCGATGCATACCGGATGTTTACCCTCGCCGAGATGCTGGGCAAATCCTGTACTGAGGCTGAACGGGATTACTGGTTCAGGTGCGTCTTCTATCATGCCAACGTGGGCGGGAGACGGATTCCCCTGCACTTCCACAGTGTCCTGAAGCAAACCGCCGCAGATGCATCGGATGCGCGTGAAAAGGACCGCTTCCTCAGACTCTATGCTGAAGCGGCCGGGAAGGTAGGGTTGGGCGAGGAGGCAGTACAGGTTCTGCGGGACCAAAACGCACAGCCGGGGGCATTTGTCGAGCTGGCCGCCGCGTTGGTCAAGAGCGGCAAACTGGCCCCCGCCCGCAAAGCACTCGCCGCAATACCGGCTGCTGCAGTAAAGGATGATGCGACCCTGGCGCAGAAGATTGATGCGGTCAGGCAGGCGTTGAGCCAATGAGTCCGCGTTCGCAGTCACAGACATCGAATCAAAGTGATGGCTTCAAAACAACACAACACGAAAGAAAGGATCACGTACTATGGAACGCAAACTGTGGATCATGGCAATAGCGATTGCCGCCCTCATGCTTGGACCTGGCGCCCCAGTCTGGGCTCACAATACCAAACCCCCGTGCTGTTGCGGTCAAAGCAGCCAAAGCAGCGGCGGCAGTAGCGGCAGTGGCAGTGGCAGTGGAGGAAGCAACACCGATACCACGTGCAAGGACACAACGGGTAAGGCAGTTGAACTCTATACAGGCTCCGAACTCTACTACGCAGACGGCCCGAGCCTCGGCCAGTGGAGCCTGAACCTGACGTACAGCAGCCTTACCAATGAATGGCGCACAGCATCGGAGATGTACGCCGTGCCGCCGCCGATCTCCAGCACCACGCGCATAATCATCTACATGGATGCGCACACTTGTCTGGATTTCCACAAAGTTGACACCTCGTGGCTCATCTATGGCGAGAAGGGTGAAGCCGAGAATCAGCCGTATCACCTTGAGGAATGGGATCTAACGGGAACGGACGACGCCATCGCGCTGTATCACGAAATGGATCATGTTCGCAAGATGTACATCTTCCACCATCCGCAGAACAGTGCTGGCGACAATCCAGGCAAGCTATGGAAGGTAGGTTTCGGGGTGAGCAAGGACTACTACTACACGCAGCTCACGTACAATTACACGTCCGGCATCCTCAGCACTATGGAGGATGATTTAGGCCGCGTGACCCATTTCCAGTTCAACAGCGACAAGCTCACGAAAGTGATCGAATCGAACGTTGGCGGTTCAACACCCTTGGACAACACCAATGGCCGCGTCACTTGGCTCGAATGGGACGCTACGGGCCAAAACGCCATGATCACCAGGATGAGCATCGGCATGCCCAAGCGAATTGATGCCAACGCAGGATCCAGTGGCACGGTAGCACCAACGGAAGGGGATTACTACTGGCGTAGGACCGCATTTGAGTACGTCGAAGTCGCCGGCCTCAAGAAGCTTGCCTACGTGATCAAGCCGGATCAGTACGATGAATGGGCGGCAAGCACTCAGCCGGATAAGAGCGAACGGTACGCCGCCAACAAGCTCACTTACTACACCAGCGGCGAGAATGTCGGCAAAGTGAAATCAGAGACATCCAACTGCAACACGTGCAGCGGCACTGGCGGCGGCAGAGAGATCGTATACTACAGCACTCCTCCGAATCAGCTTTACAGCGGATCTCAACCTGCCGCACCGAACACGCCCTATGTGCAAAGAAATATCTATGAACTGAGCGGAGACAATGCGCTGCTGACGGCCATCTATCAGATGAACGACAACGAACAGACCGTGTTCCTTCTCCGCCGGGCCACTGATACCACGGGTTGGCTGACGCAGTACCGGTATAACAACGCGAGTTGGCGGTACAGCCTCGAGTACGTGACAGAGTACAGCGTGAGTTTCGACTGGCTAGCCGGAACAGGCAATGCAACCAACCACACGAAGATCGCCGAGGAACAGTACACCTACAACGGATACTATCAACTCATCACCAAAGCTGTATGGGATGGCACAACCAATGTCACAGTGACAGAATCGACCTATAAGGACACAACGTCAAAGAGACTCGAGACAGTGGTCCAGCATCTGGACGGGTCGACATCCCTGACGACGACCTATAAGTATGATACCGATGCCAACTATAACAGGCTGATCGCGGTGTGCAATCCCCAGGTCACCAGCGGGCAGAACCCCCCAAGCGGGACCGCCTACTATACCGGCAAAAGAACCACCTATGACACGAAGAACCGCGTCTCGGAAGTGAAGATACTGCAACTTAGCGACACCCCGGCTAACTGGCCGGATACGGGCAGCACGACACTGCGCTCAACCAAGTACGTCTATACCGACGACGCTGGCGGTCTGGGCGATACGAACAGATTTGAACTGTATCAAAAGATAGAAGACTACGGCGATGCTTCTCATCTGAATCTCACCACTCAATATGACTATACTGCCGTCTGCGGCGTATGGCGCAAGACAAGGGAAACGCTTGACCCGGGCACCACCAATCACGTGAACCTTGAGACAACGTATGACTATACGACCGTCGATCCTGAGTCAGGCGCCTGGGGCAACCCCACTACGGTCACCGAGCCGGAAACGGCGTACAGGACAGCCTACTACTATGACAAGTCTGATCGTATACTCAGTGCCGACAGAACGTGCAACGGCCATACGTTGTCGAAGGTAACCCGCATTTACTCCAAGGATGGAGCGCTGTTGTGTGAGACAAATGGGGCAGACTCCCCGGTCGCAACATCAACAGTGTACGAATATGACAAGGCGGGCCGGAAGACGGCATTGTATGAGGATGTGGCTAGCTGTATCCGCTCCTGCACGGGATGGACCGGAACGGTACGAGGCAACGTCACGAACTATGAGTACATCCCCGGCACCTATCGCGTACAGAGAATCCTCCAGAAGGCTGGATGGGCTTCATGTCCCCCTACTATCGTGCGCAGCTTCGAGTATCGCGTGGATGGGAAGGTATCCACGGATCTGGACGCTCTTGCGAACGCTACCAGCTATACATACGATACCGTTACGAAGCTCGTCAGCACGGTCACCGACGCCGTTGGCGATTACACCGACTACACCTACGACCGGCAGGGACATAGGCTCACGGAAAAACGGTATGAGGCATCGCAAAATCCGGACCTGAGAGTACTCTTCATTAGGGAAGACTACGATTCGATGGGCCGCGTCTACAAGCGCACCATCTACAAGCCAGACGACGAATCCAGCCCGAGCTACGTCAACTACTATCCCGACAAGCTTGGCCAGATCGCGTGTGAAAAGGACCCCGGCAACAACGAGACCACGTACACATATGACGGTGTCGGCCGCCGGGTTTCCATCGAGGACGCCAAGCACAACGTGACATATTACACCTTCGATCCGGCAGGCAGGAGCAGGATCATCGAGCGCAAGCAGGTCGACAACGCCACCCCCACGCCGGGGGTCATCCGCCACAATCTGGTCATCAACTACTATGACAAGAATGGTAACATGACGGCATCGGTCAATTGGGGCGACAACACCCCCACTGATTGGGTATGGGATGACACGAAGCCGCTCGCCTGGACGTACGATAAGATACCGACTGACCCGGGAGTGACCTCGGCCTCTCCATCCGAACACCACGTCGTCCTCTATGCGTATGGCTTCGACGAACAGGACGGCGCGTTCGTTCGCGCCACAGATCCGAAAGGCACGGTTACCGTAAGGTACAGCGACTTGCTGGGACGCACGACAAAGACCATGTCGGAAGAGAACGGCATCAACCGAACGGCCCTCTATGCCTATGATCAGCCTGTTGTCGGTGAGAGCTTCTACTTCGACTCGGTTACGCCGAAAAATGAACCGTACAACGACCAGGTGACCAAGTACGTCCGTGAAAGTTGTCTCGATGCGCGGCTCGTGACGTCCAGGGTGTACCCCGACGGCGGGACAGTGACAATCACCTATGATGATGACGGAAGTGTAGCCACACGCACCGATCAACGCGGCTGGAAAACTAGCTACACCCGTGACGTGCTCGGCCGTGTGACGCAGGAAGACGTGACGGCTATGGATGGAGCGCCTGCGGTGGAGGGCACCATTCAACTGAAGTACGAGTATGATGATGCGCTCGGCCGGCTTACGAAGGCCATCGACTACAATATCGATGGCACGGCGACCGATGACGCCGAAGCCAGCTATACCTATAGTTGGACTGGCAGCAATCGGATCGTCCAGGAAAACCAGAAGCTCGGCTCCGGAAGCACCTACACGGCCGAGACCACAATACTCAATGTGGGCGTGCCGTACAGCATGAAGTACCCCGGGCCCGATGGTTCCCGGTTCATGGTCTTTTTCGACAAGGACGTGAACCTTCGCATTACCGAAATAACGGACTCCAGCCACTACCTTGCCAGGTACGACTTCGTGGGTGATCTTCTCAGCAGGAAGCGGCTCGGTGATTTCGGGGGATCTGAAACGGAGATATACTGGGGCTCACTCGACGGCGACACGTTGCCCCAATACGATGCCTTTGATCGGGTCATCGACTCGAAGTACTATACACCGACGAACAATGTCAGGTCCGAACTGAAGTACGCCTACGACTATGCGTCGAACGTCACGTGGCGTTACGACTATGAGATGCAGGACGCTCACAGCAAGAACTGGAGCCAGAAGTACACCTACGACGGCCTGGATCGGCTGATCAAGGCGGAACAGGGTTCAGTTGACGACGAAAGCTGGCCACCGAACTCCACTACGACCATGTCGACCGTCGAGAAGACCTGGACGTGGGATGACTCCGCCGAAAGTGGCTACAACACACTGGATAAGCTTGGCAATTGGGTGAGGTCCAACTACACCGATGCCAGCAACGATAAAGACGACATCCGGCAGCACAATGAAGCCAACGAAATCGAGGCCCCGGCATCTGGTGGAGGACCCGCACGCATCTTTGATGGGAAGCCCCGAGAGATTGTCCATGACGCTGCCGGTAACGTGACCATCCTCGAGCTGGACGAAAGCGGTGGTGGGACGAAAACTTGGCGGTTCACCTACGATTATCGCAACCGCCTGATCAAGGTTGAAAGCAAGACCACAGGCGAATTCGGCAACGTCGCCACGTACCTCTACGATGCACTCAACCGAAGGGTGAAAAAAGATCTTGACTCCGAGGTGGAAACTGATATACTGTATCTTTACGATGGGTGGCGGTGCGTCGAAGAACGCGATGCGGCGACTCCCAGCACCGTGCTTCGTCAATACGTTTACGGCGGGCAATATATGGACGAGCTGGTCTGCAAGATCGAGACGCCAGGCGGAACGCCGACCAAGCACTACTACCTCCAGGACGCCAATTACAACGTGGTCGCCCTGGCCAACACGAGCGGCACTGTCCAGGAACGCTACCTGTACGAGCCCTATGGCAACGTCACGATCACGGACGAGGGCGGCACGACACGGACGGAGAGCTCCTACAGCAATACGCTCACCTTCCAAGGCATCAGGCTGGATACCGAAACCGGGCTCTTGTACTTCCGTAACAGATTCTACAGCCCCATGTTGGGAAGATTTGTTCAGAGAGACCCGGTGCGTCGTCGAAACCTCTACGAGTTCGTCTCAGGATCCCCAACTTCCCTTCTAGATCCTCTCGGGCTGGAGGAGAAGAAGGATGAAAAGACATGGCAGGTGACCAACAAGAGTCCTCTTGGTGCGGACTGGCAATACAAGGGAAATGACCCATGGTTACCGACCTCCACAGAGCCTCTCACTACGGTTATCACTGGGCATGGAATGGCTCAGGCTCTCCTGCATTTTAGAAGGAACTACTGCTATACATTCAAGTGCCAAGAGAAGACATGCAAAGCAACTGTACCACACGAAGCGGAAGCTTTCACCAATGAATTCTACCCCGTAAACCATTGGAAGTGGGAGGGCGGTGACCCCATCGGTCAGGACTTCCAGGCCTATAAGAAAGGCCTTGCCGATGGGCATCCGATGCCAGGCGAAGTGGAGAAGGCACAGAAGGCGTGTGAAGCTGGCACGGCAGATAATTGTGGCGAGAATGGAGACAATAAACAAGGCAACGAGGGTGAAGGAAACGGTGACGCAGGAGGTGACCAGCAGTAAACAAGTGAGAATTGGAAGGCAATCCATTATTGGATGGCCGCATAGAGACAGTGTGGATTGAGCTGCAAGCTTCTAAGGTGCAAGGCGAGGGTCGTGCGTGGAATCCCTCATTCGCGCGACCCTCGACCAATCCTGTAAGGGGTGATCACATGAAGCACGAACTGCAAGTCATGGTTCTCTTTGGGTTCTCTGCGCTAATGGCTCTGAGTATTCTGGCGTACCTTCCTGCTATAGCTCAAGAGGAGAGGAAGATGCCTGCCCACCTGAGGGAGCAGGTCGAGCGGCTTCGCTCGACGGATGGCTTCGAGAGATACGATGCCGCCATGCAGCTCTCAAGAATGGGCAAGGATGCACTTCCTGCTCTCCCGGTCCTACTCGAGATGCTGAAAGACCGCGATTATGTGTGGACAATTTACCCTCATGGACAATATGTATGCTCTGCAGCCACAGACGCGCTTGAGCAAATCGGCGAAGAAGCAGTCAAACCATTGGTGACTGTATTAGAGACCGGCGGCGCTGGCGCTCGTGAGGAGGCTGCTATTGCGTTGGGGTGCATGAAGAACCCAGAGGGAATCGATGCACTGGTAAGTGTGCTCCACGATAGGAACAGTCCGGCACGTACGGCCGCTGCTGTAGCACTAGCAATAGCTCTGGATACACGAACGATTCCCACGTTGATCGAGATGCTGAAAGATAAGAATGCGTCGATAAGGATGAACTGCGTTGTAGCCCTGTCAGAGATGCAGGATGAAACTGCCCACCTCGCGCTTATTCAGGCGCTAGAGGATGATAATTCTGAGATAAGATCATATGTCGCAGGTGCATTTCAGCGCCTTAAGACGATTGGATCTTCCGGCTCGAGAATGGGTTAGCCCTTGAAATGAAAGCACGTGCATGCTCTACTGTTGGAGTTCAATTTCCAGAATTCCTTCAGCGGAGGCAAGCACGTGCAAGAACATTCTATCACACGGTTCATTGGAATTCCAGATCATAAGCCCAGCGATTTCTACTTCCTCGATGAGAGCGGCCAGTCCACGCAACACGATGAACGAGTCAAGGAAGTCGTGGTGGAGCTGACGCGGGTAAACAGGAGCTTCCGCTGCCCCTGCGGGCGGACCTTCATAACGTACTATGACGTTACAGACCGCTTTGTCCGGGATCTTCCCTGGGGGCCGTGGAAGAAGGTGTCGCTGCTTGTGCCCCGCTTTCGCGTCGATTGCCCGGAGTGCGGGGTGACCACCGAGCAGTTGGACTGGATCACCCCCCGCCGCCGGCACACGAAGCGGCTGGCCGACGCCGTAGCCTGGGCGTGCCGGGAAGAACGCAGCGTGCAGGGCGTGGCGGACCAGTTCGACCTGGGCTGGGACCTGGTCAAGGACATCGACAAGGAAGCCCTCAAGCAGCG
>Ga0307380_10012152_pt1 | contig 10730 bp, 10 predicted proteins | sample UN3MG_FD_202239 | JGI IMG/M metagenome (GOLD analysis project Ga0307380, IMG submission 202239) | Soil microbial communities from Risofladan, Vaasa, Finland - UN-3 | ecosystem: Environmental > Terrestrial > Soil > Coastal area > Acid sulfate soil | place: Finland: Risofladan, Vaasa | collected... | reverse complement strand
AGAATCTGTGTAACTCTTGCCCTTGAGATACCTTTTATTCTGGCCAGTTCTGCCTGATTCTTGACTTCTCCTGAATCAAGCATTTTCCTATATTCTTTAGCTAAATAAATGGGATTTCTATATGTTTTCTTGGTAGTAGAAGGTTTTTTAACCGCTGTTTGAAAATAAAATTTAGATACAAAAGTTCTGTCTATGTTACAGTCCGGGGAGCCAGACAATACTATAGACAGAACTTCTTTATCAGAGGTTCTGTCTATTTAAATTCTTAGCAGATCCTAATTACTTCTTCTAACTTCAGACACACTTTTTCAGTTTCTTCACTCATACAAAAAGTTCGAAAATCGTTCTGTCTGGGGAGCCTGACATTTCCAGCCCTTTGGCTTTTGCTGAAGGGCTTTTTATTTTTTTTGAATTATTTTTCAGAAAAAGAAGGATTTTTAAAATAAGCGTAGTATAACATATAATATATAACAATTATTATATAATATATTAACCTGTATGAAGTAACAGGAGAGACTTTTTCTTATTCTAAAAACAAGGAACCCAATAAGGTTAGGGTGTAAAGTTATCAGTCTAAAGCACTTAAAGTGCTATGACTGCCAGGTTGCCTATGGAATTTATTATAGCTATAAGGTTTATAAGGAAGGTGAGCATCATGAGCCCTATTTGATTCGTTACCCGAACAATTAAATAACAGGACATAAAATATAGATATATATTTCACTATAAATTATTTTAGGAGGTAAAGAAAATGAAAAGAATAAAATTTTTCACTATCATTTTAATCTTGATCATGTTTGCTCTAATCAACGGCTGTTCACCTGCACCTTCGACACCGGTGATCACTAGTTTTTTGGCAGACCCCCAGGTCATTGATGCCGGAGGTACTTCTACCTTAACCTGGGAAGTCTCCGATGCCACCACGGTTACCATCAGCCCCGGTGTGGGAAGCGTAGCTCTAATAGGAACCTTTGTGGTAAGTCCTATAGAGACCACCACTTATACGCTTACCGCAAGTAATGCCGCAGGCAATGTTACTGCCAATGTCAATGTCACGGTCTCCTCAGCTCTGCAAAAGGCGATTGAGGTGGTAGTGGATGAGATATTGCCTGATATTCCTGAGGTTAAATTAGGAGAACCCTACTGGTGTCTAAAGCTGGATGACCCTCTTCCCCCGGGAACCCTGATTGTAGAAGATTCAGGTACCGCTGCAAAAGCAAATTTAGGTATTTCCCTGGAGAGGGAAATGTTCTTCTTTTATCTTGATTTGGCACCCGGCTCGTTTTATGCTCATCCTGTGAAATATATTTTGGTGGATGAGGAAGGCAACCACGAAGAATATGATGCTGAATGGTGGCCAAAAATTGGCGGAGAAGTACCTGAGTTACTCATTAAAGAAGTTCCCGAGCAAGGAGATATTATTGCTGCTAATGTAGAACCGGTTGTTTCAACTGGGACGATTATGGATTACATATTGTCATCTTTAATTAGCCAGTGGACAGAAGGATTTATTGTGGTACAGGGCTTGATGCCGACAGAGAATCTATATGGTTGTGCGGTAACTACTTATCTTAACGGAGTTAATTTTTTTAATGCCTATAAAAATGCCTTTTCTGATCTGGAAGGCTTGGTGCAAAGTGATGCCACCCAGGTATTAGACACCATTGAACAAATGGTAGAAGAGGGTAAAAGTGTTATAACAATTTATATCATCGCACACGGAAATGTTGATTATGTTAGATTGGGGGGGCAATCGTTTACTGCAAACCAATTTAAGAATAAGATGGCCGAATTTCCTGATGTCATTTTTAATTTTATCCTGGGTTCCTGCCATAGTGGAAGTTTTATTGATAATTTAAGCACATTGAGTAATGTATGTGCGGTAGAAACAGCCTGTGCATCAGATGAAGGAGCTTACCCGGATTATGATACATGGGGAAGTACAAATGATGTTAATCCTTCGGATACAGGTAGTGAATTTACCAGTTCAATAATAGCCGCGATGGTGGAAATTGCCTCGGATTCATCTAAGATGAGTTCAATACAGACCTGGGCAAGCACTTATGGCGTTCCGGTAACCTCCATGCTCATCTGCCAGGGAGGATATGGTGCTGTGGGAGCTCAACCAACTTTAGGCTTAACGGATAATTTGGATATTTGCAGTGTATTGGGATGGTCTACTCCTTCTCATTACTGTTCTTACGAGTTTCCGATTATCGAAATAGACATAATAAAATAAAGTCATTTTAAATTGATTGTTGGTAGTAAAGTGTGATGGCCAAAGTAGTATTACCGAAATATTTAAAAAAGAAAACGAGTGAACAAGCCATTTGACATTTTGCTAAAGGGCTTTATTCTTAACTATAGTTTTCGTTGTCTTAATTCGTATAGTATAATATAATAATAAAAATATAATATAGGGAGGTCTATTAAATGAAGATGATAAAAAGCTATTTTTTGATTGTTTTCCTTATTTTTTTACTATTCTTTATGGGTTGTTCAACAACCGTACCTACACCAAGCAACCAAGCCCCCACTATTAATTCTACTCCTCCAACTGGTAATTTGTTATTTGGCGAACCATATACCTATGATGTTGAAGCAACAGATTTAGATGGTGATACTTTAACCTATAGTTTCATCTCCAACCCTGTCGGTATGACCATTATTTCTGCTACCGGATTAATCAATTGGACACCGGCTATGTTTGGAAATTACAATGTTAGCATAGAAGTGAGTGACGGAGAATTATCCGATATCCAAAGTTTTACCATTGGTGTCTCCTTGCCAATAGCAGAAATGAAGCCTTCTCCTCCCACCGGTGTTAACGCTTCCGATAATTATGAATTAGGAGTTGAAATTACCTGGAATTCGGTTAGTGCTGCTACCCATTACCAGGTCTATCGAGCCAGTTCCCTTATTGGCACCAGGGCTCCCATCTCCGGTTGGAACAGCGAAAATTACTATTTTGATAGCAATGTCACACCGGGAACCACTTACTGGTACTGGGTCAAGGCAGCCACCAGCAGCAGTGGGGACAATGCCAGTGAGTACAGTAACTATGACACAGGGAGGGCTAAAAGTCCTTGGGAATTATGATAGAATGAATCAGATTATCATTAAGTATATTTAATAAAAAAGAGAGTCAAAGAGGTATTACTTTATGAATCCGACCGAAAAGATAGATATTTTAATAGCAGGTCTCACCGGCTGGCGTGGTCCAACGTTGGCCAGGATTCGCCAAATGTTTCACGAGGTTGACCCTGAGGTAGTAGAGGAATGGAAGTATATGGGTGCGCCCTGTTGGTATCATGATGGGTTGATAGCAGTTGGAATGGCTTTTAAGACCAAAGTAAAGCTGGGCTTTTTGGACGGTGCTAGTCTGCCGGACCCGGACAAATTATTCAATGACGAACTTGAGGGCAACAAGAGACGAGCCATCCAATTCCATGAAGGCGATAGAATCAATGAGGAATCGTTAAAGACTCTCATTCGTTCTGCTATAGCACATAATCAAGCTAAGAAAGCAGCAAAGAAAAAGAAGTAGTTCTAAACTCGTTCCACCAAGCGATCCAGACAATAACATAGGTAGAACTTCTTTATTGAGGTTCTGTCTATTTAATTTCTTAACAGACTTCAATTGTTTCTTCTAACTCGCGATACACTTTTTCCGTTTCACGGCCCATACAAAAGTTGCGAAAATCGTCCTGCCTGGGGAGCCTGAAAATCCAATAAGCATAATACTGACCATAGATTCTGCCTATAATGATACTTTTTTGCAAAATTGGGCACATATTGTATGTTTTTCCTAGATATTTGTGATGAGATTGAAAGAAAAAAGGAGTATTTTCTATTTTTAAGTGATGCGAAAGGTTATGAAAACTATTTTAGAAGAAGAGCGATTTAACTTTATATCATCAGTTGACAAGGCTTTTATAATAGCGTTTGATAGTGAGATTTCAAAACTTGGTTACGGCCATGGTGGTAACATGAGCAGTGGCTCATGCTGGGGTAAGTATATGATTGTCTACTCGAAAATTGGAGTAAAAAATAAACAAGTTGCCGCACGGATATATATTAGAGAAGATAACATTGTTCTTCGACTCTTCTTGAATAAAATCGATAAACATCGTGAATATATTGAAAATTCGACAGCCTTCATTAAAGATGTCTTTATCGGGGAACATGGGAAATGTCAACATTGCCATAATGAAAAAGGTGGTAATTGTAAATTCAGAAAAACCTATACATTTGACAATAATTATTATGAAAAATGCAATGGAATCACTTTCGAATTTTGGATGCCTAATTTACATAAATTACCTGAATATATTAACTTATTAAAAGAATTTTATCTCACAAAAAGGGGTTTTATATCAAATGAATAAAATCTATATTTTATATTATTTGTATTTTACGAATTTATGTCGACGTATAACCTATAACTGAATATTTACTGAAGCTCTTTTTTATTATATCAATATTTTATAAATTCTAGTCTTTAGATCTTGCTTTAATATTGAAGAATCAACTGATTTAATTTAATATTTTCAGTTGTAATATTCCCCTTAAAAGTTCTGAAGCTGGCCAATAGGGGAGGGGGAGCCTGACAATAATTTGGGGAAGTTTTCTCTTTCAAATGCCTGAAAATAAAGGCAATTTTGACGGTTCGAAAACTTCCCTTTTTGTATGAGATATTTTCGGGAAATATCAGTTTTTGGAACCCTTGCTTTAGGTCTAAATCCGCCTCTTCCCACAAATCAGCACTATTAGAAATGAAGTATTTACAAAAGTGAATGCATGTTTTACTATCATCATGATCAATCTTGTATTCATTGAATTCTAACTGCTTTACGATGATTTCATTATCAGCCTTTTGAAATTCTTCTTTATATGTTTTTTCATTAAAAGTGCATTGAATCACAAAGTCGTTTATTTTCTCTTTTTATCCCTAAATATTTTTATTTCCTTTTCTAATCTTTTTACTTCCATTCATCAAGAACGATAACCTTAAACAAATCCATCATTTCTTGTCTATGTTGTAGTTCTTTCAAGTATTGATAAAATTTTTCTTGCAATATCTCTTTTTTTATATATAGAGAACATACTAGATAGCTTAACCGGGTAAATCTATTTAACTACTTGTCGTGAACGGTTTTGGATAGGTTAAATGTTCTACAGGCATAAGTAATGTTCTTGCGTTTTCATGCATGTTGAAGTATAATATAAATAAAAATGCACGCGAAATTAGTACAATGGAAAAAAAAATTAAATAATGCACTAAATTTACGGAAAACTTGCTCTATTGGACCGCACAACCATACGGAGGTGGTGAGGGGCTATCCAGATTATCTTCTGTTCCGGAGCTCGAGGAATTGCTTCCATCCCTCCTATCCTTAAAGATGAAGAGTTTTCTCTACGTTGAATTAAAAACAGTTTCAGCTACAAAAAGAAGTTTTTGATCTACCTTTAATCTATTCATAGCATTTATCCCAATCATAGCATTTATCCTGAGTTTTCAAAAAAGGTACAAAATCTAAATAAAGGAGGTGTTAAAAATGAAAAAAGGAATGCTTGTACTTGTCTTGATGATGGCTTTTACCCTGTTTATCTCCAGTTTTGCCCATGCACAATTATCTCGACAGGAAACCAAAATAGATAAATGTATTGCGGTATTAGAAGAAATGGCTTCACGTGAAGACCAGGCTGGGGCATTTAGCCAACTCTTAAGAAGGGCAGAAGGCATCGCCATCTACCCCAGATTAGTAAATATGGGATTTGGTTTTGGAGTCATGTTTGGTGAAGGAATAGTGCTTCGAAAGGATAGACTCAACCAGGAGTGGTATGGCCCGGCATTTATAGAGCTTAAAACAGCTTCGGTTGGCCTGCAGATTGGTATTCAGGAAGTGTCCTTGGTATTAGTGGTTATGAATGATAAAGGTATGGAAGCCTTTAAAAGTACTGATTTTGAAATCGGTGCTGATTTTAGTATTGCCCCGGGACCATTAGGCGATTCCTTACAAACTGACATTGACTTCAATGATTCCATCTATACTTACTCTTATAGCAAGGGTATCTATGCCGGTTTTGCCCTCAAAGGTTCAATGATTCATGCCGATGTAGGAACAAACAAGAAATTTTATGGAGAAAGAATTACCTGTAGAGACATTTTGGATAGTAAAAAAGTGGACAACGAAGTTGCTTTAAAACTAGTGCAGTCAATTAATCGAATTAGTCAATAAGTGACAAATAAGCCTTGATTTTGTAGTCAGCCCTTGACACTGAATATAATTTTTAAAATGATAATAAGTCATGCCCAATGTCATGGGCTGACTCCAGGGTTGCATTAAGTATTTACTTCTTCTCTAATTGTTAATTTATCCCATCTGGTATTTTTATCTGATTATTTTAAATAATAACTCATATTTTTAAAAAGGAAATTTTCTATACTTTTCGCAATTACTTTTATATTTATTATAAAAGATAATCCAAGAAAATCATGAACCAAGGGCAATTCTTGTTTTACCATGTTTTATCCTGTGCAGACTATTTCTGATTTTATCCTATATTAGCATGCTTTCGGTGACTATTTTGGGGAACCAGAAAATAATCAGCCTTTTGGCATTTACTGAAGGGCTTTTTTATTTTTATAAATTATTTTTCTAAAAAAGAAGGATTTGAGTCTGAAAAGTAGAATATAATTATAAAATATGTTATAACTGTCTTAATATTTATATATAAAAAATGAAGAAAAACTCTTGGTTGTTTAAAATAAATAGTAAATTATTAAGTAATAAAATAATTGATTAAGGAGTAATTTATGATCAACGAATATGAAATTTATGCTCTCAAGTATGCAGGTCCTTCCCCCGGACCAGGGACAATAGGCATTTGGAATAAAGATTGGGATAAGATGATAAATTATAGTTTTTATTTATGGTGTATCAAAGGAAATAATGAAACTATAGTCGTCGACACAGGGGAAACACCTTCTTTCGCTATGAAAATGAAACTCCCCGAATATTCTAGCCCGGTAGAAGTTCTTTCTCGAATCAAGGTGAAGGCTGAGGAAGTACGAAAAGTGATCATTACCCATTGCCATCGTGATCATGTAAATGGGGTGAGTCTTTTTCCCAATGCTACTTTTTACCTTCAGGAAGCAGAATATTATTTCTGGGCTAAAAACCCGATTGCCTCTCGTCCACCTTTCAAATATTCTTTGGATGAAACTGCTATTGGTTATCTGAAATCTCTAGAAGGAACAGATCGGCTTTCATTGCTTCAAGGTGACCAGAAGATACTACCAGGGATTGAATGTCTCTTGGCGGGTGGGCATACCATTGCTAATCAGGCTGTAGCCGTTAATACGAATAAAGGTACTGCCATTATTGGTTCAGATTGTGGCCATTTCTTCAGGAACTATCGGGAGGATTGGCCTAGTATATTTATTACTAATCTAGTAGAATGGATGAAAAGCTATGACAAGTTGCGTGCAAAAGCGTCTTCTATGGACTTGCTATTTCCAGGGCATGATCCTATCATGACTGAAAATTATCCCAAGATAGCAGAAGGGATAACTAGGTTAGTATAGAGTAAAAAAATTATTAAATATAAATAGAAAACGGTTTTACTATCTCAACAGTTCGGTTAGTTCTTCTTGCTTTTTGTAATGAATTTATAATCGATAATAATATCAAGTATTAATTATTTCTTCTAACTTTTGATACACTTTTTCAGTTTCATTACTCATACAAAAGTTGCGAAAATCGTCCTGCCTGGGGAGCCGGGTAATATCAAGCCCTTTGGCCTTTGCTGAAGGGCTTTTTTGTTTTTTAAAATATTTTTAATAAAAAAGAAGGATTTTTTAAATCTATGTCGTATGTATAATATATACAATAAAAAAATAAAGGAAAAATATAAAAATATTTGACTTTTTTATTTTATTTTGTTATACTTAGTTTCCAAGTTTAACAAAATAAAATATTCTATCCTATGTTACTAGTTTTAACTTTATCAATTAGAGGTGAAGTATCGAAGCATACTTCAAAAGAGTTGAGAAAGGTAAACTATCCAAAAGGATAGGCCGCAAAGTTATGGGTCTAAATCACTTTTAGTGACAGGACCGCCAGACTGCCTACTTTTTAACTAAATAAAGATTGGCAGTTTTTTATTTTACCTATTATTGCCCAATTTCTTATTCTTGCATTTATTAAGCAAAGAATCACTCAAAAAACCTTATCATCTACCTGCCAAAAAAATGCCTTTAAAAAAATCATTCAAAAAACATTTTAAAACTCGAAAAACCTACGCAGAAACCTATTCAAAAAAATGCTTTGAAAAACAGTCGAAGCACCATTCATAAAATCTTTAATTTTATCAAAAATTAAAGATTAATCTGTCTATAAAAACACAACATCGGTAAATTTGTAAAAGTGAAAGTTAATAAATAAGTCAATTAAAGGAAGTGAGAAATATGAAAAAAAAGAATAATAAAATAAAATACAATAAATTTAAAGATTTATTGTCAAATCAAAAAGGGGTAGCTCTCTTATCTGTCTTGATATTTACTTTTCTAATGCTAACTTTCGTAGTCGCTTTAATGGCAATGACCGGCAATGACATTAAACTATCTTCTATGCAGAGAGATTCTACAAAAGCATTATATCAAGCGGACGGGGGCATTGAAAAAGCGATTTGGTATTTAAATTCATCCGAAGATAATCCTGCTGGTATGGATTTTGTAGGTGACCTTCATGAAGGTACTACTACAGAATATTATGATGTAGAAGTTCAAGTTGCTGTTCCTGGTACGCCTGAATATCCTGAAGAAATAAAGACCCTTACTTCAACCGGAACAATAGAAGGAGGAGGCAAATATAACCAAGATCGTGTGGTTGAAGTAAAGTTAAAAAAAGGAATAACGCCTGTCCTTGGTCTAACTTATGACCATGCTATTTTTACAGACGATGATATGAGATTTAATGGTGGTATATCTATTAGTGGTAACATTCATGCCAATGGAGATCTAATTGTTACCAGTCCTGATGTTTTTAACCTGGAGAATGGAGAAGCTACCGCAACTGGAACAAATGATTATGGTGATGGCGGTGTACCGCCTGAAGAGTTTCCTCATATTGATTGGCCTTATTTTCAAGATTTGGCCGAAAGAGAAGTTGATGGGGGTTTTTACTATGATGCAGACCCTACCATACCTGGCGATAACACTGTTATTTTTAATGACCCTAAATATTTAAGCGGCATACATTACGTAGATGGAAATGTGATTATTAAAACTGATTTAATACTGGAAAATGCAACCATTGTAGCTTTCGGTACCATTGATATTTTAGGAAATGGAAGTATCACTTTAGTGAATGATCTTACAACTCATCCTCTTAGCCTGGTAGCTAAAGGAGATATAACCAACGGAGGATCTATTCATGGTGAAGGAGTCATTCAAACTGAGGGAAGTTTTGAAAATAATGGTGTTGTTGACATTAACCAAGGGGCTATTTATGCTATTACAGGAGTTTTTAATGGTGGTGGAGGAGTTGCATTTAATGTTGCCTATGCTACAGATTTAATCAGTGTTACCGTTCCTGGTACTGGAATTCCGATTTGGCAAAAAATCTCCTGGAGAGAGCTATAATAAATAATTTTTGTAATATTTTTCAAAAAAAGGATTTTTAAAAATTGTGTAGTATTAAAATATAGAAAGATATGAGAAATTTAGATTATGAATAATTAGAAGAAAGATAAAAGATATTATTAGAGAATTTTAAAATAAATAGTAAGTTCGGATATAAAGAGTTAGACGCGATTTCAGCCCGTTTATACTAGTAAGAAGGAAGAAAGTGAAATGTAATGGCTCAAGACGATAATGTTAAAATATTGAAAGTCACCTTGATAATTGGCGCGGTTTTAGCGTTTGTCTATGGGTTCGGTTTCTTGTTCGTTCCTGGTATATTGGTAAAATTATCAGGGGGGAACCCTGTTGATTTCGGCTGGTTACGATGGTCGGGAGGTGTGATCATCGCACTGGGAATAGGTTGCTTAATGGTTTCTAGTAAACCTGAAAAACAGGGTATCTTTGTAACATCGATGGCATTGGCTGCTTTATTTGCCGGTCTAGGGAACATGTACAGTTGGATTATGCAAGAAGGTAGCGGAGCAACCTGGTTTACTGCATTACCAACTTGTCTTTTTTTAGTACTATCCGGTCTACTCTGGTGGGGTCGTGGACAGGCTAAAGGGATTCTCTGATTAGGACAGACAGTGATTTGTTTAAAGTACCGAATAAGATATTTGGATACCTTTCTCTCTATCCCATATTGTCTTATAGCTTCATGGTTATACTCAGTGATTAGAAGAAATTATGAAATGCGGGCCGAAACAGCGTCTAGCCTTGAAATTTTATTCTAGGTAAGTTTTTCTAAATGTGAGTATAATATAAGTAAAAAAGATTAATTCACTTAAAGTTAATTATCTAAGAAGTCAAGTAAATCCCTATATGCCCAGCTCTGACCCTTTTCATCTCAAGACCTAACTTATCCCATAAAAGCACGCTTTCAGACACCAACCCGGGGAGCCGGGTAGGATTCGAACCTAAGTTAATTTAAAAAAATTAAGGGAATTAATATAGTATTAATAAATGTAAAGATATTTTAAAAATAGTAGGAATTTAAGGATTATATTCTTTACTAAAACTTGAGTACCATACGAACTTATGA
>Ga0307380_10012151_pt1 | contig 10730 bp, 5 predicted proteins | sample UN3MG_FD_202239 | JGI IMG/M metagenome (GOLD analysis project Ga0307380, IMG submission 202239) | Soil microbial communities from Risofladan, Vaasa, Finland - UN-3 | ecosystem: Environmental > Terrestrial > Soil > Coastal area > Acid sulfate soil | place: Finland: Risofladan, Vaasa | collected... | reverse complement strand
GGCGTCCGCCCAGGGGCACACGGCCAGGGCCGCAACCAAAGATGGCTTTGGGCTTTAGAAACTATCTCAAAAGGCTACCCCCATGTAGGGGCGGACGGCGTCCGCCCAGGGGCACACGGCCAGGGCCGCAACCAAAGATGGCTTTGGGCTTTAGAAACTATCTCAAAAGGCTACCCCCATGTAGGGGCGGACGGCGTCCGCCCAGGGGCACACGCCGTGTGCCCCTACATGACCCTATTGAGTCCATCCAGTCCATCGAGTCCATTGAGCGCCAGAATCTTGCGCGAAAAAAGAGAGATTCTCGAGATGGTAGTACATGATCTTTCCAGAGGGATTTCCTGCTTGCAGGATGGAAGGTCTACTCGGCCTTGTGCCGGACAAGCCCGATTGCACGTGGGATGATGACGTCGGCCATCCGCAACGTGGTCATGCGGAACAGCACCTGACCCGCCAGCTCCGCCGCCTGGAATTCCGCCGAGCCGTCCGGGCCGATGGTTTCCTCCGACACCTTCACCGGAGGCGACGCCGGTGCGCCGTCTTCAGCCGCCGGCGATGCCAGCAGCTCGACCGTGACGGAAAACGCGTTGGGATTCGTGACCCGCACGCTGCCGCCGCTGCGGGCCAACAGGATGTTCCGGCACCGGATTTCGACTCCGTCGTCGACGCATGCACAGCTCCATTGGGACGTGTGTTGCACGTCCAGCAGCATGAGGAAATCGCCCGAATACTCGATGAACTTCCCCTCGAACCGGTGAATCTCCGTCGGGCTCTTGAGAGACTCCACGATCACTCGCTTGCCGATCAGCCTCTCGAGCAGCGGATCGAATGAATTCTCGGCCAGGTAGGAGATCGTGCTGGTTCCGGCCTGGCTGACATATCGCTGCTGCGTGCCGATCACTGACGCCCCGGCTCCCGTGCCGCCCTTGATCCGCCCGATGACCATGTTCAGGGCTTCCAGGAAGGCATCCTTGAACGAAGCAAACGCGTTGCGTATCTTGCGGCGGACACGCCACATCAGCCTTCGCTGGAACGCCCGGAGCCCTTCCGCCTCACGGCTGGATCGCTCCTTCTCGCTCAGGTAGTCGTGGTACCTCAGCAGCAGGTACATCCGGGGGTACTCGTTCTGGAACAGCAGGTAGCTCGATTCGTCGGGGTCGTGCATGTGCTGGGGCACTTCGGGCATGTAGGTGAACTCCATGCCGGTGCGCTCGACACCCAGCCTGCCGTGCAGCCATGTGCCGTCCTTCATCTCGACGGTCACCTGATAGCGCTGAAATGTTTTCAGGCAGCGGTCGCGGATCTTCCGGGCTACATAGGCCGTGACGGTGGCGGCGATGAAGAGGAAGATCAGCCCAGCCGCGAACGACGAGGTGGCGAGGAACGCCCACAGCTTTCCGAGGCTTTTCGATCCGGCGAGCTGGGTGGCCGTTTCCTCGGCCAGGGCGGCGTGGCACAGCAGCAACGCGACCACGGCGAGAACGATGATGCGTTGCGTGTGTTTCCAGTGTGGCAGCATGGCGGAAGATTCTGATTGTGCCGGGAACCCCGTGCGTTACCTGCGGAGCGGGAGCCGCGCGGCGTGCGATGGTCCGCCGGGCGCGCTCCGGCCGGTTCAGGTGCTGATCGGCACCTCGAACCCCTGCTCGAATGGCAATTCCTTCGGGATGACGACGACGCCGCTCTTCGTGACGGTAAACCGGTGGCTGTCTTCTTCGTGGTTGATGCCGATCTGCGTGCCCGGGGGTATGTGCACGTATTTGTCGATGATCGTGTTGCGGATCTTGCAGCCCTTGGCGACAACTGTGCCTTGCATGAGCATGCAGCCTTCCACTTCGGCGCCCTCTTCAACGACCACCCCGGGCGACAGGATGGAATCGCTCACGCGGGCGTTGTGGATGACGGAGCCGGCGCAGATCAGGGAGTTGATGGCGGCGCCGCAGTTGTGGGGATCGCGTTCCGTCGAAACGATCCGGGCGGGCGGATACTGCCCCTGATACGTGCGGATGGGCCAGGCGGGATCGTCTATAACGAACGGCGGATCGGACTCCAGGAGGTCTTGGCTGGCGCTCCAGTAGGCATCGATCGTGCCGATATCGCGCCAGTAGGGATTCCCCACCGAGCCTTGTGCGAAATTGTAGGCGAAAACGTCGCGGTTGTGGATCATCTGCGGGAGGATGTTCCGACCGAAATCGTGATCGGTGGACCGTTTTGAGTCGACGATGACCTGGCGGACGAGTTCTTCGGTGTTGAACACGTACACGCCCATCGAGCCCAGGAAGGCGTCGGGCCGGCCGGGGATCGGCTTCGGATCCGCCGGCTTCTCCTCGAAGTCGATGATCCGGCTGTCTTCGTCTACCCGCACGATGCCGAACCGGCTGGCTTCTTCGCGGTTCACTTCGATGCAGGCGACGGTGAGATCGGCGCCGCGGTCGACGTGGTACTGCAGCATCCGGGCGTAGTCCATCTTGTAGATGTGGTCGCCGGAGAGGATGAGCACCCACTGCGGCCGTTCCTTCTCGAGGATGTAGATGTTCTGGTAGAGGGCGTCGGCGGTGCCGCGATACCACACGCTGGCCATGCGCTGCTGGGGCGGGATCACCTGGAGGTACTCGCCGAGCTCGAAGTTGAAGATGTCCCACCCGAGCTGCAGGTGGCGCTGGAGGGAATACGACTTGTACTGCGTGAGCACGTCGATCCGGCGGAGGCCGGAGTTGACGGCGTTGCTCAGGGTGAAGTCGATGATGCGATAGACTCCGCCGAACGGGACGGCCGGCTTCGCCCGGTCCTTGGTGAGCGGGTAAAGGCGTTCGCCCTGTCCGCCGGCGAGAACGACTGCCAGGGTTTCCTTCAGCATGTTGTGGGTGGTCCGGCCCATGTCATTTTCCCGATTGCTGTCGAACGTTTTCCAGAACCTGCTTGATGGTGTTCTTGAGCGGCGTCAGATCGGCCGACTTGATCACGTAGGCGTCGGCCGACCAGGTCATGAAATTGTCCTTGTAGGACGAGTACGCCGTGTTCAGGACGATCGGGATCCGGTTGTCGGTGCCGAGGATCTTGCCCATGGCTTCGATGCCGTCCATGCCGGGCATCGAGATGTCGAGCACGATGAGGTCGGGGCGGTCCTTCATCGCCTTGGTGATTGCCTCCTTGCCGTCGGAAGCCACGTCGACTTCGTAGCCTTCGTCCATGAGTTCCTGGCGGTAAAGTTCCTGCTGATTCTTGTCGTCTTCAACCACTAGTATTTTCGTCATAGTTGAGGTCCTCCTTGAACAGGAGCCTGCAGTGGTGGCCCCTCGTCGCCGCCGATGCCAACGGGCAGATACACCGAAAACGTTGTTCCTTCACCCAGGTTGCTTTCCACGTTGAGGAACCCGCGATGGTCTTCGATGATCTTGCGTGTAATGGCTAGGCCGAGTCCGGTGCCACCGGGTTTGGTGGTGTAGAACAGATTAAACAGGTTCGCACGGACGTCATCCATGATGCCCGGCCCGGTGTCTATGATGTCGACGGCGATCATTTCGCCGTCAAACTCGGTGGAAATGGTGATCTTGCCGTCGCGCTCGATGGCTTCGATGGCGTTTTTCACGATGTTCAGCAACGCCTGGCGCAACTGGATCCCGTCGGCCGAGATCTGCGGGAGCTGGCTGTGCTGCACGCGCTCCAGCCGAATATTGCGCTCGGTGAGCTGGGGCCTGAAGAACTCGGTCACCTGGTCGACGATCGCGTCCAGATTCAGGATCGCCTTGCTGGGCGTCGCCGGCTTGGAGAAGTCAACCACTCCCGTGAGGATTTTCTCGAGCCTCATCACCTCGCCCACGATCACTTCGGCCTTGTGATAGCGGTCGTCTTCGGGCGAGAGCGACTTCAGGATCGCCCGGGCGTAGCCGCCGATCGTGACGAGCGGATTGCGGATTTCGTGAGCCACGCGGGCGGCCATCTCCCCCACCGCCGCGAGCTGGCTGGTCCGCACCTCCTTCTCCTTCATCTCCTCCAACCGCTCGTAGGCTTCCGTCCGCTCCCGTATCTCCTCCTGCAGGCGGGCGTAGGACTCGCCGTTCTCAATGGCGAGCCCGGCGTGGTTGGCGAAGATCGCCAGCAGCTCGGCACGCTCCTGGGTGATCGGGTGCCCGCTATAGAGATTATCGGCAAGAATCACGCCGATAACCTCATCCTTGGCCACCAGGGGCACGCTGACGAACGAGTTGGACCCGAGCAACTCGCGCAGCCGCTTGCTCACGCGCTCGTCGTGCACGGCATCGTGTACGAGATACGGCTTCTTCTCCTTTACGGTCTTCACGACGATCTCGTCTTCGTTCAGGCCAAACACGAGCTTCCGGGCCAGCTTGTAGAGGGGGAGGTCTTCCTTGCGGACGGAGAAATCGCACTCGTTGAGAAGCTGTTTGAGCGATTTGCGGCGCAGCGATTCGTCGGAGTAGATGCTGCGGGCGTCCTCGAGGCTCAGGGGGCCGATGCCGGTCGTGCCTTCGAGGCGGCTGTTGCACTTGTCGACCATCAGCAGGAAGCCGCGGTTGAAACCCAGTGCGTGCCCGGCCGTCACGCACGTCAGCACCAGCCGCAGGATATTGTCGAGCTCCAGCGTGCCCTGGATCGCCTCGTTGATCTCGCGAAGCATTGAGAGCTGGAATGCACGTTCCACCGTCTCGGTGACGTCGTCGATGATCAGCAGCAGCCGCGGCTTCTCCCCGGCGGTCATGTAGCTGGTGCCGAAGTTCAGCACCATCTGCTGGCCCGCGCGCTGGTGGCGGATATTGGTGAGCGTTCGGCCCTTGCCGGTCTGCAATGATCCCTTCAGGCACTCCAGCAGTCCGCTGTCTTTCAGTAATTCGTCGTCCCACAGGTGGCGGATATTCCTGCTTTCGACGTCCTTCTTCTGCATGCCGGTGATCTTGCAGTAGGCGGAGTTCGCCAGGATGACGTCCAGCGATTCGTCGAGCACGAGCAGTGCGGACGGCATCGTGGCGATGATGTTTTCGTTCAGCTCACGCAACGAGCAGGTATGCTGGTAGAGCCGGGCGTTCTCGATCGCACGGGCGATCAGGTCGCTCAGGGTAGCGAGGGCGCTCACCGCGTTGTCGTAGAACGCGTTCACTTCCCTGCAGCGGATGCACAGCACGCCGTCGACGCGGCCGGCAATCCTGATGGGCACGCACAATTGCGAGCCGGCCGGCTGGGCGTCTTCCGGGCCTGCCGGGCCGCAACTGCTGCGACAGACGTCGTTTTCGAGAATGACGCCGCTGGACTGCACGGCTCTGCTGATGGGGCCGCTTCCGATCTTCGTGCGCCAGCCTTCCGCCGGGTAGCTTGCATCCACGCCGGAATGCGCCGCCAGCTCCAGCTCGTTTTTGGTCCAATCGACCAGGAAGATGCTGACGTCGTAGAAGGTGAAATTCTTCTGGATGGACGTGCAGGCGGTTTTCAGCAAGGCCTTGAGGTTGAGGGTCGACATCGCTTCCCGGCCGACTTCGTTGATGATGTTCATCTCGGCCTTGCGCCGCCGCTCAAGCTCGCGCAGCTTCGCCCACTGCATTGCAACGGCTACTTCCTCGCCGATGTCCTGCAGGATTCGCGATTCCCGCGCTCCGAACGCAGCCGCCTGCGCGCTGGCCAGCAGCAGTGCGCCCACCAGTTTCTGGCCGGTCGCCAGCGGGGCGCAGATGAAGGACCTCACACCTTCCAGCGGCGTCGCCTGCTCACTGCTCGATCCGGCATCGGCCGCACGAAGATCATTCTGCACGATCGGCTTGCGTTCGACGTATGCCTGCTCGACCATCGAGCCTTTCAGCGAAAACACCGCGCCGGGAGCCGGCTGGTCGTTCGCGGCACCCGCCGACGCCATCACGCGATACTGCTGGCCGCCATCCTCCATCAGCAGGATGCTCAGCCGGTCGAACGGGATCAGTTTGCCGATCTCGAAGATCACTACCTGGAGGAACTTGTTCATCTCCAGGCCCGAGCTGATCGCGGAGGTGAGGCGGGTGAGAGCGGCGATTTCCTCGCTTTTCTCGGCCGCGGTGTGGTTGAGCTGGTCGCTGAAGCTCTGCATGCGGCGTTCCACTTCCCGCTCGATCGTGGTGTCATGCACCGCAACCAGCAGCGTCGGCTGCGCCGTATAGTCGCCGTAGAGGGCGCCGATCCTTGCCTCGGCAATGATCGTGGTGCCGTCCTTGCGCACAAACTCGACATTGTCGAGCGACACGGTCTGGCGTTCGGTGAGCGCCTGCCTGCAGGCGGGGAGGAGGCGGCCTCCGGGCTGCTTCTCGAAGTCGGGCAGCCGCATGCCGACCAGGGAGCCGGTCTTGTGCCCGGTCATTTCCTCGGCCCGGCGGTTGGTCTCCAGAATGGCGGCATCCTGGGCACCGCACACGAAGAACGCATCAGACACGTTCTTCATGAAGCTGAGGTATTTGTCCTCAACTTCCTGCAGCTTGCGCAGGGTGGAGGTCATGTAGAATTGAGCCAGCTCGGCGCGGGCCTCGTCGAACTGAGGCTGAATCGCTCCCAGGGCGGCATCCAGGACGGCCGGGGCCGACCGGAGGCTTTCGCGGGCGTAGTCGGCTGCCACCTCATGCAGAAGGCTGAACGCCCGCTCGATGGCTGCCAGAGGCACGCCGCTGGCCGACAGCCGGTCTGCTGTCACCTTCAGTGCGGCGCCATCATGCGCCGGATCGAACTCCGCACGCTCAAACACGATCCCGAGGCAGGTGGGAAGGGCGGCGGTGATTTCCGCGCGGGTCTCAGGCCCGCCGATCCCTTTGCTGGCCGGCAATGCGCAGGCGCGAGAGGCCCACGTGCTCACGATCTCCTGCGCATGCGCACGCAGGAACCGGATCGCATCGCCGCCTGTGTCGCTGGACGAGTTCAACAAAGTCTCCGCCATCGTTTGCTCACGCAGGGGCAGGCATCGCAGGCGTTCGCTCGGACGAGTCGTTCGTCCGACTCAGCGGCCCGCCCGGTTAGCTGATGTCAAAACCTATGCCCTACCTGTCGGCCACCACCAACGTCACCGTCACCTCCCACGGGTGATTCGGCTCCAGGTGCAGCGGCCATCTGGGCACAATCGCGCAACTCTGGAAGACGTGCTCGAAACCCCCTTCCGACTGCGAAACCGTCCGAATCGGATACAGCCAGATCGATGCAGGCGAGCTGAAATGCAGGCAAATGTCCATGCTCTTCATCTTGTCATTCACGCCCGCTTCATCCTGGTTTTCGAAGGAATGAAGCCCTTCGAGCTTGCCGGCGTTCCTCTCGCCTTTCAGCCGGTAGTTCCACACGTCGGGATCCTTGCCGGGAAAGGCGAGGTTCATCTCGGGTGCGAAGATGATATCGAGCGGCGCCCCGGCCGTGATCCTGTAGGTGCACTCGATCTGCGAGCCTGCACGCGGGAACCTGAACGTCTTCTCCAGCCGCACCGGGTGCGCCGAGCCATTCACCCACACGGTGCCGTCGCGGTGAAGCTCAATCGATATCTGCCGCTCGTCGGGCTTGACCGTGTGCTGGTACCATCCCAGCACGAAGTCGGCACGCTCCACGAACTCGCAGTTCATCATCGACTCGATGGTCGTGTCGGCCATGAAGAAATGATCGATGAAGCCTTCGCGCGGGTACCAGTCGTACCGCAGCAGCTTGCCGAGCCCTTCTTCCTTCGACTTCACGATGTGGTGGATGCTCTTGACGTCGCTGGGGGCAACTTCGGGGGGCGGGGCAACCACGTTCTTGTGGTAGGCCTCGAACCGCCGTGAGAGCCCGCCGAGCAGGTTCACGTTTTTCGTCCGGCTGTCAAGCTCGATCAGGTGGCCGCCGCGGCTGGGCTTGACCACGGCGGTCAGCCGGTCGTTGCCGAGGTAAACCTCGCCGGCTAGGTCCATGTCGAAGTCGAATTCCTCCACGTCGAGCCGATTCCTGCCCCGAGCGGAATCAACGATCTGCTCGGCGGCGATCAGGTGCTCGTAGATGGCATGCCGCAGGTGCGGGAGGTAGAGCCCGCCGAAGACGCCGTGCCACCAGGCGCAGTTGCACTGGCCGCGGTAGAGCTCGCGCCGGCCCCGCTCGTGGGCGGCGGGATTCTCCTGCCTGATCGCCTCCACCTTGTTGCTCACGTGCATCATCTTCGAGTACATGAGGTTGGATTCGGGATACTTTACCTTGAAGTTCCGCCAGAATCCGCCGCGCATGAAACGCCGCACGCGGTCAAAGAGGTCGCGACGCTGCAGCTCTTCAACCGCCTCCTCGTATTCAATAAGCGTCGTGGCCGGCAGCGCCCATTCCGTCATCTCGCGATAGGATGCGTCGGGAAGGTAAATCCTCCCCTTGGGCGGAAACCGGTCGATCACCTCGCTGAACGTGGCGAAATCGATCCAATGCACGTTGCGGTCCAGCTCATCGAAGAACCGCCCGAGCCAGCCGTTGGTATAGACGTGCTTGAAGGTCTCGGGCCAGATGCCGAATTTCTCGCCATCGTCGGCGTAGACCGCGATCGCGTCGGGGCTGGCGGCGTTCATCTCCCCCAGATACTCGGTGGTCTTCCAGGGATCGGCAAACGGAATGTAGTAGCGGAGCTTCTCGCTCCCGGCAAACAGCCGCAGCACGCGGCCGCAATCTTCGGTCACGTAGTAGCCGTTGAGCTGGTCATCGTTGAGGCCGGCGTACTTGAAGTGGGTGTCGTCGAGGACGGTGTACTCGATTCCGGCGTCGACCAGCGGCCTTGTGAGGCATTGCTCCCACACGCGCTCGGGAAGCCACAGCCCGCGCACCCGCGTCTGGAACAGCTCCTGCAGGTGATCCACGTACATCCTGATCTGCCCGATCTTGTCGCGGTCGGGCAGCATCGCCATGATCGGCTCGTAGTAGGCTCCGCCCATGATTTCGAGCTGCCCGGCCTTCACCATCTCGCGCATCTGGTCGATGATGTCCTGCCGGTTGAACTCGATCCACTCGAGCAGCGAGCCCGAGTAGTGGAGCGTGATGCGGATTTTGGGGTGGCGCTGCAGCTCATCCAGAAACGGCTTGTACGCCTTGCTGCACGCCTCGTGGAAAACAGTGTCGAAATTCCCCACCGGCTGATGTTCATGGAGAGCTGCAAGGAAGTGGATCTTACTCATGCCGTCGGCTACTCCCTTAACGACAACACTGCCGGCAGTTCGGGGGTTCACATTCACTATGTTACAGGCATGCGACCCAAGTTGTCAACGGAAAAATGAATACTCCCCCGGAACAACCGGGATCACGACCGGATCATGGCGTACGGAGGGGGCAGGCAGGCCGTGATTCGCCTGCTTGCGATGCTGGTCTGCCCGTGGGATCGAGCAGGCAACGCGGCTGTGCCGGAATGCGGCGCAGGGCAGCCCGCCTCTACACGGTGGCTCCGGTAGACTGCCGCTTGGCCGCCTTCGCGAACGTTTTCTCGTACATTTCGAGGTACTCGCGGGCGCTGCGCGTCCACGACCAGTCCTGCCTCATTCCGCGGACCATCAGCTTGTGCCAGTCGCGCGTGTAATACGTCCGCACGGCGCGCCTGACCGTGTCGAGCAGTGCCCGGGGCGTGTAGTTTTCGAAGGCGAAGCCGTTGCCTGTCTCCCTGGTCTGCTCGTTGAAATCGACGACGGTATCGGCGAGGCCGCCGGTCGACCGAACCACCGGCACCGTGCCGTAGCGCAGGCTGTACATCTGGTTCAACCCGCATGGTTCGTACTTCGACGGCATCAGGAACATGTCGGCGCCGGCCTCGATCTGGTGGGCAAGGGCGTTGTCGAACTTCAGGTTGATCCCGGCCTTCTGCGGATAGTCGGACGCGATCTTCTCGAACAACTCGTGGTATTGCGGGTCGCCCGTGCCCAGCAGCACAAACTGGATGTCATCCTGCATCAGGTCGTCGATGACGTCTTCCAGCAGGTCGAAGCCCTTCTGCTTGTCCAGCCGGCTGATTGCTCCGATCAGAGGCACTTCGGGCCTGACCGGGAGGTTGTTGCGTACCTGGAGCTCGCGCTTGCAGACGCCCTTGCCCGACAGATCATCGGCGGTGTAGTGGGCCGGGATGAGCTTGTCGTGCGCCGGGTCCCAGTCGCTGTAGTCGATGCCGTTCAGGATGCCGTAGAGGTCGTCCACGCGCGTCTGGATCGCCGTTTCCAGGCCCACGCCAAACTCGGTTGTCTGGATCTCGCGGGCGTAGGTCTTGCTCACCGTGGAGATGCTGTCGGCGAAGACGATCCCGCCCTTCAGGATGTTCAGCTTGCCGAAGTACTCCAGCTGCTTCCAGTTGAACAGCGACCAGTCCACGCCGGTCAGGCGCATGTCCCAGTGCCAGAACAGCCCCTGGTAGGCAATGTTGTGGATCGACATCACGGTGACGGCATTGCCTACGTCCGGGTCGTCGGCGTAGAGCGTCTTCATGTACACGGGCACGAGGCCGGTCTGCCAGTCGTTGCAGTGGATGATATCAACGTTCGGCATCAACCGCTTCGCGGCTTCGATCACGGCGCAGGAGAAGAACACGAATCGCTCGCAGTTGTCCTTGTAGTCCAGGCCCTTCTCGCCGTAGAGCTGCTCGCGGTCGTAGTAGGCATCCTGCTGCACGAAGTAGATCGGAGTGTCGGACCCCGGTAAATGCGAGCGCAGGATGGTAGCCTTGCGAGTGACCTGGCCGACGGGGATGCTGAATTCCACGCCCGTCTCCTCGATCGGCAAGCCGCTGCCCCGCACCTTGCGGTAGTAGG
>Ga0307380_10012150_pt1 | contig 10730 bp, 24 predicted proteins | sample UN3MG_FD_202239 | JGI IMG/M metagenome (GOLD analysis project Ga0307380, IMG submission 202239) | Soil microbial communities from Risofladan, Vaasa, Finland - UN-3 | ecosystem: Environmental > Terrestrial > Soil > Coastal area > Acid sulfate soil | place: Finland: Risofladan, Vaasa | collected... | reverse complement strand
CTCTAAATACAGCCACCATTTTACCATCAACTATATCTACATAAGGCAATTTGTAAGCACCGAATTTGTCGTCCATTTCAGGGTCAAAGTAAAAGAATGCTTTTTTATATTCGGTTGATGGCTCATCAACGCTATCGGTAAACTGCCTAACTCTTTTAGTAGCTTCCGTTGCACTCCATTCTTTTTCCCTGCTAGATAAAGTAAAGTTTTGATATGAGGGTACTGTTTTAGTGTCTTCTTTTACTACTGCCTTTTTATTGTAATCATCTGTCAAGTTTTCTTTTAACATTCCCCTTTTTTGTAAATTTTCTAAACATTTCTTTTCTGCGGTTACCAAAGCATTATCGTCAGCACCTATTGCTACAAGTGATATTTCAAATATCTCTGCTAAAGTTAAATTGTTAGGTTTTTTTTCGTCTTCAAAGTAAAATCTACCCGCAATAGACAACGCTTTGGCGTGTCCTTCTCCATATACCTGCCTTGCGTGTTTTATTTCAGGCAAATCGCTATCCGAAAATACGCCTTTTACAAATAATCCCTTTTCGTCTTCCTTAACTTCGGGATAACTGCCTGCGATGCTTTCTACTTTATTATTATGGTTCATTAGCATAATAGGATTTTTCTTAAACTCTTTTAATTCGTAAACGTAGTCTCTTTTATCACTAAACACAGTTGGAATATCGCCATATCTATCTGCCTTATTTTTAGTATTTGCATATCCACTAATAGTTAGTTTTCCGTTTTCTTCTATTGCCTTAAAATCAGACATCGGCAATACTTTTACTTGCATATTGTTCATAAATTCATCTCCTAAATAATTTTTACCTGTAGCTTCTTCAGATAAAATTGGTTTAAAATTATGGTCTTTTATCCATTTTTTTGCTCGTTTAAAAGTCCATTTACTTGCTAAAAATCGTATCGTATGTAAATCAACTTTTCCGTTCTTTCTAATTCCCCAAACTGCGTCTATTCCGTCTGCAAATTTATCCTTTTCATATCTAAAACTTTCAAACTCTTTAGGGTCTATTAATCTAAATGCGTGATAATTTATAAATGGCATATTATTTCCTTAAGTTTCATAAGTTACCCAACAACGGCAATTTACAGTATTTCCCGCAGATGCACCCAAAGAAGTATCACCAGGATACATAAGTAATTGACCGTTAACCATAAATGGCTGCGTGATATTTCTTACTTGCCCATCAGCAACAGCGTGTGGAAAACGTGTTCTCTCTGTAAGCTGTGAGTTCCAACGTTTTTTTAATAGTTGCGTTATGGCTATACCAGCTATTATAGCCCCTGCAATAACCAATTCATCTGCTTCAGTTTGCTTAGTCTTTTCAGACATATTCTGCGTTTCAGTCTCTGCAATTGTTTTAGCCCTGCCTGCTACCCTTGCAGAGTTCTTTTTCCACGTTGTATCAGCTACTTTTTCATTAGTCAAATCCTGTCCGCTTTCCGACAATGCTATAATACTATCCTGCAAATCTTTGTTAAGTAATTCTTTTGTTGTATTTAAAATTAAGCCAGTTTGCTTAACCGAATGTACGTCAATATATTGTTTCAAGCTACCTTCTATATTCTCATCAACGCCTTTCGTTTCCATATCAATACTTTTATCCGTTCTTAAATTACGCTTAAATTTATTAGCTATATTGCGATAATTCTTTTTTAAAGCAGCATTAAGGTCATCTGCGTATGCGTTTACGTCTATTACGGAGCCACTACGTATATATTCGTTGTAAAAGTCATCTGATATAGCTTTAAGTATACGCCTGATATCTTTAGCAAAAGGGATTTCTAACCGCATTTTCTTTGCGGTGTCTAAAGCTCCCTGTCTTTGCCTTTCGGCTCTAGTTTGTGCTAGTGGCATCTTTGCTCCAATCTTCTAAAGTAATATAAGTATGGAAATTACATCGTGGACATAAATAACTAGGGTTCACTTCTCCGTTATCGCTTATAATATGTCGCTTATTTAGCAAAAAACCTAAACTACATTTAGGGCAAACAGTATGAATGCCCTCTTTTAATCTAGTCCATTTGCTTATTTTTAATAATGTTCTTTCCAATTTACTTACTCCCCTTAACTGCATACTCAATATCCGTATCGCTATATAGTTTGTTGCCGTTTACATCTTTTTGCTTTAGTAAATAATCCCGTATGTTCTTTTCGGCATCAGGTACGACAGTACCCGAAGGCAATAAGTTAGCGGGTCGGTATTTAACATCTCCGTCAGTTAACTCTCCGTACCCTATTAAAGCCCTTAATTCGTTATCTACTAAAATATCTGTGTCTTTAAGTATCTTTAAGTTAGCAAGCGTTTGAGCTTCTAATCCTGCTATCTCTGATTTGTTGTAACCTAATGAAAACTTGTTTACGTCAATTTTATATCTAGGAAATAAAAATATACTTAACTCTTCGTACATCTTATCTACTAGCGGTAAAATAACACTATTGTAAAATATATTATTTGCCTGCCTGTAATTATCGTATGTTTGGCTATCGGTTTGTACCAACGGTAACGGGATATTGTATTTAGAATATATTGACTTCTCTGCTTGCGTCTCTAAATTGATAAAGTCCATATCCTTATTAGACTGGCTCATTTCTTTTACAGACATTTGCCCGCCAGTTAATAGCATTATCTTACCCGAGTTTTCAGCGCCTGCATATTTATTGCTTAACTCTGCCTTTAATTTCTCTCTTTGTGCATCAGATATGTTATTATCCGTACTTACTAAAAGCGATATTCTAGCGCCTTGTTCTAGCATAGACATATTATGTAAACCGCCTAATAGCCATTGACGGCATTTATAATAGATTGCATTTACTTTAGTAAACCCTTCTAATTTTAAGTTATCAACTCCAAAATTCTTAATATGCCAAAGTTCGTGCATACCATCTTTTGTAAAGTATCTAAACTTGTCCTTAAACTCACGTCTATAAAAAGTTATGCTTCCATTGCAGGTATTGTAATCATAAGACGCAGGATAACCATCAGTTTGACTTTCGTTTATATTTATATTGCTGTTTTGTATTACAGTCAATTCCGAAGGTTCTCTATTTTCGTTAATGGCACTTATGGCTAAAAAACAATTGCCGTGCATTTCAAATAGCGATACCATCTGACGTAATAACTCTTTTTGCGTAGTATCAGCATTAGGATTTTTAAGTAATTCTATAACTGGGGATTTTAAGGTAAGTTCACCAGTGCTTAAATTCTCTAAATATGGCTGGACGCTTTTAAATTCGTCTGCTATTTTGTCAATAGCGGTAGCCAAAGGCGCTACGTTGCGGTATAGATTAGTCTGTTCGTTAATACTAGTGTCTTGATACTCATTACAAAGCACGCTACGTCTTATCCACTCGTCAAAATTATTATATGACTTACTGCTACCGCCAAATAATCCTTTTATTGAAATTTTACTTAATAATTTTTTTAACATAGTTTTTTTAAAATACGTCTATTGTTATATTTTTAGGTTGATAAAAAGCTAATAATAAAGCATCTGCCTTATCGGGACTTCTAAACCCTCGCTTTTTATAAACGTCCTTACTTTCAACACCACGTCTGCCCTTGATATCCATTTTCCATTCTCTTGTAGTAAGTTCCATTAATAAATCTTGGTCGTAAGGAATTTGTATGTCTTTTAATATATCCCTAAACTCAAACCACATTTCAGATATTGCATTTGGGTACTTATCTTTATCCTTTGCAGACTGCCCAAAATTAATAGGCATTACATTGTAACCTTCTGCCATTAAGGGGTCAGTAACGCCTGCTCCAACTCCAGTATCGTCTATTTTAAGTGAAATTTTCTTATCAGAATTAATAAAATCTTTTGAATAATCAACTATATCATTACTTCTCTTTTTACTATATTCTCTAAAATCTATTATCTTTAATCCCTTACGTTTGTAAAAGCAAGTCCTATCCTCTCCCAATCTTGCCACATCAATGCCTACTTCCATTTGTCCGTCATCATTTACAGTCCGTTGCATTGCTGCTAAAACATCGGTTCTGTTTAAAATGGCATTATCCGTTTGACTTAACGGCTCACCTAGCCATTTATGTTGATACAAATCAGGATTATTAGCTTTGTCAAAATCAATCTGTTGTTTAATTACATCAGTTAAAAGTCCAGCCCGTTCTAATATATCGTAGTTAACTTTTTTAACCAAAGAATTAGGTAACTGATTTAAAACAAATTTTTCGTATACTGGGTCTCGTTCAGTAAAGCGATTAAAACTAACCCATATTTCGCTACCCTCTTTACGAACTGTTGGGTCTAATATATCCCAACTTTGCTTTGATACAGACTGCGCCTCTTCTACCCACGCTATATCTATACCTTCTATACCCTTAACTTCAGTAATGTTGGATTTTAGACCTTTAAAAATAAACTCACTACCAGTTAGATTATTAGTTATACTTTCAGCAGTTACTCTAAAATCAACAAATTCATACTGACTTATTAAATCTTTAAATAATTTATGTACACTATCTTTGATAGTATTCTGAATTTCGCGGGTACAAAGTATGCGTAGCTTTTCTTCTCTGCCCTTCAATAATAGACATTTTGCAAAGTTTGTACTTTTAGCTCCATACCTGCCACCATAGTAAACCTTATACCGATGTTGTTCGGTATACAATGGTAAAAATTCGTCTATTATATCTATGTTAACTTTTTTCATTTTTTATGGTATCAATATATATGGTTCATCTTTATTTATATTGTCTAGCAAATCTTCTAAAACTGCATTTATATGGCGCTCGTTAAATCTTTGTATATACGCTTCTCTGTATTTAGACTGCCCTATCATAAACTTATGCTTTAAACATAAATTCCAGTATTCTTTATGAAACAATAATGCTCTATTTTTAAGTTCTGTATCTTTTTTCATTTAGTTTTCTTATCTTTTGTACTAATAACATTTATCTGTGCCTGTGGTACTTCAGATAATGAACCGCTTAAAGCCGTCTCCGTCTTTAAACTAAACTCATCTTTTTTCTTACGTTCTAAATACTTCATTGCTATATCAGGGTTCTTTTCTTTGAGTGCATTTATAACCGCTTCCCTTGCCATCAATACAGGTTTTTCTTTGAGTAGCTTTTTTCTTAAAGAAATTACAGGATACTTTTTTTGATAATCCATTAGTGCTTGAACTGAAATATCTGCGTAAAGACACGCTTCATTATCCGTACCCCCAACACTCCATACATACTCTAATTTCCCTAATACATCTTTCTCTGATTTACCATCAAATTGCTTTCTACCTGCATTGCTTTTTTTACCTTTCTTCTCTGCCATATTTAGAATATCCCTAAAAATCTTTTCCTTTGAAATAGTTTACAGTCGTTGTCTGGGTTAATAATCTCAAAAGGTGCGTCAGATTTATATTTATGGTTTTTATGTCTACATTCCCACTCTTCGTAGTTTTCTTGTTTCCAATACTCGCCTATGTATTTACATTTCTCACATTGGTCGTTACCGTATACTTTTTCTTTTTTAAAATTACCTGCCATATTTATACCTGTTTAATTATCAAGCTCCTCATAACTTTTTTCTAATCTTTTTACCGTTGATGGCTTGTCTTCTTCTGTCAAAGCCCCACCCATAGTAACCACATCTTTTGCTATATCAAAAGGTAACTTAACCATTTCACTTATTGCATCAAATAATCCCATATTATTTACCCCTCACTAAAATTGTCCAACACCTCTTTATCCTGCATTAAAATACCGTGATGCTTTATAGCAAAATCTATTGCCTCTTTTTCGGAGTTAAATTCAGTAGTATACTGCCTACCGTTATTCCAATATAAAACTTCGTACATTATTTAAACTCCCTTACTATCTTTTTTTGCTTAAATAATACCTTACTGGGTTTATTGTTTGATGCGAAATCATATGCACTTGTTTCAGTGTCAAAATAACTGTAATTCTTATAATTGCCTTTTAAGTATATAACTTCATAGTTTGGCATAAAAACCGCCTGTATACGCAAAAGGAGCGCTTATATCAACACATAAATGCTAATACAAACGCTCCTAGAAAGCGTATTCTAACAGTTTCCGTAGGATTTCCAGTGCGGAATTAAGGGACGGGAGCAAGCCGTTACCCAACTGTTACTTTTAATTAATGTGTGGTAAAATTAGCAGCAATAAAGGATTGGTTATATCCCTGTTTATACCATAGTTACCATCTATGCCTAATGTTTGCAACTATAATACCACACAAATTGTTTAAAGAGCTATTTTAAAAAATCAAGTACACAAGATACTTCAAGATTATTTTTAATATACTTATAAAATTTTTTCATTACTTTACCAAAATCCTTTTTCCCGATTTAGTCTCACGATATAGCTTACTAGTATCACAACAAAAAACGTATGAACCCTTACTAACATCTATCATATGACAAGTAGTTTTACTGTCTTTTTTATTTTTTCTATCTTTTTTCATAAATTTAGTAACGTACTCATCACATAATTCATAAAATCTTTTATGTATTTTTTTTAAATTATTAAATGTATTTTTTATGTTGCCAAATTCTTTCCAAAGATTAGCTTTGACATAATCTTGCATTCCTAAAACTTCATTGTATTGCCATCTTTTTTTCATACTTTTTTACCGTCAATAAAATGAGTTTTCTTAAATAAATCTTTTGGCACTTTAGAAGTTCCTATTTTCTTAAATCTATTTCCACTCTCTTTTTTAGCATCGTACTGAAATACTATACATTCTTGTTTTTTAAACTTATTACAAATCTTTGAAATAAAATCGCAAATAGCAATTGCTAATTTTTCAATATCACTACGAAAAAATCCCTGCTTATCTAAAAACTTAATAGCCATATCTTTTTTAGCTTTGTTTTCCGCAGTATCGTACTTAGTATATTTTAATATGTTAATAGCTTTGTTATATGTCATACTTCAATCTCCAACTTTACATTACACTTTTTACAAACGCAATGCAATACTGTTTTTTCCTTACCATATCTCAAATCACTTTCAAAATGAAACTCCCCTTTATTTATAATAAAGTTTTCTACGCATTTAGGGCAAGATATTTTAATTTCTTTTAGCATAGTTAAATTTACTAGGTTTTACCTCATATTCTCTTTTACCGATAATAACTCTAGGGCTACATATCGGCTCTATACTGCATTTTCTTTTGCCTACAATTATTTCAGCTACTCGCTTTTGCTCTTTGAAAAATTTAGCAAAATAAAAGCGATAGGTTTTTTTGTTTTCTTTGTAATCAACTAATTTGTATAAATCATTAAAGTAGTAATGCTGTCCATTTTCAAGAACTTCTGCCTTTATTCTATTGCCGACTTTCCTATTAAACTCTTTTAATCTTTTAAAAGCTTCAGGTTTATCTAATAGAAAACTTATCTGATAATTTTTACCTTTAGGACTAATCATATTTTCTTTATCTCTAACTATAATTTTTTTCATAATAAAAAAAAGCGGGTTACTATCCCGCCCGTCTCCAGCATTTTTCTAACTGCGAATTTAAATCCGTATAGTTAGTATCCATTTTAGTAATCATATAAAAAACAAAACAACTTGTCAACATATATATTATAAGTTATTTGTTTTGTTTGTCAAGGGCGATAATGTTTTCACGTGAAAACTTTTAGCTCCCCTGCCATAAACAAGGGAGCTAATAATTAGACTAACGTTAAGTTACTAACTGATATAAACGCTTTCTTTTTACCATATAAGTTATGATACTTTTTTGAATTTACTTTTATGGAAGCACCCATACCTTTTCTACAACTACCAAACGTAGACATCTTTGTGTCTATAACTGTTCCTTTGCATTTAAAATGGTCACCACAACCACTTTTGCAAACCCACTCAACCTTACTGCCTATTTTTATTTTACTCATTACAACCTCCTGTTTTTTACCATAACAGCTTTACCTTTTAACGTTACGCAATCCTTCTTGTACCAAATACCAACCCTAAAGACCTCACGTTTTATTCTAGGGCTAATTATAGCATCAGCATCAGGTACGGCTTCTATTGCCTTATAATTAGCTTCTTTCATTGCATTACCTGTACCCCAAAAGATTGGTATCGGATACAATGCAAAAGACTTTTTACAAGTTACAACCTTAACGTCTTTTATTACTTCATAGTCCACAGTAGTACTGTTTATGGCATTAAACGCTACCTGTGGAATGTTTGTGTTTATTGAAGTGCAACCTGCAATAAAAATTATGCAAATTGCAATCAATAATATACTCATTTTTTTCATTTCTTACGACCTCCGTTTTTTATTCGTTCACCTTTTTCGTCTAAAAAAATAATCGTGCTGTCTCCGTTACGAACAAACGTAATCTCTATTTTCTCAAAGCTAGGTTGTTTGTCTATTTCTTTGATTAAGTTATCTGCTAGTAAGTATTTATCCATTTATAAATCCTTTAAGCCATTCTAAAATGTAGACTTTTGGGGCTATTTGTATTTGTAAATATGTTAACCAAGAAACAGATGCTATAATTCCAGCTACTACCGAAAATAAAGCGCTAAAACTTACTGTTTCATATTTTATAAAATCTACCAAAAACATTATGGTAAAAATTATAAAAGCAATTCCGCTCACTATGCCTAATGAAATAAAAACAATACTGTCATATGCTATTTTCTGAATTACAACATCAGGCATCTGCTCTATTGCGAAACTCTTTGTGCTTTTCAATAACTCCATTATCTCACTTGCTAGTTTTTCTGTCATTTACTACCTCCGTAATATATCCTTTGCCTTTACAATCAGGGCAATCGTTATGCCCTATAATTTCTACACCCTTACACCGTTCACATACTTTTGATGCATATTTAGGTTCTGTTTTTTTTATAATCCATAATGGTTTGCTAACTTCTTTTAGCATTTCTAATAAATTGTTATTTCCAAATATCATAATTCACCCTTTAACCACATTTTAAAAACAATTGAAAGAAATAAAAAAGGAAAAAATGCAATTAAAAAACCAATTATTTCAAATTTCATAACCAATAAAATCATTCCAAAAGTAAATAAAGTCATTATAGCTGAAACTATAAAAGCAAAAAATATATTCATAATTATTCTCCGTATTTCTCTATGCAGGATTGGGGGCGTTTGATGTTACAAAAAGCGCTAGTAACTTCCTGTGCGATATCCCCAAAATCACATTTTAAATTTGGAGCGTGAAAATTAGCACAGGGACACCAACTTAAACCCTTTTTACAATACTTCGGGTCTTTTAACTTAAACTTAATTGTCGGCATTTCGGCACTCCCCACATTTTAATATGTCAAAATCTTTTTCGTCTAACCTAAATTTCTCATCAAGTTTTTTCTCCTCTTCTTCTGTGTCCCAACCAATGTGAACTTTTAAACCTTTTTTAAATAGCTTGCAAAATGGTAGATTTAAAAAATTAAAACCATCAGCTTTGTCGTCTCTATTTCCTAAATGATTACAAGTTTTACAATCCTTTCCTACTTCAATTTTAATTGTCGGCATTTTTGGTCTCCTCTTTTAAAATTATAGTCGTTTCTACCCAGTTTTTTCCGTCAGGTACCCAAACAAAAAAACTGGGTAACCGTGTACCTTTAAAATTATCGTCATTCTTTAAATGCTTATTAAAAGTTTTTTCCAAAAACAAATTTTCTTTGATAAAATTTTTAACATCTTTAACTAAAACGTCTATTTGGTTAGGATGTTTTTTGCAAGCATTAAGAATATCAGTAATGGTCTCTATTTTAATTTCTTCGATCATATCTTATCCCCTTTTTTAATTGTGGCAAATTCGCCATAATTAGATTTGTTTTTTAGTGTGTTTAGAAACTCCTCAAAAGTCTTGTGGCTGTCAATAAGAACATACGGCAAACCTTCTTTTTCTATTTCTGCTTGAAATTTCTTTTGAGCATCAGACTGTTTACCGCCTGCTTTGGATATAATACGCTTGCCTGTTTTCTTGCTGACAGTGTATTCTGTCGGGGCTTTAACCTCAACGAAATAGACTTTGCCTTTATTTACTACGATTAAATCGCTTGCGCCTGTGTATAGCCCTTCTCGCTTTAAATAAGACATCATAAAAAATCTTTGTCTGTATGGTATCTTTGAAAGTAAACTTTGTCCGTTTGGAATCGAAAAAACAAGCACATTCATTTGCTTTAGCGTATTTACTATGTTAGTTTGAAAATCGTGTTCGGTCATATATAAAATCCTTTAGTAGAATACCCACATTTGCAAGCATAAAAACACATAGGTTCTTCACAGTCTCCCTTAAGCGTCATTATGTTTTTACATTTAGGGCATAGTTTAACATTATATTCATAGTCCCTTTTTATTTTGATGCTATCCTTATTAAAAGCAATTAATCTAGTCATTTAGTTTTTCTCCAAACAGAATAATACCCACACTTCTTACACTTAAATTGTTTGTAACCTTTTTTCATCAGTGCTTTGCAAAGATTGTGTTCTACAGTCCACGAACTATCTATTTTTCTATGATTTTTGCAGGGTTTCATTTCAAATACCCCTCTTGTTTTAAGAAAATAATTATCGCCAAAATAAATGATGCGTACAAAATCCAAAACATCATAAATACCCATTCTCCTTACACCATTTATAAAGTTTCAGTGCTGCGTTGACTGGTTTTTCTCTAACTATTTCAATCGCAAAATCGCCATAATTATAATATCCACAGGCATAATACTTTTTAGGATTATCT
>Ga0307380_10012148_pt1 | contig 10731 bp, 8 predicted proteins | sample UN3MG_FD_202239 | JGI IMG/M metagenome (GOLD analysis project Ga0307380, IMG submission 202239) | Soil microbial communities from Risofladan, Vaasa, Finland - UN-3 | ecosystem: Environmental > Terrestrial > Soil > Coastal area > Acid sulfate soil | place: Finland: Risofladan, Vaasa | collected... | reverse complement strand
AGATCGGCCCGCTTCACAAAAAAACCTTTCATATATGGCAGTCTTTGACCTCCATATTAAAGGTTGCTACCTAAAACTTCAATAAGAGGCCACCGCGGACCTGGCTATTAAAGGTTTCTCCGAGAGCCGCATTGGAGCATCAGAACACGCTTTGGCCTGCGCCGCCTCCTGGCGAACCTTCGTTCGCCTCCTTTTGCGGCGTGCCTTGCACGCCGGTTGCCATGCAAAGAAAGGGGCTCAGATTCACCACCAAAGCAGGGCTACGCCTGTTTCTTGGAGCGCCCCGCCGCCCCGGCCTTTGTAAGGGCGACGGTGGCTCTATACGAAGCAGGCTTTAAGAGCCGCTATGCGGCCTCTCAGACAGCTCCAAAGTGCCTGAAAACGGCAGAATCGCAAGGAAATCGGGGGATTCGCTTAGAAAGTTATGGAAACCGGCTCTGACTGCGGGATTCGGCAATTTTTACACAGTTTCTTACACATACGCGGCCTTCGTTTCCAAAAACTTTTATTTTTCAACTACTTATGCTTATGTGCAATGGACTTAAAATCCTGAGAAGGAGACCTTGTGAGGGTCGGTCGGGAAAGGCAGGGACCGCTTCGGTGCGCTTCTCGGGAATGTTACGGTCAACTTCACGCCACGATGTCGAAGTCATTGGCTTTGAGAGCGATGGCGCTGTCGAAATGGGCGATCTGCTCCGGCTCTTTCAAGCCCGAGCCGTCGGAAGCCAAGGGCGGCTGAAAGGTAATGAGCGGGATCCACCAGACAGCTCGAGTCGGGTTCACAGCCGAGGCCGAGGCCTATGATCGCGGGCGCCCCGGCTACCCCTCGGCTGCTATTAACTCATTGATAGCTTTGCTCAAAATTGATGAAACAACGACCGTTGTCGACATCGGGGCCGGCACCGGCAAGTTTACAAGTCAAATTGCCGCGTTCACGAGAGTGGTCGCTGTTGAACCTGTCGCGGCAATGCATGGAATTCTTCGCCGCCGGCTCCCCGACGTATCCATCCTGGAAGGATGCGCGGAAGCAATGCCGCTGCCGGACGGCTATGCGGACGTGATCACGGCCGCGCAGGCCTTCCACTGGTTCGATGGCGAAGCCGCGCTTTGGGAACTACACCGAGTCCTGCGGCCGCGCGGTCGGCTGGGCCTTATCTGGAACGTTCGGGACGAATCAGTTCCGTGGGTCGGCGAACTGATGGAACTGATCCGTCTATACAAGGGGCGCACGCCTGCCTACGCCTCCGGGGCCTGGAAGAAAGCCTTCGAGCATCAACCACTCTTTGCGTTTCTGTCTTACGAACAAGTCAAGCATGCGCAATCTTGCTCGATCTCAGATGTCGTCGACCACTTCGCCTCAATCAGCTACGTCGCAGCTCTGGAAGCATCGGAGCGTAATGGACTGCTGGAAAAGATCTCCGCTCGCCTCGTCTCTTGGCATGGAACAGGAAGCGTAGAATTTCCTTATCGGACTGACCTCTGGGCGTATCTTAGACTTTAGGTCCAATGGACTTCTCGCCTCGTGCTAACATCCAACCCTAGGCAGGCTCCGGCGGGTACTATTGGTCGCTTGGATCATAACGCGTGCATAGGGAACACGCTTCAGCAGCACATTCTTTTGCTTTAACATTCAGTTTGTGATCCGGCGGGTAAATCCTCCTGCGCGAGGAAAACAGGACGAAGCAATGCTTCGTGGGCGAACATGACTGAGGTGGGCGAGCAGTCAGGGACGCGCGAGCCGATCAAGCGCGACGGAGCCACTATTGTCTATGACGGGCAATGTCCGTTTTGCTCAGCCTATGTGCGCTACGCGCGGCTGCGAGATGCGGTCGGCCCCGTCCAATTGGTGGATGCGCGGTCCGGTGGGCCTGTGGTCGAGGAAGCTATCCGGGCCGGGCTCGATCTCGACGAGGGCATGGTGCTTAAATATGGCGGCCGGCTCTATCACGGCGCCGACTGCCTCAACATGCTATCTCTGCTTTCCAGTCGCTCGGGGTTGTTCAACCGATTGATGGCGGTTGCCTTTGCCCGGCCAGGAGTCGCGCATATCGCTTATCCCGCTTTGCGCGCGGGGCGGAATGCAACCTTAGGGCTACTCGGCCGCGGGCAAATCCGCGACTTGCCGCGATAGTGGCTTAGTTTTTCGCCTTTGGATCGCTCGACACCTTCTTAGATTTTTCGCTCGGACTGCTCGACATCTTGTTTCTTTGGGCAATCGCCAGCAGCCGCCGCACTGCCGGATCCGCGTTCATGTTGCGCAACAGGGTTTTGCGCTCGTCTCCCGGCCAGCGCTCTCCCTTGGGCGGCATGGGCTCGGTCAGCGCCACGATCCAGTCGGAGGGGCCGAGGGTGTACCCGATCTTGGTTAGATCCACCTCGGGGTCGACCAGCGCTTGCGACTGGCGTCCATTCAGTGAGGCCGCGGTGATTGCACGGACCTCCACGTCATGAGTTCCGTGCTTCGTTGCCCACACCCTCTCGAGATAGTGGGCGAATTGCCTGATCATCTCAGGGCGCTCCACCATGAACCAATATTGGCGTCGTAAGAGGAGCGGGCCGGGATGGACAAGCCACTCGCGATTGGTCTCGGGGTCGCGCACATAGAACATTGCCCTCGCGTATTTCTGTCGGAGCATCATCTGCCAAGAAAAGTTACGCCCCTGCTCGTGCCAAAGGTGATTGCCGGGGTAGATCAAGTGGCGCATCGGTAGCAGCGCTTGAAGCACGGCCCAGCTGGCCAAAAGCGAGACTATGGCCGTGCGCATAGCTGGGCTTGGAGCGGTCCAAGACTGCTCGGGTGGCTTGTCCGCAAGCATCCACGGAGGAGTCGAAGGAATCGGCAACCATCGGACCACATTCCGCCAGACCACCTTCGGCCAGTCAGGGTCAAAGAACAATAAGGTGGCAGCAATGGTGATCCAGGGGAAAATGCTGATGGTGAAGATGAGATGGTTGAGAAAATGAAAGACGCAATAAGCGGCAAAGGCGTAAATCCGCGTGGGTTTGAACAACAGCATCACAGCCCCGATGAGGTGCAGCAGCGCCGCGCCCCAAGCACCGGTCAGAACGATCGTGTCGTTCAAGAACCAAGGACCGACAATGGGCAGATCAGCCTTGTTCGCTAGCCATCTGCCCAAGGGCTCGCCCTGAAGCCAGTCGCCGGTGAGCTTTGCGATGCCGGCAAAGAGAAGCATGATCTCTACCTGCACCCGCAGAATCCAGACCGACCAAGCAGGCACTCTTGCGTCCTGTGAACGTCCCGCAATAAGCGCGTCGAGCGACCAGCCGCGAGAAGCTGGAATAAAGACCATCAGGAAGGCGAGCAGGGCGACAAAATAAAAGTGGTTGAGGTAATAGGCTTGATCGATCAGGAAAACGTAGCTGAAGCCAAGCACGAAGACCGTCATCGCCACGCGGTAGAATAGACCGACTGTGATGAGCAAGGCAGAGATGGCGAGTAGGCCGAACAACAGATACATGCCGTCGCCCGGCAATGGACGGAGGAACTCCCACCCGAAAAAAGCGAAGTGGAAAGCCGGATCGATATAGATTGTCTTGATCCAACCATTGGCAAAGTAGGTGTAGAGATCGTAGAGGAGGAGCAGACCGAAGCAGATCCTGAACACGGCGATCGAGGCGATATCGACTGGGTCGAAGAGACGGTCTCGCCAGCTCCGGACCGGCTCGACCGCCAAATCTGGGCTTGGCTCATCCGTAGTGATTGGTACGGAGGTCGCTGCTATGGCCGCAGTGCTCGCAGCGTGCGCTTTTGGTCTGCTTTCGCCATTCCGGCGACTTCGCGATTTGCGGTGCGGCTTCTTCACCTCGAGGTTACCTCGCCGGGAGTGCAGAGATGAGAGGATCGAGGTCTACAACTGGCGCGACGCGACCCAGGACTCGATCCCGCGTTGGACGGGCATCCCCATCCAGACACGCTTAAAATCGTAGAACCCCTGCTTGTGACGGGAACCCGATTTGCAGGGCTCCGCATCACGCTAAATCAAGCAGCCAACACGGCTGACCCGGAACGACCGATTAGGCAATATCGGTCACGGTTGGTCAAGGGCCTTGGGCTATATGATGATTCGACGCAGCGTTGAATTTCGGCGCGGTGACCTGCCGCTCCGATTGAGCAGAGAACGTTGCGTGAAGATTTCAAAATTCGGCGTGCGCCCACGCGACCAGCTCTATCTCTTTTCTTTTGCACCTGGGCGTTTTGATACCTTCTGCCTCTCAATGTCCGCCAATAGTCGCGCCCCCGTCGAATCGGCCCGCATTGTGCGCAGCAAGACCTCTTGCTCGTCGCCGGGCCAGCGCTGCCCTTTGGGTGGCATTGGCTCCTTCAGCGGCAAGATCCAGTCGGCGGGAGCAAAACTATAGCCAATTTTTGTAAGGTCTCGCTTGGGGTCGATTAACGCTTGCGCCCGGCGTCCGTTTAGTGACACCGCCGTAAAGGCGCGCACCTCGATGTCGCGGGTACCATGCTGCCTTGCCCACTCTTTCTCGAGATAATGAGCGAACTGCCTGATCATTTCGGGGCGCATCAGCATGAAGACCGCTTGGGCGGGTGTGAGGTAGTCTTTAGGATTGACCAGCCATTCGCGATTGGTGTCGGGGTCGCGCACGTAGAAGGTTCCGCGCACGAACTTCTGACGTAACATCATCTGCCACGCGAAATAGTACCCTTGCTGGTGCCAGCCGGTGTTTCCCGGATAGAGCCAGTGACGCAGGGGCAGCAGCACCTGGAGCGCGGTCCAACCCACGATCATGCTCACGATTGCCGTGCGCATTGCGGGGGGTGGTATGCGCCAAGGCTGCCCGGTTGTACTGCTCGATAACGATGTCTGGAGACTCGCCGGTAAGCGCAGAAGCTCGACGATCCTGCGCCAGACGACCTTGGGCCAATCGGGATCGAAGAACAACGTGGTGGCGGCAATGGTGAGCCAAGGGAAGATGCCGATATTAAAGAACACGTGGTTGGAGAGGTGGAAGAGACAATAAACCACGAAGGCGTATATGCGCGTGGACTTGAACAGCAGCAATACCGCGCCGATGAGATGCAGGAAGGCCGCGCCCCAAGCACCGATCAGAACGACGGCGTCGTTCAAGAGCAGCGGGCCGATGATCGGCAGGTCCGCCTTGGCTGCTAGCCAAAAGCCCAGGGGCTCTCCTCGCAGCCAGTCAGCGTCGAGCTTCACAATGCCGGCGTAGATCAGCATGATCTCCATCTGCACCAGCAGGATCCAAAGTGACCAGGCGGGCACTCTCGCGTCCTGCTTGCGCCCCGCGATCAGAGCGTCGAGCGACCAGCCGCGCGAGGCGGGAACGAAGACCATCAGGAAGCAGAGCAGGCCGGCAAAATAGAAGTGGTTGAGGTACCGCGTCTCATCGAGAAGGAAGATGTAGGCGAAGCCTAAGACGAAGACCGTGATGGCCACCCGATAGAAGAGGCCGACGGTGATGAGCACGGTGCAGATGGTGAGCACGCCGAACAGTAGGTACATCCCTTCGGCGGGCAGCGGTCGTATGAAATCGAGTCCGAAGAAGGCGAAGAGGAACGGCGGATCGACATAGAAGGTCTTTATGGCGCCGAAGGCGTGAAACCGGTGCATGTCGTGCAGCAGGAGAAGCCCGAGACAGATCCGAAACACGGCAATCGAGGCGATATCGATCGGATCGAACAGGCGATCCTGCCAGCTTCGCTCGGAAACCTTCGCCGGCGAATCTTTGCCGGGAACACCCTCGCTTGCCACGCTCCCGGGAATTGGTTTCGGATTGTTCCCATGAGGCGGAGTCTTGTTGCGGCCTCGGGACTTGCGGCGTGACTTCGTCATTTCGAAGTTACCTCGGGGAACAAGCGCATCTCCGCGCGTGCCCGATCTCCCTCGTCATGGACAGTCATTGTCACTCACGAACTCACGCATACTATTAGCCTCGTCCAAACCCTCATTAGGATGGAGCCCGCCCCGGCGCACAATCTCTCGCGACAGCTCAAGGCTGTCGCACCCATCTCGCCGATTACGCAATATCAACTCGCGGTGCGTCAAGGGGGCCTCGAGGGATGCTACCCTGAATCTTCTAGAAATCGTCCTTTCCCGGGGTCGAAGCAGACCCCAATATTGCTTGTTGAGCGCCCGCTCAAACGCGTCACTGTGTTAGATTGACAGATCGGGGCCGCACTCCGATGCTCCGCCAAGTTTTGCTGGAGACTGCCTTGAGCGTTTCGATCAAGCTCGCTGGAATTGCGGTTTTGTGTGCGGTGACGTCGGTCACTGCTTTGGGCATCTCCGTGAATTCAGACGCCAAGTCGGTTCAACCGACACCGCGGCAAACGCGGTCGCCGCAGTTCGGACCGGCACCGCCTGGAGCCGTGCCTGCCAAATGGAGGGTGCAATGCAGAGGGGGCGACGAGCCGATCCGATGCCAAGCCTATCAGTCGGTTTATCGCACGTCGACAGGGGAGCACCTTATCTCTGTTGTTGTCCAGGTCGGGGGCGAATCCCAAGAGCCCCTTATGCGTATTCGATTTCCATTGGGCATTCATATAGGCTACGGCGCGTCCGTGCAGATTGGACATGCCTCGGCAACGGAATTGGCGCTGGAGAGCTGCAACCAAAAGGGCTGCTTTGCGGAATTTGCCATCAGCCAGACCGAGATCGCCGCCCTCATAAAGGGAGAGAGAATGAAAATCTCTGTCAGGGATAGTCAGCGCAGGATCGTCCGCTATAGGGTATCCGGCGCAGGCTTTGCCGAGGCCTACGCAAAGATCAGATAACGTGGAAAGCGAATCGCCGCTCAAGGGGTCGCGATGAGTGTTTGGAAAAAGCTTGTCGGGAGCGTCGTCTTTGTCGCCATGGTCGGTGTGGCGTTTGCATTCGCTGTGATCTGGTTTCAAAGCGGGAGCGCGCCGCCCTCCGAATCGGCGAAGGCGAATTGGCAGGTGGACTGTAGAGGTCCGCAGGGCAGCCTCAATTGCGTCGCGACGCAATCGCTTTACGGCAAGACCACGGGCCGGCGCCTGCTCTCCGCAGGCGTTCGCGTCGCTCCCGAAACCAAACAGCCAGTCCTGCTGCTCCGGCTGCCTCTAGGTGTTTATCTGCCAGGCGGGATTTTGCTTCGGATTGGCGACCAACCCGAGAAGCGGCTTGCGGTCGAAACCTGCACGGAAAACGGCTGTGCGGCGAAGACGGCAGTCACTAAAGACGAGATCGCCGCGCTGCTGCGGGGCGCGAACCTCGTCGTATCGGTCCGAGACGAGAAGAGAAAGACGGTTACGTTCCAGATCCTAGGTGGCGGCTTTGACAAGGCCTACACCAGACTCAACTAGCCTGAACTCTTCTGACGGGATATCCCCGCCCGGCCGTTCATGGCTTGAAAATAGGCGAGGACCGATTCTCGCCTGCGGATGGAGGGTGTCAACTTGCGTCGGCGGTTTACCGAGACATCAGCGCGCGGTCTTACTCTAGTCGGGCTTGCGCTTTTGAGCAGCTTGGCCTTCGCTGGTACGGCTATCGCTCAAACCGACCAGCCGAAGGCAGCAACCGGGGCGGCGCCAGAGTCCGCCCCGGCGAAACCGGCACAGCAATCGTCAAGCAGAAGCTGGGTTGCCAGTTGCAATACGGGGAGCGCCGGTCAGAGATGCCGCGCCAAGCGCACACTTATTGGTCAGACGTCGAAGAAGCCAATCGTCACCGTGTATGTCGCGAAGTCGGCCAGCACCAAAAAGCCCGTCATGGTGGTCAGGCTTCCCCTCGGGATCTATCTCCCGGCTGGGGCCTCGGTGCAGTTCGGGCAGGAGGCCGGCAAGCCGCTCACGCTGAAACGGTGCGGCACAAGCGGCTGCTATGGGGAATACGCCATTGCCGAGGCAGACCTCGCCGCGATGCTGAAGGGCGTTGATGTGAAAATCGCAGCTGAGAGCCGGGATCACAAGCCGCTCCAATATTTGGTTCGAGCCGAGGGCTTTCCGGAGGCCTACGCGAAGGTGAAATAGAGGCCTCGGCTCAGGCCTTGATCCGGAAGCGCGGATTGCTCTCTATATTCCTATGATCGAGATATTCCTATGATCGTGGCGGCCGGGTGGTCGAGATCGGATTGACAGTTCGCTTCTCTACACTCATTCTCCGGCCAACTTTCCTCAGGGGTGTAGCTATGAAGTCCTTCACGCAGATGAGTGTACGCAAGGCCGTAACCGTGGGCGGCGCCGTAGCGGTGACGCTGGTGGGCGCCGCTCTATACTTTTTCGCCTACACCGACGGCGTGGCGCAGACCGAGCAGCAAAGGCAGTCTACGCCGGGGGCAGCGAGTGAGACGCCGACCCAACCGGCACCTGGCCAGGCGCAGCCGCCCCAGCCCGCTTGGGCAATGAATTGCGGCAACACCCAACTGGGGCTCGATTGCCGCGCGTTGCAGTCAATTTTCGTCAGGGATACAGGCCAACGCCTGCTCTCGGTGGTCGTCCATGTTCCGCCGGATACCAAGAAGCCTGTGTTGCTGATGCAGCTTCCCCTCGGCGTTTATCTTCCGGCGGGCGCCGGCTTTCAGATCGGCAAGGCGGAAGGCAAAAACGTACCGTTCAAAAGCTGCGACCAATTCGGCTGCCTGGCCGAATACGCGATAACCGATGCCGAGATCGCCGCCCTAAGCAAGGGGCAGGACTTGATCATCACCATGCAGAATTTGCGGAACGAGCCGGTTACGGTGACGGTCCCGGCGCTTGGCTTCGCCGCGGCTTACGCCAAGGTCAAGTAGCTCCCGCGAATCGCTCAACAAGACGCGACCCAAGACGCCGCCTGAGCTTCAGGTCGGCGTCTTAATGCCGTTTCGGCCCGAGCTCGCTCTGTGGCGAAAGCGTTGCTTTGCAAGGTTTCCAAGCAAAGGGATCCCATTGAAATCACCGAATATGGTGCTCGGCGTACTATTTCCTGTCGCTGAAAGACGCCCCCTCGGCCTAGCCTTGGAAAACCTTGAGGCCCATGCTTGGCCCCCTGATTCTCGTGATACGTCCGATAAGTTGTGCTGCGCGCCAATGGGGCGTCTCGGCCACAGCCTTATTGGCCTGCCGGTCAGGCTCCAGTGACGCCCCGGCGGCGTGAGAAATCCGCGTCGAAGGCCCGGATCGTTGGAAAAATCGACGCGCGGACCTACCGGATTCAACTTGAAAACCATCGACTTACCCGGGGTCAAGGGAATGTTTCTGCGCGCGATGGGCGTGAGCGTGGCTTGGATGCAACAGCTCTCGGGGAAAGCACCGATATGCTTTATATTCCATTACCACTTTAGGGAGGCCTGTGGTTTAGTGCTCGCGAGACTCAGCTCCCTGGGGGGGAGCTTGAGCGACGTCTTGGGGATTAAAAGATCTTCGGATCCTGGAGGGGGACAAAATGTACAGCAGCAAAACTCGCATAGTGTCTTGGGCGCGCGGCCTTCTCGGCGGAGCGGGCGTTCTGGCGATTGCGATGGCACTGAACGTGGCGAGTCCACAGCAAGCGAGCGCGCAATGCGGACCGGGCAATATCAGCGTCGGCCCGAACGGCCTCGCGGTTAATGGCCCCTGCTTCGGCAACATCTCTGCCGGGTTTCTCAACGGCAGCTTCAACGGCAACGGCGCGATCGGGGGTGCACTCCAGGTGGGCAACATCGCCGCCGGCGCCTTCAACCAAAGCGGCAATGGCAACTCACTCGGCCTCGGGGTCAGTGTTCAACTCGGGAACGTGGCGCTCGGTCTTGCCAACCAGAGCGGCAACGGCAATGGCCTGCTCTTCGGCATCAACATCCAGGCCGGAAACTTTGCGGCAGGCGCCTTCAATCAGAGCGGCAACGGCAATGGCCTGATCGGCGGCTTCAACCTGCAGACCGGCAACACCAGCTTCGGCAGCTTCAATCTGAGCGGCAATGGCAACGCTCTTCTCGGCGTCGGCATCTCGATTCAGGACGACAACACCACCTTCGGCGACTTCAACGGCAGCGGCAACGGCAACAGCGTCTTCCTCGGCATCTCCAATATCGAGGACAATTTCCTGTCCGGTGAGGGCAATGCCAGCGGCAACGGCAACGGCCTGCTCCTCGGCTTCTCCAACATTGAAGACAACACCATGTTCGGAGAGAACAACGCCCAGGGTAACGGCAATTCCCTGCTGTTCGGCATCTCCAACATCGAAGGCAACTTCCTCTCTGGCGAGGACAACTTCCAAGGCAACGGCAACAGCCTCGTGCTCGGTATTTCCAACATCGAGTACAACACCGTCTTCGGTCACGACAATTTCCAGGAGAATGGCAACGGCCTCCTGGTCGGCTTCATGAATGCCGAGGACAACTTCGTCTCAGGCACCGACAATTTCCAGGGCAACGGCAACAGCTTCGTGTTCGGCCTCGCCAATTTCGACGACAACACCGTGTTCGGTGATGACAACGTTCAGGACAACGGCAACGGCTTCTTCGTCGGCTCGGCCAATATCGACGGCAACTTCATCGCCGGCGAAGGCAACGTTCAGGGCAACGGCAACAGCCTGCTGTTCGGCTTTGCCAACGTTGAAGACAACAATATCCAGGGCGATGACAACGTCACCGGCAACGGATTTGGCGGCCTCTTGGGTACTGCCAATATCGTGAGCAACTCGATCGATGGCGACGGCAACGTGGTCAATAACGGCAACGGCCTGCTCTTCGGCAATGCCGATATCATCGACAACAACATCACCGGCGACGACAACGTCGTGGGCAACGGCAACA
>Ga0307380_10012147_pt1 | contig 10732 bp, 10 predicted proteins | sample UN3MG_FD_202239 | JGI IMG/M metagenome (GOLD analysis project Ga0307380, IMG submission 202239) | Soil microbial communities from Risofladan, Vaasa, Finland - UN-3 | ecosystem: Environmental > Terrestrial > Soil > Coastal area > Acid sulfate soil | place: Finland: Risofladan, Vaasa | collected... | reverse complement strand
GTACGCTCCGGACGAGCACATGGCTCCGAACGTTCCGGTCGTGACGATATCAACTTCATTCGCGGCCTTCTTCACGCCGTTGGACCGCACGAACTCCTTGAATTCCATCGCAGTCATGACCACGGCGTTGCCCTCGCTCGCCCTGGTCTTGATCTCGCCATAGGTCTTTCCTTTGACGCCGCTGCTCGAGTCCTTCTTGGGTTTCGTCACATGACCCCCTCCTTGTGGGCTAGCTCTGCGTTCAACACGGAACCGCCGGCCCCGCCCCTGATCGTGTTGTGGACCAGCAGGAAGAATCTGAGGCTGTCCTCGGTCGTCCTTATCCTGCCGACGGTGACCGCCATGCCGCGCGCCCTCTCAGGGCTCCCGGCGAGCGAATCGACGATGGGCTGCGGTCTGTTCTGCTCTGAGGTGACTATGATGGGCTCGAGGGGAGCGCTCGGCAGCGAGAGCTCCTGTGGTCTCGACCTGAATCCCTTCAGCGTGGATGCCACGAGCTCCTCGTCCGGCATGTCCTCCTTCCTGGCGAACACCGCCTCCAGATGGCCGTCCCTGACGTTCACCCTGGTGCAGCTGGCCAGTATGCGGACCGGCGAGTCGACGAACCGTCCGTTTTCGAAACGGCCGAGGATCTTCCGTCCTTCGCTGTTCATCTTCTCCTCCTCCTTGGCTATGTGTGGCAGGATGTTGCCCAGGATGTCGACGGAAGGCACTCCCGGATAGCCCGCTCCGGACAGCGCCTGGTAAGTCGCGACATGGAAATCATCGATGCCGAACGCGTCGACGAGTGGTTTGAGACCCAGCGCGAGACCCGTGACCGAGCAGTTGGCGTTCGTGACTACGTATCCTCCCTTCCGCCTGCGCTTCCGCTGTATCTCGACGGCTTCGAGGTGATCGTGGTTTATCTCAGGTATCAGTATGGGCGTGTCCGGGTCCGTCCTGTGGGCGGACGCGTTGGAGAAGACGGCCATGCCCAGCTCGGCGCACTCGTCCTCGATGCTTCCCGCGACCTCGGACGGGAGTCCGCTGAAAACGACCTGGACGCCCTCGCGTGAGAGCTGCTCCGCCGTGGTCTTCTGGATCGTCTGTTCGCCAAGGTCGCTGCCAAGCTCCACATCTGGAAGCTTCCACACCTCGGAGAGCCTCTTGCCATCTGACCGGTCGGACGCGCAATACGCGGCCACTTCGAAGTACGGATGGCCGTCCAACATATGAGCGAACCGCTGTCCTATCATCCCGCTAGAGCCCAATATCGCCGCCTTTCGCTTAGTCATTTCGACCACCTTCCGAAGTATTCCTTCTCCGCGTCCATGATGGCCGCGAACGCCGTCGGGTCATCGTTCGACGATGCCGCACCGAGCTCGTCAATGGCCGTCGACATCGAGCGCAGCATGGATGCCGTCTCCGGATTGAATCTCTGTATATCGTGATAGACGCGCCTGCTCTCCTTGGATATGCTCGACGCAAGGTCTGCGAGTTTCGAGAACGATGGCCCCGAGGCGTCGGCGAGTCGGTCAACCGTGAACGACGACCTCATAGTTACGAGCCCGAAAGCCATGGCACACAGATGAGGAACGCCGAGTATGTACGCGATGAGCTTGTCGTGCCCGTCCAGGGCCACATCGACGACATTTGCCCCCGCACGCTCGAACAGGTCTCTCACAACTCCGTCTGCTGCATCGCAGCCACAGCTGGTGAGTAGGATGTTCCTGCCCTCGGGGGTCGCGATGCCCGGTCCGAACATGGGGTGCACGCTAGTGAGTTTCAGCCCAAGCTCGACGCCTTCCTTCAAGAGATCTCTGATGTGCGTCTTGACACTGCACACGTCGAATACCACTCCCTTGGGAGATGATGATAGGATGAGTCGCATGTCCTCCTGGGCAGTGCCGAGTGGGCTCGCTATGACGATTAGGTCTGCATCTTCCAAGAACTCCGCCGGTGACTCCAAGTTGTCATAGCCTTCCAGTTTCGCTCTGGGGTCGAAGACAGACACAGCGGCGCCCCGGTTTGACAGGAACCTGGCGACCCATGCGCCTGTCCTTCCAGCGCCGACCACCAGAGCCTTCCGGCCGTCCAGGTATCTCTCAGCCTCTTCGCTCTGGACGCGCACAGCACCTCCTATCAGCGCTTCGACTATCGCGGTCGCGGCCTCGCCATCGACGCCCATCGTCTGGGCCTTGGCGATCGCGCTCCTTACGACGAGCTCCTCCCTTGCGGAGTCTCTGATGTCGAGGCGGCACTTCCTCTTGGTCCTTCCAATCTCCTTCGCCACGCTCATCCGCCGTCCCACGAGGGTCATGATCTCCCCATCGATCGCGCTGATCTGTTCGCGCAGGGATTCAAGCTCCGAAGAGGTCAGATGAACCCCCCCTGGAGCATCTCGTCAAGTATCACGGCCGCAGCTGAGTTCTCCACGACTGGTACTGCCCGCGGCACTATGCAAGGGTCGTGTCTGCCCTCGACCGCGAGCTCGACAGGTTTCTTTTCATGTATATCGACGCTCATCTGGGGCGTCGCTATCGATGAAGTCGGCTTGAACGCCACATTGAACTGTATAGGCATGCCTGTGGATATCCCGCCAAGTATCCCGCCGCAGTTGTTCGTCTTCGTTGCGACTCGCCCGCGCTTAACGATGAACGGGTCGTTGCTCTCGCTCCCGCGCATCGCTGCGGAGGCGAACCCCGAGCCGAACTCGACACCTTTCACGCCTGGTATCGAGAACATCATGGCCGACATCATGCTCTCGATGGATCCGAAGAACGGCTCCCCAACACCGACCGGTATGCCGATGATGGTGCATTTCACGACGCCACCGACGCTGTCCTTGTCATCATGGGCTCTGACTATCGCGTCCTTCATGAGTTCGGCTGTCTTGCGGTCGGCACAGCCGACTGGGTTCGTTCGCACGAGCTTCTCGGCGGCGCTGAACGGTATGTCCTTGCCCAGCTTGACATCGCCTATCTGGACGGTCTCTGCGAGGACCCTGACCTTGCGCCTCTCGAGCACCTGTCGTGCAACCGCACCTGTGAAGACCAGGCCTGCCGTCATGCGGCCAGAGAACTGTCCGCCGCCTCTGTGGTCGTGGTGACCCGCGTACTTCACGATTGCCGGATAATCCGCATGGCCTGGTCGCGGCACCCTCCTGAACGAATCATAAGCTGATGAGTCGCAGTCCCTGTTCCCTATGAGCCCGACGATCGGAGTCCCTGTGGCCTTGCCGTTCAGCAGACCTGAGATGATCTCGACTTTGTCGCGCTCCTTCCGAGGCGTCGCGACGGGGCTCTTGCCCGGCGCTCTTCGGTCCAGCTCGATCTGTATGGCGGTCTCCGAGATCCTCTCTCCCGGCGGACATCCTTCGGCGGAGGCACCTATGAACGGGCCGTGGCTGGAGCCGAATACGCATATCCTGTAGGCTGATCCGATTGAGTTCACTTCCTCACCTCCACCCTGCACCCCAGCTGATGCAGGTCTCTGATGAAACCAGGGTACGAGATCCTGTACGACTCGTCATCCTCGATTACAGTGTCTGTGGTAGATACCAGAGCCGCAATCGTTGCGGCCATAAGTATTCTGTGGTCTCCCTGGGTATCGATCTTCGCGCCCTTGAGCCTCGGCACACCGATTATCTCGCATCCGTCCTCTTTCGGGAGTATCCTGGCTCCCATATCCTGCAGGAACCTTGTGGTCGAGGCTATCCTGTCGCTCTCCTTCGCGCGCAGGTTCTTGCCCCCCTTGAGCACGGTCTTGCCCTCGGAGACGGCCCCCACCACCGCGAGTATGGGGAACAGGTCCGGGATCGGCGCGACGTCGACTTCGATGCCCTTCAGATTGCCGCTCCTCACAGTGGCCATGTGCGGCGAGCGTGAGACTGAAGCACCGAAGCTCGCCAGATGCTCCAGGATGGCTTTGTCTCCCTGAGGGGACTCCTCGTCGAGCTGTCTTACCGCAACCCGCCCACCAGTTATCGCCGCAGCAGCGAACAGGAAAGCCGCGGACGAGAAATCTCCAGGGACCGCATATGATTCCCTTGCGAGCTCCTGTCCACCTGGGATGTCGAAGCCGGACTCACTCTCGGTCACCACGGCGCCGAACCTGTCCAGCATCTCCAACGTTATGTCGACATACGGTCTGGATGTCATCGCCCCGCCCACGGCTATTCGTGTGTCCTGTTGCTTCTGGGTACACGCAATCAACAGTGACGAGATGAATTGCGAGCTCACGTCGCCCTTGACCTCTGCCCGCTCTCTGACAATCGGGCCGGCGACCCTGAGCGGAGGTCTGCCGGGCTGTCCTATGTAGCTGCAGCTCGCGCCCAACTGGGTCAGCGCATCCATCAATGGGCCCATCGGGCGTCTCACAAGGCTCGCATCGCCAGTCAGCGTGGTCGTCTCTGGCAGGAGGGACGCCAGCCCTGTCATGAGGCGTATGGTAGTCCCTGAGTTGCGGGCGTCAATCGGCTCCGTGGGCGGTTTGAGTTCCTCCAGCCGCAGCTGGACATAGGTCGAGTGTATGTCGACTTCCGCACCCATACGCTGGAGCGCTTCCAGGGTGGCCCTGGTGTCGTCGGATATCAGTGGGCTTTTCAGCGAGAATCTCGACCGCGTGAGCGCCCCCAGTATCATGGCGCGGTGGGTGTATGATTTGGATGGCGGAGCAGTGACGGTGCCGTTGGCCGTCGATGACTTGACTACAAGAGCCGTGGGACCACCTCCCGCGAACAAGTATCGTTCAGCCTCGCCCTGAGGATTTCGCCTTCGTATGGTCCGATGTGGTCCATGACATCCCGCAGCCTGTCCTTCCTGCAGAGTATCACGGTTGCTGGCCCTGTCCCAGTTATGCCTGCCGCGTATGCACCGCTCTCTCTAGCGGCTTCTGCGACATCGTTTGGTACGTCCAGTATTTCGGAACAGAGCCTCGAGTTCAGGTCGATGGCGGCGGCGTACTCGCCTTTCATGGCCAGCCGCAGTGCTTCTTCGAATCCATCGCGACGGTGGGCGAACATGCTCTTGTCCACCTCGCTCTTGCGTATCTGTCTGGCGGGCACGTGGACTACGACTTCGAGCTCCTCCGCAACACCGTCGGACTTGAGTATCCTCCTGCCGACATTGTCTGTCACGACGACGCCGCCGTGGAAACAGGCGGCCGCGTCGTCGAATGCACCCGTGACCGTCACGCGGGCCTTGATCGATTCGTCGATCGCTATATCCAGGATAGATTCGTCAGCGAGCTCGACACCGAGCGCTCGCGACGCCGCCAGCGTGACGGCATTGGTCACCGCGCTGCTGCTCTTGAGCCCTCGGGAGATGGGGATGTTCGACCTGATGGTCGCTCTACCACCGGTCCCTTCATTGCCTGCCTTCGCAGCGACTGCGCGCACGCATCCGACCACCAGCTCCGAGCCCTCAGATGCCCCTTCCACTATGATATCGCCCTCAGCGCGCTCCAGCTCGAGGCGGACGTCGGTTTCGAGGGTGATGCCTATCGCCGCCCCCTTGCCACACGCGATGGCGTTGACGATGGTGGCCGCTCCGCGGCATGCCGCCGTTCCGATCATGGCTCCAGCGCCTTCCTCGCCGCCCGTCTCATCTTGGAGACATCCGGCGTCTTGTCCGTCCATATCCTGAAAGCCTCTTCACCTTGTCGTACCAACATCTCAAGGCCACCGTGGGCGGCGCGTCCGTGCTTCCTCGCGGCGGCCATGCTGGGCGTTGTCGATGGGTTGTACACAAGGTCGATGAACACGCGGCTGTGCTTGATGGCCTCCTCGGGCAGGCTCGAAAGCTCGACCTTCGTTCCCTTGGTCCCGATGGGTGTCGTGTTGACCATTACGTCGAACATGCTCTGAATCGCTCCTAGTGAGGAGTAGGGTGTTCGACTCGCCCCGCAGGCCTTCGATAGGTCCGAAGCGGCTTTGGCCCTTCGGGCAGAGATGACTATCTCGGCGCCCCCGTCGTTGCACACCTTGCACACCGCCCGGGCCGCTCCGCCAGCTCCGACGACCAGGATCCTGGCGTTCTTGAGCTGGACCTTTTTCAGTGTAATCAACTGATTGAATCCTTTCAAGTCGGTGTTTTCTCCGACAATCTTGCCTCTCCGCATGTGGATGGTGTTCACGGCGGCCGTGGCCTCTGCCGACGGATTCCTGATATCGCATGATCGGTATGCCCTCTGCTTGTTTGGTATCGTCACATTGAGCCCTTGGAAGCCGATGTTGAACAGCGTTGCGACGAGCCTGCGGTTGAACCTCTCCGGCGGGATGTCCAAGGGTAGATAGATGCCGGTCAGGCCGACGCTTCTCAGTGCGGCCTCCTGCATCGGCTTGGAGACGGAATGCGATACGGGGTGGCCTATCAGCCCAAGAATGACGCTTCCCGGCTTGGATATGTTCACTTGCGTGCGCACGTCCAGCTGGCCGGGCGCAGCCTCGTTTCCAGGAAGGCATGCGTAGACGAGTTCCGACCGCATCCCAGATGCGCATACGCGTGTGAGCTGACCCTGCGCACCCATGCCGATCAGGACGAACGACCTTCGACTGACGGAGACCTCTCCCGCCAGCTCAGCGAGCATAACCGACTGTGCGGCGTTCTCGCAGGGCATCGCGACCTTGGCTATGGCACCTGAGGCCAATCCCTTCTCGAGGCGTTGCCTGACGAGTGCCTTCGTCGCTGGTCGCGAGAAATGGTACGACGCTATCGCTCTGGGGCCTCCACGCGATGAGCCCAGCTCTTCCAGCAGAGCAGCGTCTCTGGCGAGCTCCAGGTCGACATACTCGAATCCCGAATCAGCTACCGCCTCTAGCATCGAACGTCTGGAACTCCCCTTCAGAGTCGACTTTCCCCCTTCACGGGTCGATCTCAAGGTGGCAACAGCAGCGCCGTCTACAGCACCCCTGGCTTCATGGATCATCCCCGGGCTGGAATCGATGAGTCTGAGATGGTCGAGCCTGACCTCTACAAGGTCTGCTCCTGCCTCATATGCCTTCTTTGACGAGCGTGACACTCCAGCGATGCTTCTCTCGACAAGAGAAGCGACAACGAGGGTCATCGTCACCTCTCCTGTATCGTTTCCTCTACATACATGCCGAAGTGGCGCCCGCCCTTCTCCAGTCTGAGGAGGACCGGGTCCCCTGTCTTGAGCTTCGACACGGAGACTACTTTCCCATTCGAATATACTCGTATCGTCTCGGCGTTCTGGACGATGGTGGAGTATTTGTTGCCGTCGACTTCGGCCTCTATGAGGAGGAGGGGCCGTCGCTCGACCTTCGTCCTGCCGACGATGGCTTTGCGCGTGTGTCCCTCCGAGTCGACGACGAGCACTTCCTCGCCACCTCTCAGTTCTGACAGGTATCTCGTGGTGCCATCTGGCATCAGGATGTAAGCGTGCACTGGGCCAGCGTTCACACGGAACGGGCGTGACGCGGCGTATTCGGACTCGATCGTCTCAGAGTGTATCAGGAACATGCAGGATGATTGGTTGCCGATGAGCATCCCCTCGCCCATCCTCAGGACGGAGCAGGTGTCTATGCACACCCTGTCGCCGAGCCCCAGCTGCCTTAGCGTGACGATCTCACCCTCTCTCAACTCCAGCTTGGGCGAGTCTGCCTCCAACATCTTCCTGAGGATGGCCAGCTCCTCTGTCCTCTTCGGGGCGAAGACCACCCCGTCCGACCCGTGCTCCATCGTCTCGAAGAAGAGCTTCGCCTCCTCAGCCGTCCTCGCGAGCATGAACAGCTTCGCGTCCGTGCCCTGGAATTGAACTATGAGATTCTCGAGGGGGATTATCTTCCAGTCCTTTGCGGAGATGACGATGTTCCCGCCCTTCTCTGCCAGCCTCTTCGCCTTGACCTCGTCCTCCTTCTTGGCTATCTCGACGATACTGCCGATAGGCTTGCCGCTCTCGGACAGGGAGTTGCCGGACAGCATGATCGCTCTGAACCTTCCGAGCTTTGTGAATGCAGAGTCCTTCTTGTCGAGGACTATCGTGTCGAACCCGTTCTCCAATGCACTCAGGACGATCTTCTTCCTGCTCTCTCTACTGGGCTGGAAGATCGCCCCGATCCAAACCTGGCGGTCGGTCAGGGTATCACCGCCTATACGCTTCCTCAGGGTCCATGCCCTGGAAGACCACCTTGCCGATGGCCCTCGTTATGGATTCAACATCGTCGTGCTGGAAGACGTTTCTGCCTATGGAGACGCCCTTCGCGCCTGCGGCCATTGCGTCGCTGACCATATTTAAAAGGTCGATGTCGCTGTCCATCTTGGGGCCACCCGCTATCACCACGGGGACCGGCGTGCCGTCGACGACATCCTTGAAAGTGTCCACAGAGCCAGTGTAGTTCGTCTTCACCACGTCCGCTCCGAGCTCCGCAGAGAGCCTCGCACAGTGCGCGACGGCTTCTGGGTCGAACTGGTTCTTCACATTCTTGCCGCGAGGGTAGCACATCGCCAGCAGGGGCATGCCAAGCTCGCTGCATCTATCAGACACGAGCCCGAAGTCCGAGACCATCTCGTCCTCCGTCTCGCTGCCTATGTTGCAGTGAATTGAAATGGCGTCAGCACCGAGTGCCGCCGCTGCGTCGACGCTGGCAACCAGCACCTTCGCGTTCGGGTCCAAGGACATCGAGGTGCTCGCGGAGATATGCACGATCAGCCCCAGCGGTGAGCCTAGAGCCGAGCCCACATACGGGACAAGGCCTTTGTGGATCACGATCGCGGATGCTCCGCCTTTCGCGAGGTTGTCAACTGTGTTCTTGATATCGGCGATGCCCTTGACCGGTCCGAGGGATATGCCGTGGTCCATCGGCACGATCACGGTGTTCCCGCTCTTCTGGTCGAAGATGCGCCTCAGTCTGATCGTCTTTCCCAGCATTCTCATCTTGCTCCTACCGTGCTAGAGAGTGTCAATGTCGTCGCCATTGTGCAGGACCTATAAGGCCCTTGCTATACTGTGGCAGTGCGAAGGCGTACAATATGTGACAATATTAATCTATTACTGTACATATGTAGTCATCGATTGGTATGTGGGACAGGATTGCGAACTATTTCGAGAAATACCCTTCTCAGGCCAAGGTGGCGAGGTACCTTCTGAGATATGGGCTGCGCATCGACAGGGAACATGTTTATTGCGGCGATGTCCAGATAGCGGATTCCGCACTTGCTAGAGCCGCCGGAGTCGACAGGAGGGTCGTGAAGTCAACGATCGACACGATCAAGGGCGATCCGACACTCCAGAAATTTTTCTCTCAACTCCTGCCGACCAACCATCTGAAGAACGCAGCGTCCGCCATGGGCTGGAGCGCGATAGAGATAGTTCCGGTCAACGCCCATGAGCCGGGCATAATATCCGGGGTTGCTGAGATACTATCTCGGTCGGGGATCAGCATCCGCCAGGCGATCGTGGACGACCCCATGACCTCCGAGGAGCCGAGACTGTTCATCGTTACGGAGAGCACGGTCCCGTCAGAGGTGATCCCTCTGATACGCCAGGCCAAGGGCGTCAAAGGGGTTACGATATACTAGCGTCATCTCGTCCGGGCGGGTAGACGAGTATCGAGGGGGGCCGTGACGTTTGTCCATCGAGGGCGAGGAGACATCGAGGGCGTACTCGGCGATCCTCGTGGCCATGGTCTCGATATCTTTCGCGTCCATATTCATCAAGTGGAGCGGTTCCAGCCCGTTCATCATCGCCTTCTACCGCCTCGCGTTCACATGCGCCATGCTCCTGCCGTTCATAGCGTGGTCGAGAGGGTTCTCGGAGCTGAGACGACTCGGCAAGTCGGATCTGGTGTTGATCGTCATCAGCGCCGTGGCGCTCTCGTTCCACTTCGGGCTCTGGATTGTGTCGCTTACGTTGACTCTCGTCTCGACTTCGGTGATTCTCGTCACCGCCCATCCGATGTTCGTTGCTGGGGTGTCGCATTTCCTGCTCGGAGAGAAAGTGAAGAGATTCGCGGCGGTGGGTATAGTCATAGCCTTCTCGGGCGTGTGCGTGATATCGGTCGCGGACTACGGCGAGGGCAGTGACACCCTTCTCGGAGACCTGCTGGCCTTCCTGGGCGGGCTCTGCGCCGGGATATATTTTCTATCTGGGAGGCTCGCACGTCAGAGGGTGTCGCTCGGCCCCTATGTACTGTCCGTCTACTCGTTGTCGGCACTCATGATGCTCGCCGCGGCCGTGGTCGCGGGGGATGAGCTCCTGGTGCTCGACGGGCGCGAGCTTTCGCTGTTCCTGTTGTTGGCGATAATCCCCACCATACTTGGGCACACGCTGTTCAACTACGCCCTCAAGAAGGTGCCCGCACACATCGTGTCCACGAGCGTGCTGGGCGAGCCCGTTGGTGCCTCAATACTTGCTTTCCTTCTGTTGCCGGGCGAGACACCAGGAATCTGGATAGTCCTGGGAGGGGCATTGGTCATCGGTGGGCTGTACATCGTGCTTACGCGAGGAATGGTTGAACGTGAGTGAGCTCTCCGGTCGCAGTTCCGTTTCGACCCAATGCGAAAGGACTTAAACGTGACACCTCAGAGCGTCGAAACGAATATTACGCGGATGCGGGATTGCGGTGCCGTTCAGATAGGAGTGAACAGTGGGGAGTTGTTCTATGGCACATGCTAAATTTGTCTTCCTCTCACAGGAAGAGCAGGATCTGATACACGAGTCGAGCCTGAAGAGCCTGAACGAGATGGGGATGATGATACGGAGCGACTCGACGCTGAAGATGCTCAGTGACGCC
>Ga0307380_10012145_pt1 | contig 10732 bp, 9 predicted proteins | sample UN3MG_FD_202239 | JGI IMG/M metagenome (GOLD analysis project Ga0307380, IMG submission 202239) | Soil microbial communities from Risofladan, Vaasa, Finland - UN-3 | ecosystem: Environmental > Terrestrial > Soil > Coastal area > Acid sulfate soil | place: Finland: Risofladan, Vaasa | collected... | reverse complement strand
TAATAACAGATCAGTAAATCCCTTAATTGAAATGAGAGGTGTTTTTAATTCATGCGAAGTTCGTTCAAGTAATTCTGTTTTCAATTGGTTTATTTCTATTAATTCTCGTTCAACGTTTTTTCGATCAGTAATATCGTGAGCTATATTTAAAACTTTTTTAACTTTTCCTTCTTCTATTAAAGGCACACTATTAATTTCGTATTCATAAATCTCTCCTTGAGGAGTTTTTGCTTTAAATTCCATTCCTTTTACTTCCTTCCCTTGCCTTATTAAATTTACTGTTTGTGTAAGCTCCTCATAATTGTCTCCAACGAAAAAATCTAAAGAATTTAATCCTCGATATCCTTCTTGAATAAGCCCCATCCTATCTAATAATGATTGATTAACATCAAGCAATTTTCCATCTGTATCAGTTACATAAATGAAATCAGGACTTCGATTAAATAAGAGGCGATAATTTTCTTCTGATTTCTTTAATTTTTGTTCTGCTTCCTTATATTCAGTAATATCTCTTAACACGCCTATCATTTTTGGTTTATTATTTATAATTACTAAAGAACCTCTTGCAAACACATGTATATAATGTCCTTTCTTATGTCTAAACCTGCATTCTATAGAAACGGTTTCATCTCCCTCTATGGCTCTTTGAATCGTTTGGAATATGAGATCCTTATCATCTGGATGAACATAGTTAAAAACTTGATTACCTGTAACTTCCTCAGGCAGATATCCGATCATATCATAGACTTGAGGGGAAATATACATTAAGATTCCGCCTAAATCTACCTCGGCAATAACATCTATAATGTTATTAATAAGAATTTGATATTTCTCAACAGATTCTTTTATAATACTCTCACTTTCAATCAAAAAAACTCAACCCATTAAAATTATATATTTAAACAATTATGATTGGAAAAAATTAGACCAATTGTTACGAATAATTTAGAAGATACTTACTTATTTAATAATTAGCATCTTAGATTCTGGGTTTGAATTCTAATTGATACTTTTTTAATGAAATTTACCTATATTTACTTAGTTTAAAATGAAGTCTACAATTGAACTGATAAAAATAGGAAATATAGATCAATCTATTTTAGTTAAATTAAAGAAAAAATTAGAACGGATATTTAGTCTATTCAACTTATCTATCAATATTATTCATGGAGCAATTTCACTTGAAGAAAGTGAATATGATCCAAAAAGAAGACAATATGATGCATTAAAAATTTTAAAAAAAATAATTAATCTTAGCAAGAATAAACAATTTTTTCGAACCTTAGGAATTATGGACGAAGATATATATTCCAATACTTTAAATTTTGTATTTGGTAGAGCAATTAATCCAATAAACAGAAAACCAGAATTCCCTATTGTCGCATTAATATCAATTACAAGACTTAGAGAAAAATTTTATAGAAGACCTGAAAATAACGCAATTTTTGATTTAAGAATATTAAAAGAAGCTATTCATGAACTTGGGCACACATTTAGTTTAGAACATTGTTATAATTCTTGTATAATGCAATTCTCAAATACTCTAATGGATACAGATAAGAAACCTCCACAATTTTGTGAATCTTGTTTGAAAAAATTAACAATTTTCTTTAAGAGCTTGTAACAACCTTTTTAATATTTCTCCTTAAAATCATTGTAAAGTTCCTCACTGATTTTCACGATTTTTTTATTATTCTTAACTAATTTTATTAAATCAGGAGGGATATTTTGTATACCGAAGTAACTACCCGCCAAACTTCCTCCTATTGCTCCGACTGTGTCACTATCCCCCCCAGCTGTTGCAAGCTCGAAAATACACTCTTTAAATGAAGCTAGTCTTTTTAAAAAAATGAAAATTGAGCATATCACAGTGCTTATAGTATATGGATGAACGAAAGCTTGACCTAAATACTGTTCGATAAAATATGGTGTTTTAACTCCTGCTTGTGAAAATTTAATGAGTCCTGATTCAATTGGTATATTTAATTTTGATTTTAATCTATTCAAGATTTTAATGAATTCTTCCCATACCTCATCCTGAGAATTAGCAATTGAATTAGTAATAACTTCAAAAAATTCATCTATGGAAAAACCAGTTTCAGGATTTTTACCTGTTAAAAAGGCAATAGCACTTGCTATAACAACTGCTCCGGCTGAAGCCGCTGGATGAGTGTGGGTAATTACACTCGATTTTATTGCAGTATTTTTTAATGCTTTAGGATCTTTACAGTAATATAACCCAACTGGAGCAATTCTCATAGTTGTACCGTTCCCTCCAGAATTAGAAGCCGCATCCTTCCAAGGAACACCATCTTTCAATTTTCTGATAGAGGATATGCAACCATAACCGGGTCCAATAGGAGGATCATCTAGCCAATTTATATATTCATCGAGAAAGTGTTCGATTTTAAAACCGTTGCCTTTAATTAGAGCTTCAGCAGTATGAAGAGTTAATTGTGTATCGTCTGTGTACGTTCTAAATATAGATTTATTTTTTTGAATAAAGTCATCAAAATCATCAAAATAACTGTAGATTTGTGAACGAAGTTTTCCTTCAAAAGGATGCCCCAAGGTGTCTCCTATTGCTACTCCCAATAAACACCCTTGGAATTTGTCTAGAAGATTTATTTCCATATTATATCAATAATAAGTTTGAATTATAAAATTTCTCTCTATTAATTTTTTTCTTTAAATATAGATGGAAAATAAATCCCTCTATGCAATCTATAAAAATTATAATGTTAGTAAAAAGGCTTATATACGAATTTTACTAATTAATTTTTTAAATTATAGATTAAAATGATATAAAGCGGATCTAAATGGCTAAAATAGATAAACTGAATAATGTGATTACTGCTATGATCACTCCATTTTATGAAGACTTATCAATAGATGAAGAAAAATATAGAGAATTTATCAAGTTTCAAATCAATAATGGGTGTCAAATATTGACAATGGGGACAACCGGAGAGAGCGCTACACTGTCTCATGAAGAACACCACAGGGCTATGGATATTGTGGTGGAGGAAGCAAGTAAAAGTGGGAAAAATCCATTTGTGTTAGCTGGAACCGGAAGTAATTCAACTAAGGAAGCTATTTCTCTATCTCAATATGCTGAAAAAGCAGGTGTAGACGGCTGCTTAGTAGTTGTACCTTATTACAATAAACCCGTTCAACATTCGTTAATCGATCATTTTTCTGCTATCGCAGATTCAATATCTCTTCCCATAATTTTATATAACGTCCCTAGTCGCACTGGGAGAAATCTAGAACCTGAGACCGTTTCTACTTTGGCAAATGCTAAAGACAATATTGTGGGCATAAAATGCGCTAGTGGGAATATTGATCAAATTACTAAAATTATTAAAACAACACCGGATGATTTTATTGTCTTAAGCGGAGATGACAGCATGACATATCATATTATGGCTTTAGGGGGAAAAGGAGTCATTAGCGTTGCCTCTAATATTATTCCAGCAAAGATGGTTGAATTCACAAATTGTATGCTTGAAAATAACTGGGTAAAGGCAAGGAATATGCAACTAGACCTATATGATTTATTTAAGATTCTTTTCATTGAAACCAATCCAGGTCCAGTGAAATATGCAGCTGAACTTATGGGACTAATGAATAAAAGGATGCGTTTACCACTTACACCACCATTAGAAGTTAATCAGAAGAAAATAAAAGATGTATTATTAAATTTAAATCTACTTATATTTTAATGAGGCTTCGATATGATTAAATTGCTAATTCTTGGACCAACAGGTTCAATGGGGAGGTTAATAAGTAAATTAGCTTTTGAGGATGATGAAATTGAGGTTGTAGCCGCGTGTGATGTAAATAATATTGGTGATGAATTAGGTTTTATATTAGGACTAAACCATCCAAATAATATAAAAATAAATGATATAAACACTTTACAAGATGTAATTAATGAAACTCATCCAGAAATCGCTGTAGATTTTACAATCGCAAAAGCCACTGAGATAAATTGTTTAACCTGTGCTGAGAATGGTATAAGGTGTGTTATTGGTACCACTGCAATGTCGGAAGATTTTCTCTCTAAATTTGAAAAAATTGTTAAGGATAATAAGGCACCGGCTGTAATATCTCCTAATATGGCTACTGGTGTAAATGTTCTTTTCAAAATTGCTTCAATATTAACAAAATATTTTGCTGATTGGGATATTGAAATAGTTGAAAGCCATCATCATCGCAAGGCAGATGTGCCTTCAGGGACAGCATTGATGATTGCTAATACAATTTGTGATACTCTTGGATGTGATCCAGAGGAAACTATAAAATTTGGACGTTCTAAGGGTCCTAATAAAAGGAAAGTAGGAGCTAAAAACGAGATAGGAGTACATGCTATTCGGGGGGGTGATATTATAGGAGATCATACAATATTATACGCTGGTCCTGGAGAAAGAATTGAATTAAAACATCAAGCTCATAGTAGAGAATGCTTTGCTAACGGGGCAATCAAAGCAATAAAATTTATTATAAAACAAAATGAAAATCGTATCTATACGATGAAAGATGTCTTAGATCTATAAAGCAAAATAATATAGTGAAATTAATACTATCTTCTTTTACATTCTAAATTAAATCCAAAATGTTGATAAGTTTATGAAGAGGAACATAAAAAATATATAAACAAATGTTCAAATTGTACGATAATCAAATCGCTGTTTATGAGAGTGAAGGAAAAGGAAGAGATGTATTACTGATACATGGTAATTCTCTTTCAAGTAAATCAAATAGCAAACAATTAGAAGGCTCTATTGGAAAAAAATTTCATATTGTCGCTCTTGATCTCCCTGGACATGGTGATTCTGATCGTGCTAAAGATCCTAATAACACCTATAGTTTACCTGGATATGCAGAAATTATATTGGAATTAATAAAACAGTTGAAGCTTTCAAAAATAGTAATTATAGGACATAGCCTCGGGGGACATATAGCACTGGAGATTAGTGATATGTCAACTGAGATTAGAGGAATTGTTATCTTTGGAACTCCTCCTTTAGGAATACCTCCAGAAATCAACGATCCGTTTCTTGATCAGAGATTTTTTCCTTCATTACTTACTAAAGAAGAAACTGAAGTTCCTCAATTATTTATAGATGATTTTAATAATACTGATCCAAAAGCGAGGACTTTTCTAATGAGGAATACCGCTAAAAATATATTTAAAGATGAAATAGAGCTTGTAGGAAACTTAAAAATCCCGTTGGGTGTTGTACACGGGGCTTATGATAAATTAATTAATCTAAACTATATAAAGAAAATACACATGCCCACACTCTGGAAGAAAGAAGTTCAAATTATTGAAAATGCAGGTCACTCACCCCAATGGGAAACACCTAAGGCTTTTAATAGCATTTTAGAGGAATTCTTATTGGAATTGAGCTAAAATTTCAAAACTATTTATTTTTAACTTCTTGATTTAATATTTGTTAAATAAGATAAAATTATAAAAAAGATCAGTGCAGATCAGTATTATCATCAATCTTCTAAGTTGTAAAACTTTACGTAGATTTCATTTTGCCAACACTTCATCAGGAGCATTAAGGGGTATCCAAGCCCTAATAATCCCATTTTTTATAATTTTATCTCAATATAGTAATAATAGTCTTAAATTTTTATCTTTGTTGGTTGAGCAAAACAATAATAATTATTTTAAATAATCTGGAACTGTTTGATTTCTAATTAGGTCCTCAAGTGTTTCTTCATTACGGATCTTGTATATATTTCCATCTTTTATTAATAACTCTGCAGGTCTTGGTCTTGAATTATAGGGACTACTCATAGTAAATCCATAAGCACCAGCATCCAATATAGCAAGATAATCTCCTTCTTCCAATTCGGGTAATTCTCTCTCTTTTCCGAGAACATCTCCCGATTCACATATAGGCCCCACAATATCATACTTCAACATTCTTTCTTTGTTTGACTCATCGCAAACTATAATATGATGATATGAGCCATACATCGTTGGGCGAATTAATGTATTGAATCCCGCATCTAATCCGGCAAATAATTTATATCCATTATCTTTTATGGTATTTATCTGTGTTAAGATAATGCTTGATTCCGCTGAAATATAACGTCCCGGTTCAATAAATAGAAATGGGGTACCAATCTCTCCTTTTTCTACAATTTCTTTAAAATTGTCAACCACAATTTCAATATATTCATTTAAATCAATTGGGTTATTTTCAGGATGGTAGGGAATGCCTAAACCTCCACCAAAATCTACAAATTCAAATTGGATTCCTAAATTATTAGCTAGTTTTTCTATAATATCAAGAAATTTCTCTATTGGTTTTTCATAATCTTTAGCATTAATAATACCTGATCCGATATGCTGATGAATTCCAAACTTTTTAAAACCTAATTCTCTAGCTTTAGTATACGTTTTAATCATCTGACTCTCTAATATACCGAATTTAATTTCTTTTCCTGCTGTTATAGTATGTGGGTGATGTCCTGCCCCAAATTCTGGATTAAATCTAAAAGAAATAAGTTGTTTATCTTTTCCTGTTTTCTCATATATTTTATTTAACCTGATTAATTGCTCATAGCTGTCTAAGTTAGTTAAGACGTTCTTGTCAACAGCAAATTCAAAATCATCATTAGTAAACATATTTCCCGTATATATTATTCGATCTGGTGAGATTTCCGCTTTCAAACATGTATAAATCTCTCCTGTTGATGAGCAATCGAAATGAGATCCTTCAGAGGCTAATATTTTTAAAATTGATAAATTAGTATTTGATTTTACGGCATAGTAGATTCGATTTCTTTTATATTCTAAATCCAATTTACCTTTTAATGTTCTATAGCTTTTTCGAACCACTTTTTCATTTATAACATAAATAGGAGTACCATATTTTTTTGCAATATCTAATGTATTCAAATTAGCAAAATACAGTTTTCCATCTCGGTATTCTAAATCTTTTCTATTTAACCAATCATTATAATTCATAATAATAAACAACTTGGTTATTAAAGTGATTAATAGCTTAGAAAATCAAGTAATTCTTATCTTATAAAATAAATAGTTAAACTTCAATTCTCTCAATAACTCCGTCAAAGACTTTTTCTATAGGACCTTCCATAAGAACTTTTTTGCCAGTAAATGTTATCTTTAAATCCCCTCCGTCATTATGAACTAATATAGGCACATTTTCTTTAAAAATACCCAATATGGTACCTGCTACAACAGAAGCACAAGCCCCTGTACCGCATGATTTAGTGATTCCAACACCTCTTTCAAAAACTCTCACAATAGCCTCTTCCTCGGAAATTACTTTGACGAATTCAACATTTACCTTATTTGGAAAGCGATCATGAGATTCTATTGCCGCTCCATACATGTTTAAATTGCCATCATTTAGTTGCTCTTTAGTAAATATAACAGCGTGAGGATTGCCCATTGAAACAGCTGTAAAGTTAAAAATTTTATCCAGAATCACTAATTGTTCATTAACACATCGATTCACTAAGCTGTCTAAGATAACAGGGATTTCTTCACAATTCAGAATTGGTGGACCCATATCAATTTCAACACTATTAACCTTATCATTAATAATGTTAAGTTTTGCTACCAAGATTCCCTTGAGAGTTTCTATTTTAATCTCATCTTTTTTAACAATATCATTCTCATAGATATATTTTGAAAAACATCTTATCCCATTCCCACACATTTCCGCTTCTAATCCATCATTATTAAATATCCTCATTTTAACATCAGCATCTTTAGATTCACATACAAAAATTAAACCATCTGCTCCTATTGAAAAATGAATTTCACACAGTTTTAGTGCAAAGAGGGATTTTTTCTCTTCTGGAATATTCCATTTAATATCATTAATTATGATATAATCATTCCCCAGCCCATGTGCTTTATAAAAATCAAAATTTTCTAAAATTAAATGCTCCATGAAATCTCTAAAGTATATGCTTAAGACAATATTATTAAATTTTATTCAAAATTCAACAAAAAGATCTAAAGTGAATTTTAATTAAAACTCATAATTATATTATAATATATTTTTTGAATATGTTGCGGTAACTTTTATAATGAAATATAAAAAGATATTGATATCAATTTTTTTGCTTTTAATGATAGGTCCAATTAATAATGCTATAGCTTTCACTTATATTGATAATAACAATAATGGAAATTACACTTTCTTCCTAATTGACTTGGATGAAGGCCATAATATTGAGCTTAGTTTAACTCATTCGGAAAGTGGAAATTTTACTCTTTTTCTATTTAATAAACGCCCCATACAATCATATGTGAATAATGATAATACATTAAATAAAGTCATTTTTAATAATCCACCAACTGTTGCTTATAGCCTGGACGATAACCCATATATAAATTATACTTCAACAGAAGAAAAGATATATTATATTGAGATAATATTAGTCAGTGGTGGACCTGATACTTTTTTTTTAACATCCACTATTAGTTATAGTAATGGCACAGTTATAATTAAAGATTTAACAAGATATTATCTTCCGATCATACCTGGTTTTCCTTTAGAATTCTTATTAATCTCTTTTACAATTGCTATAGGAACAATATTGATTCTGTATAAAAAGAGAACAAACAAATAAAATATTCTTTTTAATAAATCCAGAAATATTTTATTCTAAGTATTTTTTTGAAATTTTATTAGGTTTAATAGATTATTATCCTAAATCTAAATATTAAAAGAAAAAGATAACTTGAAATGTATGAAAAAAAACCATGGTTAAAGTTTTATGATAAACACGTTCCTGATCATATTGATTATCCTCGAACTACCATGTACAATGCAGTATTACAAACTGCTGAGAAATATCCTAACTCTATAGCTTATGATTTTATGGGATATGAATCTACTTATACACAAATGATTAAAGAAATCGATCAGTGTGCAAAAGCTTTAACTAACTTAGGATTAAACAAAGGAGATCGAATGACAATATCCATGCCAACAACCCCTCAAGGAATTATTTGTTTTTATGCAATAAATAAAATTGGAGCAATCGCGAGCATGATTCATACATTAAGTCCTCCAAAACAAATTGAATTCTTTTTGAACCTGAGTAATAGTTCATTTATGCTTACTATTGATAAAGTTTTTCCTAATGTCGAAAAGATTATAGAAAATACCCCATTAAAAATGATAATTTTAACCCAACTAGGCCCAGAAGGAATGAAAATCCCTGAGAATCCTAAAATCCAATGGTGGAAATATATCATGGCTAAGTCTTACTCTGAAATACCTAAAATTGATATGGATCCGGATGATATGGCTGTAATTTTGTATTCAGGAGGAACTACTGGGGTACCTAAGGGAATAATGCTCTCAAATTACAATTTTATAACTGAAGGAACACAAGTTGCTACATGGATGAATTTATCAGATAAGGATTCAGCTCTTGCAATTTTACCAATCTTTCATGGTTTTGGCCTTGGTGTGTGTGTTAATGCAGTATTCATGGGAGGTGGAAAAAGCATCCTGGTGCCATCATTTACTCCGGATCAAGTAGCAGAATTAATTAATACTAAAAAACCAAACTTGATATTTGGAGTTCCAACATTATTTGAAGCTCTCAACCGAAACCCCTCATTTCAAAACATAGATTTGAGTTATTTAAAAGCAGCCTTTTGTGGTGCGGATACCCTACCACTTACTACAAAAGATAAATTTGAAGAGATATGTAGAAAAAATGGATCAAATGTTCAACTCAGAGAAGGGTACGGATTAACTGAAGCTGTTACTGGAATTTGTGCTATGCCCTTGGGTGAATATCGGGAAGGAAGTATTGGAATTCCCTTCCCAGATATGATGATGAAAATAGTAGAGTTAGGGACTACAAAAGAAGCTCCAATTGGTCAAGAAGGTGAATTATGCGTTTATGGACCCGCTGTAATGTTGGGTTACTTAAATAAACCAGAAGAAACTGCTAAAACATTGAAAAAGCATGAAGATGGAAGAATCTGGCTCCATACAGGAGATATTGCTACGATGGATAAAGATGGATTCTTCTATTTTACAATTAGATTAAAACGTATGATAAAATCATCTGGTTTTAATGTTTATCCTGCTCAAGTCGAAGATGTTCTTTATAAGCATCCCGATGTCCTTGAAGCATGCGTTATTGGTGTTCCAGATGAAATTCAGATCCAAAAAGTAAAAGCTTTTGTAGTTTTAAAAGATCCTACCAAAGAAAGTGAAGAAATGGAAGATAAATTAATTACCCATTGCACTGAAAATTTAATTAAATGGAGCTGTCCCCGAGAAATTGAATTTTGTAAACAATTACCAAAAACTCTAGTCGGAAAAGTCGATTTTAAACAGTTAGAAGAACAAGAAAAAGAAAGATTAAAAGCTGCAGGAAAAAATTTTAGCAATTAAATCTGATTCTAGAATGAAATTACGAAATTCGACTGCTACCCTTTTTAAATAATTGTCAAATTCAATAAACAAATTTTAAATTTTGTATAATGTTTTTTTCAATATTAATAAAATTTTAAGACTAAAAGTGTGATGTAAAATTTCCTTCGAAGAATTAAGCAAAAAATTAACTAAATTTTTGAAAGATACTAAAGAAATTGAGCTTCACGATGTAGATTTATTTGCTGAATATCTTGAGTTTCAAATGCTTCCAAGTATTGTACAAGCAGCTGCTCAAGCGGTATTACCCGGAGTTCCGGGGAAAG
>Ga0307380_10012143_pt1 | contig 10733 bp, 8 predicted proteins | sample UN3MG_FD_202239 | JGI IMG/M metagenome (GOLD analysis project Ga0307380, IMG submission 202239) | Soil microbial communities from Risofladan, Vaasa, Finland - UN-3 | ecosystem: Environmental > Terrestrial > Soil > Coastal area > Acid sulfate soil | place: Finland: Risofladan, Vaasa | collected... | reverse complement strand
TTTTTACCATTCACATTGAATTTAAACGCACCCATCGCCATATCGCAAAAATGGGACAAAAAAGTACCAAAGAAATCGTTGTGGAGAACCACTGGGAAAATATTCCTTACGATCGCCTTTCCACAGGCGATATTGTTCTCTTCCACAACTCCTGCAGCATTATCAACAAATTTATACAACTCGGAACTCGCAGTGAATGGACGCACGTCGGCGTCATTGTGCACCAGGTTAATTTGTACCCTCATCGCGGGCCAATGCTGCTGGAAACGAATCGTTCGTTCGACGACAACCTAGTCGATATTTCAACCAACACCATTGTGAAAGCCGGCTCGCGTGTTGTTGATTTGAGAGAGCGGCTGATGCTGGCCAACGATGAGAACATATCATTTTTCAAACTGCATGGTCCGCCTCAAAATCCTGAGATTCAGGAAGTGAAAGTGCAGCGCTTGATGGCAGAGTACACGTTGCTGCCCTACGAAAAGAATCTCCCTGAGCTGATTCTGTCTGCAATTGACTTTGGACGTTACACGGAAAACAAAAGCAATCTGAGCACGCAATTCTGCAGTGAGCTTGTGGCCCATTTCCTTCAGGAAATGCAGATTCTTTCCAGGCGTTTACCGCCAAACGAATACGTGCCGGGCGATTTTGCAAAACCGCAATTCAAACGATCGCTAGTCCATCGGCACACCTACGAAGGGCCGTACACATGGAAAACAACGTACACGAAATAAGCCAACCCCTCTACATGTTCAGAAAAAAGCGCAAAAGTACAACGCAATGCTTGACCGGCGTCGTTTTGGAAGATAATAAAACACAAAACCTGATTTTATTTTAAAGATCGATTACAAAAGTCTGGCGAAATGCACACCCTTTCTCTTACAAAAAAATCCACAACAAAATTCCAGTCACAAATCTCGTCGTAGAACCTGCTGAAATACCGTCTCCCACGTGTATCAAGCGATTTACAGTGCCAGCGGAATTTGTTATCGCGCCCAAAACCGATAGTTCTCGCATAGCCTCCTCCACAGCGTTCGCTGTATTAGAGCCACCTTCGTCCTCCAGTACTTGGCGAACTACGGCAGCTGTTCCGGCGACATGCGGAGCGGAAGCACTGGTTCCAGTGAACGAACTCAGATACGCTGAGTTGCCAATGGCCGAAGCTGTTCTTAGGCTCAGGCCAGGTGCGAAGTATTGGATACATCCTCCATAATTTGAACCGGTCCATCGCGTGTCTTGAATGGTGGATCCGGCAACTGTGATGCAGGCTACCGATCGCGCGGGAGAAGCATCGCAAGCACCGTTGTTTTCGCCCGCGTTGCCAGCAGCCGCCACAATCACATGGCCGTCGTTTCGGAGATCCGCTATCATGCTGTCAAGCGATGAACTGGCAGAGCCCGAGAGAGAAAGATTGATCACGGACTTCGGTTCACCGTTGTCCAGTATCCACATGAGACCTTCGAGCAGAGCACTCAGAAGAATTGAACAGTCGGATTCCGAAGTTCCGGATTTGGTTGAGACTTTGACGCTGTGGATATTCGCCCTGCGCGCAATGCCGACTGTTTTTCCAGCTGCAATGCTCGCAACAGCTGTGCCGTGTGATCCGCATATCGGACCGGTGGATACGCCGACTTCGTAGGCCAAGTCGGCACGTTGACCAATCTGCTCTGAGGGATCTTTGAACTCGTTGTGTGTTGTGAGAATGCCAGCATCGACTATGTAGATATGGGTTCCGAGACCTGTGCCAATCGGATCGAAAGAGGAGTCGACATCTTCCAAGCGTACCTCATCTATGCGAAGAGGGCCCCAGGAACTGGACATTGAATCGATTGTCTGCTCGGCTTCAATGTCGAAGTCTATGTTTTGTGCTTGAAGCTGTTCCACAGCTGGCATGAAGCTCTCATTGACATTGATTATACATTTGCGTTTCCCGCAAACCACTGACTCAACGCTCGCCAGACTTTTCAAAGAATTTTGCAGACCAACGTCCAATAAATTTGTCGTAATAATATAATCGGTAGCTAGAATACCCGTTAGAAAACAGAGCAGGAGAAAAATGGCCCGCATTGCGTGAAAATGGGATTAGGGTTCTGTCTGCACTACTGGTCTAAATATTAATTACCGATTCAAAACTAATAACCGATAGCGGGCAATATCGAAATAATAAAAAGCAAAAAAACCCCACACACATACAGGTGCCAAGTACAGACAAGACGTGTCAGTAATAACATTCTACAAGATTTTCAAAGTCCGCATATCCCACGATGATCCACAGGCGGAAATCATTTCTCCCGACGAAATGCTATTTACTCTTCCATAACTACCGCGAAATTCCCAATCGTGTATGGGCTTTGTTTTTCATCAACGCACTCCACTCGTTCTACGATTTTGCACTCGAGTTCAGTTTGGTGCTCTACATGAAAAACGAGTTGGAAATGGGCATTGAAAGAGCGGAGATGGTCTACATGGTCTGGTCGCTAATCAAAGCCTGCGTCGCCATACCCTGTGGCGTGTTTGTTGACCGGGCCGGTTTGCGCCCGGGTTTGATAGTGGGAGCGATTCTGAACTTCTTCTCGATGGTTGTGATTACGTTTTCGCAAAACGAGACATTCTTCTTGGTAGCGCTCTACGCTGGCACGACAATTGGAGGCGCGCTGTTCGACCGAGGTGTCAGTCTCTCCATACGAAGACAGGTGGTGACGGAGAGTTCGAGAAAAATCGCGTTCAGTTGGCTCTACATTTCGTTCAACATCGCAGCGGTTTTGGCACTCTGGTTTATCGATTACGCAATGCGCTCGGAACTCTATGTGTGCTGCTACAAGTTGATCTACCTGACAACTATGGTGGCGACATTCTGCGCCCTGGTTCTTTCCTTGGCTGTGAAAATCAAAGACGAAATCAAAGTTTCCACTGACCCGCTGACAATGAAAGACTACATTCACACGTTCAGAGAGCCCAACATGTACGCTCTCCTGGTTTTCCAGATCATTCTCATCCCCGCGAAATCCATTTTCCAATACATGGGGGCGCTGGTTCCCGCGTATCTGGAAATAGTTTCTCCGGAAGCCCCGATGGGGGTGGTGCTGTCGTTTAACCCGATAACAATACCGTTTTTCGTGCTGTTCTACAGCATTGTATTGAAGAAACTTTCGCTCTTCAAAATGTTTGTCAGCGGTACGACGATTTCTGCACTCTCGATTGCAATCGCATTCTTCTGGTACACCAACTACGATTTCGGAAGCTACCAACTGCCGCTCGGTCTGATGCTCAGTATTCTCGTGTTCACCAATGGCGAGGCGATCTACTCGCCCTACATTGAGAATTACATCCTCTCGATTTCTCCCATCCTAAAGCAGGGCCTGTACAGCGGTATAACACCGTTGCCCGCGAAGGCCGGCGCTGCTCTCGCAGGCTACATGTCCAGTTACTATCTGCGAACCTATTGTTCAACCGGGGAACTGGAGGTTTGCCGACAGGTGTGGCTGAATATCTCGGCAATGTCGCTTTTGACTCCAATTGGCCTTATCATGTACTATGTGATAATTTACAAATGGCTGAAAAAGGATTTCAACACAGAAGATGAGTTCTACATTGGCGAAAAACGAAAAGAATGGGACGCGAGCTACTATCGCTCCGACAGTTCCAGCGAGGAACTGCTGTCAAGGGGCATTGGATATCGGGAGAGTGCGTCTAGCTCTTCTTCTGGACAAAGCAAAAACCCGGAAAACTCGCAATATTACGATACAAGCGCCACTGACAGAAGCTCGACTTCCGGGGAGGAGTATCAGCGAACGTATGGCTGTCAAAATTTAGACACAAGCGACGCAAGTTATTATTTTACTGAGGAGAGTAGCGCGGTTTCGTCCCCAGCCACTGCAGCCGATTCACGAGAGGAGAGTGCCGGCGAGACGCAATAATTCGCCAATATGCGTTTGTGCGAAGGGTATATATTAGATAAATTTATTTTTTATAATATGTGCACATGGAATTTGACGGCTTGCACTGCATAAATTGCAAATCCCAAACCTTTTCTATCAAAATGGGTCAAGACTCGCAAATATTCGAAGAGTCGCTGGAGTTTCTCTACAAAACCAAAGACGATTGGCTGAAAAAGTTCAGCGGCAACGATACAATCAACATACCGAGAGGAAAAAAGCGCATTATAGTTGTCGACGGACCTGGCATATTGCAATATCGAAATTGGTTTGCCCCCACTGAAAAGTACAAATCAGAGCATATTTATGCGCAGTCTGTGGAGGACCTGTGCGAAGTTGTCACAAAACGCATGGAGTATCTCATGGGGATGGAGAATGTGACAGGCCTTCTTCTTCTCATGGACAAGAACCCTCCTGCGACAAAATTGGCAAAAAGCGATCGGCGCAACAACAACACGCCGATTACCCCGTTGCAACTGGTGAAAGGGGAGAACCGAACTCGCCTTGAACTCGGCACCCGGGCATGGCAGGCGTGGTTCGAGGCTAATCCGTTCATCGCAGAAGATACAACGAAAAACGATGCCAATGGAAATCCGTACTACAACTGGAAACTGCCAGATTCCCGACCCAACAAAGAACAGATAAAGAACGGCTACAACGGCCAGGGACCGTTCTACGAGGACTATCTTAGGAACAAAGATTTCAAGCGACTCCTCTACAGTTTGATATGCCGTGGGGTACACAGACGCATCAGTACCGATCCCGCGCGCAAACAATTCGTCGTGGTCCAGTGCACAGACTACATCAAAGTCAAAAAATCGGACGGGACCAGTGCGTTGGTTTCTGAAGAACTCAATCTCGACTACGGCGAGGTTGACACTTCAATTGGCTATTGGATCGAGCATTTCAACAGTCGAGGTTTCGATGTAATCTGCGAGTCTGACGACGGCGACGTACCATTGTGCGCTCTGTTGGCTTCCGACCAGCGAATTGTTGGCCCGCGCGACAACATACTCAGTGTCGCTTTCACCGGCAGTGCCTACGTGGTGCAGTGCCGGTGGAGAAAGAGCGTCACACGTGTATTCGACATCAACGCCTACTGGCGATCCATACACTTGACATTTGGAGCGCTTGCTCAGTATCACAATGTGCACATAGCCAATTGCATTGGCACCTACACTCTCCTCTCAATGCTCGGCGGTACAGACTATGTCCGCTCGTTCCCCGGTGCAAGAGTGAAAACCGTGCTGACAGCGTTTTTCCAATTTTTCCCTGACATACTGGCAAACGGGCCGTTGGTCGGAAACCATTGGCAGGATCCCCAGGGGTTCGAAATCTACTATGACACCTACGAGCGCTTGGTAATGGCGATCTACACGAAAGTGCGCGGAAATTCTGTCAAGTTCGACTTTGACGATCCCGAAACCTCGCTGAACAAGCTTGTGGATTCACGTACCGACCTTGACATAGAGCGGATTCGGACTACGTATGCAAACGCGCTGTACTGCATACGCTACTTTGTGCAATCTGCCTACCGCATGCCGATGCTCGACGGATTCCTGGAAATCGACGGGCAGAGTGTGTACGGGTTTGTCATGACAAATCCAGAGCTAGACAATCAAGGCCAACCCTCTGTGCATTTCGCTAAAGACGCTCGGCGTGGTGAGTCATGTTTTTAAATGCAGGCGTTGTTGTGATTAAACTTAAATTTAGCGTTTTTAATAAGAGACACGAACTCTCCCCCGGTATGGTCGAATTGAAATGCAGCGGGTGTGCGCTCACTGCAATTGGCAGAGATGAGGAAGACAACCTGCTCTGTATCAACTGTGTCACGAAGGAAATCCAAGTGGAACTAGACTATGGGAATATTGAAAAACTCACTCTGGAAAATACATCGTACATCAAGGTCATACACACGACGCCGTACCACGAAGTCGTCCTCCAGTGCATCACTGCTGAGGATGGCGGTATAGAGGCCGAGGTGCATCCCTACACTTCGCAGTTCACCAGGATTGAATCTGGACAAGGTGTGTTGGACAAAGAAGGTGTCAAAATGCCGCTGGGAGATGGAGTGTTTTTCGACATCCCACCTGGACAGCGCCACGAGGTTTTCACCAGAGGAACTGAGCCGCTGAAACTGTATTCGATTTACTCGCCACCACACCACGCGAAACACTTTGTCAAGGAGAGGCGATTCTGAACCATTGCTCAAAATTGAACAAAAATCTTTTTTTAAAATTGAGACAGGCGGTTTAATGTTTTTGCAAGTCTTTATGTATTTGATGTGTTTTGCAATTATATTTTAGAAAAACATTGTCGTCCGTTTCGTTAGTACGTGTCTAGAAAAATCTAGAAATTGTCATCGCTTCCAGGGGTGACGTTGTCGGTAGGTGTGCGAAGAAGGACTCCGACCAAAGTACCAAGGGCGTTACCCGCGAGAGATGATAACAAATAAATTCCCCACTTGGGGTAGCTGTTGTTCCAGATGGCATGACCAAGATATCGGCCAAAGTTCAACACTCCACCGGTCCAGGGGGTGGCAACAAGCACACACACGAGGTAGACAGCGACGAGTGTGGATGCAGGTGAGACAGAAGAAGCGTATTTGGGGTTGACAAGAATCAAAGTGCGGACAACCGCAAGCCAGAAAATGCACAGAGCCTCAATTCCAAAAGAGAAACCGTCAGAAAGACCAACAAGAGGGGCAGGTGTGGGAGGGAAAGCGGCCGATGTCAGAAGAGCGTATGCAATGCCAAATCCAGCCAAGAAACCGAGAATCTGACCGACAATCTTGGCGAAAGCAATGAGGAAATTGAATCCGTAGCTGTTTTCTTTGCGTGGGTAAAGAGCGGAGAAAAATGTATAGATAGGGTCCAGATCAGCAGTGTAGTAGCCCGCAATAGCGAGAGCGACACCATAACCGAGAGCATAGATGAGAGCACGGGAAATGGCAACGAGGAGACCGATTTCTATGACAGCGAAATCGGTATCCGCAGAATAGTCAAAATCGAGGTCTCCGGCTTGGATGCCGCCAAAGGGGAAGGTGAGAATGAAACCGCCAAAGAAAGAACCGTCTGTGATTTCTTCGTCACTAATGGTAGCAGAGGATGTGGCCTGGACAATGGAGAACCAAGCGCCCATGGCAATGAACCATCCCAAAGCCAGGGTGCCGATGAATTCATATACAGCTTTAACAACAGCGAGGTTTGTGTCACTTTCATTGTTCGCAAACCATCCGCCAAGGGAGGGGAAGTTGTGGGCGATTTCGCCCATGTCACCGCCGGTGGGTTTTCCTAACCGAGGGTCATCGGGATTTTGTCCGTTGATTGATTGCAATTCCATATCTTTGGAGATTAGGTTCCTTCTTCGGAGCTCTTCCAGTGTAGGCATGTTTTCAACTAGGAAGCTCTTTTTTTTTTCGATGTACTGTTAGTCTATCAACTAAGCAAAAGTTGTTAGGCTTATGTGGAAAGAGTGCAATAGACCTCTGATTAAATCCACGAACGGTAAAAAAGAGTAGCTGTGAGGGTTCTAACTGGCAGCTGTGTGTAATACTAAGGCGAATATGGCATATGTTATAGCGAGAGATCACAATTCATTTTGTGTAATTTTTTTCTCCGCAAAAATTGTCCAACCACCCACCTGCACACGTTCAAAGTGTCGAATTTGGAGTGTTTATTTTGGCGTTAAAAATTAGCAAAATCACATATCTGCCTTATGGCCTCATGGGGGATCGCATTTGCGCCACAGTGGGTTTGGTGTTTTGGTGTCTTGCGTTGATAGCATCTTCTGGCATCGTGTTCATCGCGCCGTTGTAGAGGAAACTCGCTACAATGTAGTACAGAAGTATCAGACCGGCGGAGATGAGGCTGATGTAGAAATTCCAATCTTTGGTAAAGAAGAAATTATTAGTAGCATAGAAATCCACGATAAAATAGGCGATCAAGTAGGCCATATACGGCGCCACGGCCATGACCACAAAAACGAAAGGATTGTCGTCTTTCCTGGAGAAGAGAACACTTTCTCTGCGGATGATGAGGTAGAATAAAAACGCCAGCGCCACCTGCACGATCACTGTCACGATCCCTCCGTAAGGCTCGCCAAAACTGCTTACTTCCAATTCATAGATGATGAAAGAGCATCCGTAAGCGACAATGAACAGTATGGAAATGAGAGCAACTCGCCAGAACCCGCCTTTGTCAGATGCCGGCTGTATACCCAAACCATAGTACAACTGGCGGAGGTAGCCGAAATCGAGAATTCGAGGCTCTTTCATGAGGTAAGCGCCGATCTGTCCCACGATAGCAAATATCGCAATTGCGAAATAGGTGTACACCGACAGCGCTTTCAGTGAGAGCAGAGTGCCAAATCCGTATCTCCAATTCCAGACAATGTAAATCCACGATGAGCAAAACGCGCCGAGCGGTGCGTTGTTTGAAAAGTAGGCAATCAATGCCGCGATTGTGCACAGCGTCACATAGCTGATAACTTCTACCATGATTTGTCTATTGCCAAACGCGATATAATCTATATCTAGACCAGATGTACTCGTATTTATTGCATAAACTCGGAATGTCTGCGCGCCAATTCTCCGAGGGCTACAAGTCGTATTGCGCTTTCCACTTTTTGATCACCGAGTCAATCGCCGGGTTTCCCGGGGGGATTTTGTTGATATAGTCTAGCACTTTGCTATCGTCTGGAGAGAGGATGTCCAAAGGCACGTCGACACGTATGTCGTTGAACTGTACAACGAGTTGACCCAGTAGCCAAAGTTTTTGTCCAATAACTTTGGAAACTTTTGGAAAACTAGTGCCAAATACATCTGTGTGTTGATTGTTGATGAATGTGTTGAATTGATCAATTATGGTTTGGTTCATCGATTGTGCGCGCATCAAAAGCTTTTCAACGCTTTCCACTTGATATTCGTACGCGTCAGATACATCGACCATACTGAGAGTGTAATAGGACGGGGCGTATTGATTGTACCTTCGGACGAGGCTAAAAATCTTGCGAACATTGTGCTGCCAACTGAATTCGTTGGAGAAATCTTCAATATCGAGTGATTGTGCAGCGGGCCATCCAGGCGGTAGTCCGGGATGGTGTCTCAGAAATTCGGACAAATCGTGCATCAGTTCGCGCAAATCTGAAAGAATGAGAACCATACTCTGTGGGGAGTATTCTTTGGGTAACGATATTTCGTAACTCATGTTTACAAATGAAATTAATGCTGAGCGCGTTTCACTGATATTTATTTCTCGCAGAACAGATATAGAAGGTTCCGTTTTTTGTGTTTGGTTAATAGTCGATTTGAAATCTCACTGCATCGTTTGTTCTCATCTCTCGAACAACCAATAATTATATGAAATCGAAGCAATGCACGCGCCAACAAACACTCGGAAAACGTTGAATTCCAATGGGAAAACAGCTCCCAGATAGAACGGTAAAGACACCACCAGCAAGAGTAGATACGGCCTGGTGTATTTCTCAATCTCGGATTTCTCTCGGCTCAATACACCCTGCAGTCTGTAGTTGGTGTTGTAGAAGATGATGAAAAAGAAAGTGTATGCGACGAAGCTCATCGACACGCCGATGGGCCAGTGCCTGCCTGGGAGATAGCGATCCAAATCCAAAAACGCGAATGCAAAAAGTGACACTTCCAAGAGGTACACCGCAGCCATTGTCTTATTTTTTCGCAGCGGTATGGGAAGAGAAGATGCGGTGTTTGAATTGTATGCCAGGCCGAAACCACCGGCCAACCCAAGTGTAAGCCATAACAGCATCTCCAACGTCACTGTCGTAGGCCATAGGAATATGCCGATAGTTCCCAGTATGGCATAGAGCAGAATAGCGGACAGGATGTGCGGTAGGAAGATGCCAAAAGCCAGTCCAGCGAAGAGCGTGGGCAGAAAGTAGTTCGAACAGAATGTACAGTAGAGGAAATGCATAGAATCTGCAGTGGATGCCCTAGCACCCTGTCTGTGTTATTGAAATGCGCAGTAGCATGGTTATTGATTTTATTTGTAAACCAAGTATGTTATATTCCAACAGCGCCTTTGGCTTCGGATGCTTTGCTGTGAAATATCCGCGCTGGCGCGCATACAAGAGCAGGTTTCATATATCGTGCCCTGATTTTTTAGGGCACGATGGAAGAAATTCTGAACTGTACGATGGTCGTGAAACCATATTAGCTCTCATTTGGGGCACCCAAAAAACGAACTTGCGTATATTATGATTATTTCACATAATTGTGTGAAATATATGTGACCCCAATTAGTAAATAAAATCGCCAAAATTTCACACAATTATGTGAAATAATCATAATATACGCAAGTTCACAATTTGGGTGCCCCAAATGGAGGCTAATATGGTTTCACGACCGCTATACAAGGCATCGACCAGTGTCTCGTGCCCTGATTTTTTAGGGCACGATGGAAGAAATTCTGGCATGTATGATGGTCGTGAAACCATATTAGCCTTCATTTGGGGCACCCAAATTGTGAACTTGCGTATATTATGATTATTTCACACAATTATGTGAAATATTTTTATTAAATATGTCACTAATTATGCGTGAAAAATTTCACATAATTGTGTGAAATAATCATAATATACGCAAGTTCGTTTTTTGGGTGCCTCAAATGGAGCCTAATATGGTTTCACGACCGCTGTACAAGGTCAAAATCCTTATCTCGTGCCCTAAAAAATTAGGGCTCGATGCATGAGAAATCGCTCTGTACAGCGGTCGTGAAACCATATTAGGCTTCATTTGGGGCACCCAAAAAACGAACTTGCGTATATTAT
>Ga0307380_10012141_pt1 | contig 10734 bp, 7 predicted proteins | sample UN3MG_FD_202239 | JGI IMG/M metagenome (GOLD analysis project Ga0307380, IMG submission 202239) | Soil microbial communities from Risofladan, Vaasa, Finland - UN-3 | ecosystem: Environmental > Terrestrial > Soil > Coastal area > Acid sulfate soil | place: Finland: Risofladan, Vaasa | collected... | reverse complement strand
TGGGGCGAATGCTGGATGAATACCTGGTGTACCGGTCTTCCGTCTTCAATCCGGGCGGCGAGGGGGCGTTTTTCCGCGAACGCGCGGACCTTTATCGCTTGCAGCTGGAGCAAGTCGAGGAGCAACTCATTGACGCCGCCACGACCTCCTCCGTCACGCTCATCGAACGCGAGATGACCAACAACCTGGACTTGAAGATGGACCTCGAGAAGCAGCTGACCTTGCTGCGGGACGAGTACATCCAGAAGGAGAAGGACGCCGCTTCTCTCCGAAAGGCCATTGGGTCCAACGACGTGCAGTTTTTTTCGTTCCTTGACAACGACGCCCTTATCCCCCTCAACCAGGCGCTCGCGGGTTTGACCGCGTTGCGCGCGGAAGCGCTCCGCGATTTTCGCCCGGACAGCGACAAGGTCCGCGCTCTCAACACGCACATCAAGAACGCCTACCAGCCCCTTCTGGTCGAGGCGAAGCAGATTCTCAGCAGCCGCGAGAGCGAGCTCGAGGGGCTCCTATCGCGGATTGGGGAACTGGAGACAGCCGTTCGCGGCTTGGAGGAAAGGAACGTGACGCTCCAGCGTCTCGCCACGGATTTCCTGAGGATCACGCGCGAGGCCGACCTGCTGAAGTTCTCCTATGAAACGTTTTCGAAACGCCGAGAAGAGGCGGAGATCAACTCGGCCATCGCCCGGGCGAGTCTGTCGGGCGACGTGAGCATTCTGACGCGCCCCGTCGAGGGTTCGGCCGAACTGCTCTTTCCCCGCCCCCTCGCGACGCCAATCCTCGGGATCGTGGCCGGTCTGATCGCCGGGTGTGGGCTGGCCCTCCTTGGCGAGTACCTGGACCACCGCGTCCGAAGACCCGCCGATATCGGCCGCCACATCGGCTTGCCCGTTATCTGCTCCCTGAAGAAAGCATGAGTCTGCTCGCTTCGGCCCGAGGGCTTTCGCCAGAGACGATACGGACGCCTATTCGCGACGGCGACTCCAGACGAGAGGAAAAGGCGCAAGACGGGGAGGGGCGGGCAGTCGCTCCCGCGGACCGGGCGTAGGGCCCGTCAATAGCCCGCCGTCTCGGTTGGAATGCGAAAGCCCGAAGAGGAAGCGCCATGCTGGTGGAAGCCCTCAAACTCGGATTCCGCAGTGGGTACCTTCGGACTTCCCTCCTGCTGAACCGCATCTTCAACGTCACGCTCTCTCTATTGCTGATCGTTCTCTGCGCGCCGCTCTTTATCTTGATCGGCTTGGCCGTTCTCATCCGCGACGGTCGGCCGGCGCTCTACAAAAGCACGCGCCTGGGACTGCACAAGAAGCCTTTCACCATGCACAAGTTCCGCACGTTGGTTCCGGACGCCGACAGGATACTCGGGGCGCAGCTTGTGTGCCCGACCCACCGTCTCATGACGCCGCTGGGCCGTCTCCTTCGCGATACGCGAATGGACGAGCTGCCGCAGCTGTTCAACATTCTCATGGGGGACATGGATTTCCTGGGACCTCGGCCCGAGCGCCCGGAAGTCTATGAAAAGATCTGCCGTTACATTCAGGGCTACGATAAACGCTTCTCCGTCAATCCGGGTTTGCTCGGCTTCTCGCAGATCTTCACCCCTCATAGCACGCCGAAGCGCATCCGGGTGTTCATCGACAACCGACTGGTGAGAAAGAAGCAGATAATCCTCTGGGACGTGTTCGAGGTGTTCGCCACCGGCCTCGTCGTTTTGCGCACGGCCGCTTACCGCCTCTCCAAGGCCCTTTACCAGGATCTTCTTCTCCGGCGGATTCTGCGCCGCTACCGGGAAAAACGCGAGTTGGATCGTCCCTCTCAGAGAAGCGCCATGGTGTTCTTCCGACCTGCGAAGGGCACGGCCGAGTACCGGGAGGAAGCGGAACTGGTGGACGTCAACGAGCGAGCCTTCCTGATGCGATCGGATCACGCCATTGATTTCCCGGCGGCGGCCGCGAAATCGCAAGAGACGGACGGAGCGTACGAGCCCTTCGTGCTCCGCATCAGCCTCTCCAACGGCAGAGGGATCCGGCGACGGAAGACCGCTCGTTGCAGGGGTCGGCTTTATCGCGCGGCGAAGCCCGAGGGGAACCGGCACGAATACGTGATCATGTACGAGCCGAGCACGCCTCTGAATTTCTATATGATGCATCAGTACTTCCTGCGAAAGAGCATGGCGCTCTCCAGAAGGTGACAGCCCGCCGCCTGGCGCACGGAGTGAAAGCGTCCGCCCAACAATGCGAGCCATCCCACTCCCTCTCCCCCGTCCCCTCGAAGGCCTTCTCTGGCTAAGCCTAGTCCTCCTGACCGTGGGCCTTCTGACCACCCCCTACTATGCTGTCTCCTGGCTTCCCGCCGCGGCGCTGATCGCTCTTCTGGTTATTGGCCGCTGTCCGCACGTCGCATACTACGCCATCATTTTCCTCATCCCCTTCGGGGCTTACCGAGCCTTGCCGGGCCCTTGGGGCGAGATCAGGCTCCATTGGGTCCTCGCCTTTCTACTGGCCGGCTATCTCTTTCTTCGGTACGTTGTGACGCGCAACCCGTTGCAGAAATTGCGCTGCAACCTTTGGCCGTGGCTCTTCGCCTATCTGGCCGTCGGCGCCTTCTCGGCCTGCCTTTCGCCCTTTCGTGAGACGGCGTTGTCCGAGCTTTTCTTTCAATCTATCGGTTACGTCTACATCGCCCTTACGCTTGCCTTCCTGACGGAGAAAGGCTTTCGCAGCGCCGCGCCCGCCGTGATTCGCTGGAGCGTGTCCCTTGGGTCTCTGTTGGCGATTCTGGGCTATTACTTCAACATCGAGCTCTTCGCCGTCGTGGAACCGGGGGTCGAGGCGAAACGAGCGCTCGGCGGAACAACCTGGGCGAACAACCTGGCCATGACCATCTACATCGCCATGCCGTTTCTCGTGCACGCCGCGATCCATGCGAGGACCGTTCCGGGCCGCGTCGTCGCGCTCCTTCTCGTATTGCTCAATCTGGCGGCCATGCAGACGACGCTGTCGCGCCTCGGGCTTCTCATGCTCATCTTCGTCGCCGTTGCGCTCTTCGTCGAATACGCTCCGCACCTGCGCGCCCGTCGGGTCGCCCCTCTCTACCTGGTCCTCGTGCCTTTCCTGATTGCCCTTCCGTTTGTCATCTCCGACGTTTACCGGAGGCGTCTGGGCCGCACCACGAGCACGGCCGACGTATCCGTAGCCCGGCGCATTACTTACCTCCAGGTCGCCCGCGAGGCTTTCAAGGAGGATCCCGTTTTCGGGTCCGGTCCCGGGACCTTCCGCGACATCTACGGCGGGACGAACTACGCGCTGTCCTTCGCGCGCCCGGGTGCGACGCTCCGCCGTTACGCTCACAACTCTTACGTGGAAGTGCTCGTGGGAACGGGACTCGTCGGCCTGGTTCTGTTTCTGGCCGTCCTGCTGCGAGGCTTGCGCAACTTCACGCTGGCGCGGGCCGCTTTCGAGCGCGCCCAGGACTGGGAAAGCGTCGCTCTCGTGGGCGTGTACCGGATCGCTTTCCTCTGTTTCTTTCTCCATTTCCTCGCGGCGAGCGCTTTGGACAACAAGTACTTCCTGTTTCTGCTTCCGGCGTCCCAGGTGGCGATGCGACTGGCGTCTCAAAGGAAGAAGCAACCGGGAGGAGAGGCCGGCTCGGAGACCTCGCCGGCCGAAGCATGAGAGGTCCCTCAATGATCGGGCTTCTCTTTTGGCTCTTCGTTGCCTTCATCCTTTACACGTACGCCGGCTATCCTCTCCTGATCGCCATTTTGGCGCGCCTGCGGCCCCGCCCGCCGCGAGTCGACGCACGCCTCTTGCCGCCCGTCACGCTCCTTATCGCGGCCTACAACGAAGAGAAGGTCATCGCCCGGAGAATCGAGAACGCTCTCGCCCTCGATTACCCGAGGGAGTCTGTGCAGATCCTCGTGGCCGCCGACGGTTCTGACGACCGGACGCCCGAGATAGTCGGAACTTACGCCGGGCGCGGAGTCGAGCTCAGCTACGAACCCCAGCGCCGTGGAAAGATGGCGGCCATCAACCGCGCCATACTCCGCGCGCGGGGCGAAATCGTCGTCTTCTCCGACGCGAACAACCTCTACCGGCCAGACGCCCTCCGCGAGCTCGTCGCCCCTTTTCAGCGTCCTCGCGTGGGTGTCGTCAGCGGCGCGAAACACGTGGCCAAAGATGAGGACGCTTTGAGCGCCTCGGAAGGCTTGTACTGGAAGTACGAGTCCTTCATCAAGAAATGCGAGGCCCGACTCGGCTGCTGCGTTGCCGTGGCGGGCGAGATTCTCGCCGTCCGGCGCGACCTTTTTCAAGCGCCGCCCGAGGCCGTGATCTGCGATGACTTCTTCACCGCCATGATGATCGTGCGGCAAGGCTACAACGTCGATTACGCGCAAGAGGCCGTTTCCGTTGAACGCGTCTCGGCGTCCGCTCAGGATGAGGTGGCGCGTCGCGGCCGCATCATCGCGGGGCGCTACCAGGCCATCGCTTTGGCGCGGCGTCTTCTTACGTGGCGCCGTCCGGCGGTTGCGTGGCAGGTTGTCTCGCACAAGTTCTTCCGCCCCTTTGTTCCGCACGCCCTGATCGGCATCTTCCTGGTGAGCCTTCTGGCCGTGATCTTCCCCCGCGAGAGCGACGGCGCGGGAATCCTTGCCCTCGCGTTTCCGTACAACTGGGTCTTTTTCGCGCCGCAGGTTCTCTTTTACGTCTGGGCCGTCATCGGCATGCGTTTCGAGAGACGGGGATCGGCGTGGAAACTCCTCTACCTCCCCTCCTACCTCGTGAACAGCAACTTGGCGGCCGTGATCGGGGGCTGTCGCTTCCTGGCGGGGAAGCACTCCGTCCTCTGGCCGAAAGTCGCGCGCAAAGAGGACTAGGGCCCTTCCCCGCGGAAGAGGGTTCTGAAATGCTCGGCACATGCGGAATCGGATAACCGTCCTGCACCTGAGAACATCCTCCGGACCCGGAGGGGGCCCGGACAAAACGATCCTCACAACGGGGGGGCTGATCGACCGAAACCAGTTTGACTATGCCGTAGCGTATCTGCGTCGACGCGGGCGCGAGATTGCGCCCACGCTTGACAACGCGCGCCGCGCCGGACTGGAGTGCCGCGAGTTCCCGGGGGGCGCCTTCTTCGACCCATTGCAGATGATCCGCCTCGTGCGCTTCATCCGCAGCCGGGGCGTGACTATTCTCCATTGTCACGATCCCAAATCGGACCTCTACGGCGCCGCGCTGCGTCCCCTCCTGCCCTCGGTCCATCTGGTGACGACTCTGCACGGCTGGCTGCCGGGCGCGCGCAAGCGCTTCTCGAACCGAATGGATCTCTGGGCGTTGCGCCGCTTCGATTGCATTCTGGCCGTCTCGCGGCACACCGAGGCCATCGCTCGCCGCCACGGAATCGGCAACACACGCGTCGTTTACAACGCCATCGACACCGACGAGTGGCGTCCGGTCGCAGAGGGGTCCGTTGCGTCCCCGGTTCGCAAGAAGGATCCCGGCGCCATCCTGGTCGGGTACGTCGGCCGATTGCGGGCGGAAAAGGGGCCGCTCGATTTCGTGCGCGTGGCCGCCCTGATCCGCGAACGTTCTCCCCGCTGCGAATTCGCCGTCGCGGGAGACGGGCCGCAGCGCGAGGAAATGGCGGCGCTGGCGCACGAACTGGGCGTGGCGGAGCATTTCCATTTTCTCGGCCACGTTGGAGGAGACGCGCTCCGCTCCCTCTATCAGAGCTTGGGCGTTCTTCTCTCTCCTTCGCTGACCGAAGGACTCCCAAACAACGTGCTCGAAGCATGCGCAATGGGCGTGCCCGTGGTGGCGACCGACGTCGGCGGGGTCGGCGAGATCATCGCCCATGGCGAAAACGGCCTTCTGGCCCAGGCCGGCGACGTCGCCACGCTGGCGGAACACGTCCTGGCCGTCGCGTCGGACCAGGAGACGGGCCGTCGTCTTGCCGCCAAAGCGCGCGAAGTCGTGGAGGAGCGTTTCTCCATGACGGCGCGGACAAGGCAGATCGAGGAAATCTACGCCGAGCTGGTTCGCTGAGGAACCGGCATGTCGGCCGAACGCAGTTCGCGCCCCAGGCTAGTCAGGGAAAGGAGACGCGGCGACCATGAACCCGATCCGAACGGCATATCGCCTCTTCTATCGCGAGCGTTACCGGCGCTACGAGGAGCTGACGCGCCACTTGTCGCTCAGCCCGGAGGAAGTGCGCGCCTTGGCCAACGAACGCCTGCGGGGAATCCTGCGATACGCCGTCGACCACGTCCCGCGCTACAAGGAACTGCGCGCCCAGTTTGAGAAGGCGTACCGGGGGGCCTCGGGCGAGGAGTTGCTGGCGCTCTTTCCCGTCGCGACGAAGAGCGACATCCGCGACCGTCGGGGCCTGTTCCTGTCGGATGAGTTTGGGTCGATTCGACGCAGCCGCGACCAAACGGGCGGCACGACGGGCGAGCGACACGAGTTCTGGCACGACTACTCGTGCAAACTGTTGGGACAAGCCTCCCTTCTTCGCTCCTTCTCGATGATGGGATGCTCGCCTGACGACGACGCGCTCTGGGTCTGGTTTGAGAAGAAACGGCGGCCGCCCGTTCAGAAACTCAAAGACCTCCTTCGACCGCTTTGCTCGGGAAAACATCTCCTCAACGCCCCGTACATGACGGAGGCCGCTTTTCCGGAGATCGTGGACCACATAAACCGGCGCGGGATTCGCTTCATATACGGTTATGTTTCCGGCATCTACTTCATCGCCCGGTGGATGATTCGCAAAGGCCTGGCGACGCCCGGCGTCGAGGCCGTCATGACCAGCGCCGAGAGGCTGGAGCCCGAGCAGCGCCGAATCATCGGCGAAGCCTTTGGCGCCCGCGTCTTCAGCCAGTACGGAAGCGACGAAGTTGCCGGCCTTGCGACGGAGTGCCGCAAGGGCAACATGCACCTCTTCACCGACATGGCCCACGTCGAGGTCTCGGCCAAGCGCGCCGGGGACCGCGGCCCGCTCCTTGTGACCAACCTTCATAACCGGTGCATGCCCTTCATCCGTTACCAGATCGGCGACGCAGGTCAGCTGATTGAAGAGATCTGCCCCTGCGGCTTGCCCTTTCCTCTTATGAACAAGGAAGTGGGCAGAACCGATGAGGACTTCTTCCTCCCGTCGGGCGCCGTTGTGCCTGCCGGCTACTTCACCGGACTCGTGTTCGCCATGGACGGCGTCGCCCGGTTTCAGTTCGTCCAGCGCGCGACCGGCGAGATCGAGCTCCATGTGATAAGAGACGACGGCTTCGGATCGGAGACCGAGCGGAATCTCGCGGCGCTGCCCGATCGTGTCCGCGAAGATCATGGCGAGAATCTGCGGATATCGGTCTCCTATGTAGACTCGATCCCCCTGACCGTGCAGGGCAAGTATCGCTTCATCCTCTCCCAAGCGAGCGCCGCGGGCGGGCGAAGGTGACTCGAGGTCCCGGAGACGCGAAGAGCGTCGCGCGCGGATCAGAAGATCATCTTTTTCAATAGGGGAAGCCGACGGCGGGCCGCGGCGTGAAAGCCCGAGAACAGGGCGAGAAACGCCAGGCATCCCAGCGCCGCTCTTCCGTAAGGATTCGCGATGTAGCGCGGCAACAGAACCTGCCACCCCACGAGCAGCGCACACATGATCAGGAAGGGCAGGATCGTCTCGCCGAGATATCGCCACCACTCCCACCCGCTCCTCTCGAGCTTCCTTCCGAGAAAAGCCAGCAACAAGCCAAAAAGCAGGAAGTAGGAGAAACCGCTAGCCGCCGCCACTCCCGGCAAGCCGTAGTCCGCGCGGATGGACCAGACGCTCAGCCCCACGTTTGCGGCAATCGCCCACGGCATCAGAACGAGGGTTTGCGTCTGCCAGTTTCGGGCGACGATCACCACGCGCGGCACGTAAGCCAAGCTCAGGAAGTAGACTCCGCAGAGAAGGATCTGGCCCGGCGCGATTGCGTCGACGTGCTTGGGGAGAAAGAGAGAGATGAAGGGCGGCAGCGCGAGGAAGGCCGGACCAATGAGAAAGGGCATCAGGTATGCCGTGTTGATCGCGGGTTTCCAGAGGTATTCGCTGATGAGCGCCTCCGTCGGAACCGAGTCGACGGCGCGCATGGCGCGGGGCTCGATAACCTCGCGCGCCGCCTCCGGAACGTTGATCAGCGCGCTCATGGCCAACCCCGCCACGCCGTAGTATCCCAGCTGTTCGTTGCCCAGCATGGAAGAGACCACGATCCGGTCCGCGGTCATGATCAGGACGACCGCGAGGTTCAGCAAGGTCAGGGGCAGGCCCTTTCCCACCAGTTCCCGAAACACGTCCTTTTTCAGACCCCAGCGGACCGCGCTCCCGAGTCGAATTCGCAGATAGGCGAGGGCGACAAGTTCCGCCAGGAGAACGCTGAGGAAGAGGCCGTATATCCTCAAGAAGTAGAGGAGCGGCACTGTGAGCAGGAAGGCCGCTGTGATGAAGACGTAGTTCGTGGACGCGACGAGCGAAAAGCGCTCGTGCGCCTTGAGAAGAATCAAGTAGTACTCATGCACGAACTGGAGCACGACCATGCCCGCCATGCAAAGGAGCCCCGCCTTGACCTCCGGGCCGAAGCCCTCGCGGAGGTAGAAAGCCAGAATCACCACGGCGAGCAGAACGCTGAGGCCGAAACCGGCCGAGAAGGCGCAACGCTCGATGGCCTCCACTCGCGCGCAATCGCCCTTCTCCTTGTAGTAGGGAACGAGGTAGCGGAACGACGCGCCCGTGCCCAGGTCCGTGTAATACGAGTAGCGAGGGATAATCTTCAGCAGCGTCCACAGGCCGAACTGTTCCGGCGTGAGCAGCTTCGGGCGCAGGAAAGCGGTGATCACGCCCAGCGCTTGCTGGTAGAGGCGGCTCGTCGCGTAATGCGCGATGGTTCTGGGGATGGACTTCGCCCGCGGATCCGTCATCTGTCCCCTTCCTTGAGCGCCCTCTCTTCCCTGGCGCGCCTTCCAGGGGTGAACATGGGAGGCCGGCTCTTCGCGCGCGCCTTGGCGAATCGCTCCACGAGGCGGCGCCGCCCTCGCCCGCGGCGCCGCAAGGCCGCCTGCGCAGTCTGGCGCATCGGGCCGCCCAATGTCAACGAATCAAGCGGAGCGGCGACCTCCGGCGAAAGGCGGCGCCCCAAGCGGGCGACGGCGGCTCGCCCGACTTCCCCCTTTTGGGATTTACATTCCCGCTCGATCGTGTTTCTCTGGAAGGGAGTCTGGAAACGGACGGGATCCTATGGACATCGTCGCATCGGCCAGCGCCCACACTTTCGACACCATTGTCGGTCAGGACTTGGTGAAGCGTTTCCTGCTTCGCGCCGGCGCACAAGGGCGCTTGCCCCAGGCTCTTCTCTTCTGTGGGCCGGCCGGCGTCGGCAAGCGCTCTGTGATGTATGCCCTGGCCAAACACCTGGTGACGCGCGAGTTCGAGCCCGACTCCGACGCCGCGCGGCGCGCCCGTGGAAAAGTCGAGCGCGGAACCCACCCCGACGTTCTCGTTGTCGCGCCGCGATCCGCCTCGGGACAGATCCTCACGGAGCAAGTCGAGGAGATGCACGATCGGGCCTATTACGCCCCGCTCGAGTCGCCGATCCGCGTGATCATGATCGCGCCCGTCGAGGCGATGAATCCGTCTGCCTCGAACAAAGTCCTCAAGCTTCTCGAGGAGCCCCCGCCCGCTCTTCGCATTCTGCTCGCCTGCGAGCAAATCCACCGAACGCTGACGACCGTTCAGTCGCGCTGCGCCTTGCTGCGGTGCCCTCCCGTCGAGTTCGAGCCCCTGGCCGAATGGCTGATAGCGATCGCGCGGTGCCCGCGCCGGCGCGCCGAGACGGCGGCCCGCCTTTCAGGCGGACGGCCCGGGGTGGCGCTCGAACTGGTTTCGGGAGAGAACCAGGAGAGGCGGCGGCGCATTTGCGCCGAGTTGGACTTCTTCGAGCAAGAGGGCTACCCCTCGATCTTCCGGGTGGGGCACAACCTGCTGGACGTTGCGGGAGGCGCGGGCGAGTCGATCTCGGCGCTCCTTTACTGGTTTCGCGATCTCCTCGTCGCCGCCCTCGCGGGAGCGGCAATGCAATCCGCTGAGGCGGAGGAAGGAGGCGTCGCGGGGAGGACCCGCGCCGCCGAATCGCTTCTCATAAACTGCGATCTGACCGAGGAAGTGACGCGCGCGGCGAGCCGCCACAGTGTTCGGGGCCTTGCGCGCGCACTCGAGGAAATCCTGAAGCGCAACAAAGACGGGTTTCGCCCCTTCGTCGACCCGGACCTCTTGCTCAACGTTCTTCTGACCAACGTCGGGATCGCGCTGAAATCATAGCGCCGGACGCCCGCTGCGAGGAGAGGAAGACGCCTCGTTCGAAGACCGCCGTGCGCGAGCGCGCGTTCGGTCATCTCCCGTTCCCTCGGATTCCCCGATGAGCGAGAAGCAACCCTTCCTTCGAGCGGCCGGCCTCGTCGGCGCCATCATCGTTTGCAGCCGGGTCCTGGGTCTCGTCCGCGACATGGTCCTGAGCGCCTGCTTCGGCGCCACGCGCATGGGCGACCTGTTTCTGGTCGCCTTCGAACTGCCCAACCTCGTCCGCCGCGTTCTGGGCGAGGGCAGCTTGTCGGCTTTTGTGGTCCCAATCGTCACGAAGGTGCGATCGGAGGAAGGCGAGGAAAAGGCGTGGCGTTTCGCCTCGAATGCCTTGACGGTGCTCGCCGCGCTATCGCT
>Ga0307380_10012139_pt1 | contig 10735 bp, 8 predicted proteins | sample UN3MG_FD_202239 | JGI IMG/M metagenome (GOLD analysis project Ga0307380, IMG submission 202239) | Soil microbial communities from Risofladan, Vaasa, Finland - UN-3 | ecosystem: Environmental > Terrestrial > Soil > Coastal area > Acid sulfate soil | place: Finland: Risofladan, Vaasa | collected... | reverse complement strand
GCGGGAGACTCTCATGCCCGAGACACGGTTCCGCTATCCGGTATGGGTGCGCGGCGACCTGGACGGGTTTTTCGGCCTGATGGTCGATAACCTCGTGCAGGTCCTGACGATCATCCTTCTGTGCACGACGGTCTGCGGGATACCGCCAGAACTGATCTTTACGCGCATGCTGCCGGGTGTGGCGATCAGCCTGCTGATTGGCAACCTCTTTTACGGCATTCAGGCGCACTACGTCGCCCGCAAGTATCGCAGACCCGACACGACCGCTCTGCCGTACGGCATCAACACACCGTCGGTATTCGCGTTCGCCTTGTTCGTCATGGGCCCGGTCTATCAGGCCTCACTGGGCGACGGGTTGGCCAAGGAAGCTGCAGCCGATCTGGCCTGGAAGGCCGGCCTGCTGGCTTGCCTGGTCAGCGGCATAATTGAGTTTCTCGGTGCGTTCTTCGCCGAAAGGCTCCGCAGGATAACGCCGCGGGCGGCGCTGCTCGGCGTGCTCGCCGGGGTCGGCATCGCCCTCATCGCCTCCGACTTCGCGTTTCGAATTTACGCGAAGCCGATGGTCGGCCTGCTGCCGTTGGGAATCCTGCTGCTGGCGTATTTCGGGCGTTTTCGCTTTCCGTTCGGGCTGCCGGGTGGGCTGCTCGTGGTTATCTTCGGAACCGCCCTGGCGTGGGGCATGTCCGCCCTGGGCCTCGAGCACTTCGGCGGAGCCGACATGTCGGCCCAGCGCCTGCGCGACGCGTTCGAGCAGGTACGCTGGATCCAACCGGTTTTTTGCGGGAACGAGATCCTCTCGGTCCTCTCGAACCCCAACGTCCTGATACCGTTCCTCACGGTATCGATTCCGATGGGGCTGCTAAACGTCCTGGGATCGCTGCAGAACATCGAATCGGCCGAGGCGGCCGGTGACAAGTACGCGACGGCTCCGTCGCTGGCGGTGAACGGGCTGGGCACGATTGCCGCCGGGCTGTTCGGCTCCTGCTTCCCCACGACCATCTACATCGGGCACCCGGCCTGGAAGTCGATGGGCGCCAAGGGCGGCTATTCCATACTCAACGGCCTGTTCTTCACGGTGCTGTTCGTGTTTGGCTGCGGCGTGTTCCTCAGGGAGCTTATCCCGATCGAGGCCGGGGCCGCAATCGTGATGTATATCGGCATCATCATCACCGCCCAAGCGTTCCAGACGACGCCGCGTGCCCACGCGCCGGCAGTGGCGATTGCCCTGTTTCCGGCACTCGTAGCTCTACTGGTCGTCAAGTTCCAGGCCCTCCTGAATGATGCCGGTGCTAACGCCGCTCTTGCCGGGCTTCTCAGCAACCCCAGTCCGCAAGCACAGATCCCCGAACTCGCCGGCATGCTGGCGCTCTTTGGCGCGAACGCCGGCTGGATAGTGTCGGCCCTGATCCTGACGGCGATCGGCGTGGCGCTCATTGAAAAACGCTACAAAGTGGCGGCCATCTGGTGCGGCGCAGCGACGGTGCTGACGCTGATCGGGCTGCTGCATTCGTACCGCGTCGAGGGCAACGTCATCCGCGAGTTCTTCATCTGGCAAAAGTCGCCCGCCGTCGCCGCAGCGCAGCCCACCACGACCGTCCCCAGCGAGACGCGCCCCGCGCTCGGCGTGGTAGATGCCGCGCCCACGGCGATATTAGCCAGCGAAGCACAACCAGCAACAGCACCTGTGAAACCGCCCAAACCGATATTTACATACCGCGCCTATCCGCTGGCGGTCGGCTATGCGCTGGCCACGATCGTGTTCGCATTGGCGGCGTACGGTTCGCGGCGCAGGGCCGAGGCGGCTCTGCTGCCGGAGGAACCGCTTGCGCCGGTGGTTTCGGGGCCGCCGCCGAAGCGCGCGGAGCTCCCCTCCATTCCGCTCGTCGGGGAGGAACCAGATGAATCGGCCGGCGAGGAGGACGAGTCCCCCAAGCGTGAGCGGCCAGTGTAAGGGGGGATGTAATCTGACGGAGACTTGGGTGCCACTGGTGGCTTGTCCACCAGTGTACGAGTGCCGCAAACACGGGCAGGCAAGCTGCCCCTGACACCCGGGCGCTCTCACGGCCGACACGGCCGTGGGCCGGTTGCAGTCGTCCGGCGACGATGCTGTAATGCCCGCCATGGGAACGGGAGTGCCAATCGGCTGGCGGCCCACTTCTGCTCATCTGATCGACCTGGAGGTTAGATGTGGATCTGAAGACGCGTACCGACATCGCTGCCGGCCGAGAGCCGGCGGATTTGGTCCTGAAAAACGGCCGGATCGTAAACGTCCTCTCGTGTGAGATTCACGAGGGCGACGTGGCGATCGCGGGTGACTGCATCGTCGGCATCGGACAGTACGAGGGGCACGAAACGGTGGACCTGGAGGGCCAGTACGTCTGCCCGGGGTTCATCGACGGGCACGTGCACATCGAGTCGTCCATGCTCAACGTGCCGGAATTCGCCAAGCTGGTCGCCGCACACGGCACCACCGCGGTGGTGACCGACCCGCACGAGATCGCCAACGTGATGGGGATGGAGGGCATCCGCTTCATGCTCTCCTCGAGCAAGTACTGCCCGATCCACGTCTACTTCATGTTGAGTTCGAGCGTGCCCGCGTCGCGTTTCGAGAGTTGCGGCGGCGAGCTGCGCGCGCTCGATCTGCTGCCGCTGCTCAGCGATCGGTGGGTGCTCGGTCTGGCGGAGATCATGGACTATCGCGGCGTGGTGGCCGGCGATACGGACTGCCTCGACAAGCTCGGCCTGATGGATGACAAGCCGACCGACGGCCACGCCCCCGGGCTGAGCGGACGCGACCTGTGCGCGTATGTTGCCGCCGGCATCGGCAGTGATCACGAATGCACCACGCTCGAAGAAGCCCGCGAGAAGCTGCGGCTAGGCATGTACATCATGATCCGCGAGGGTAGCCAGGCGCGCGACCTCGACACGTTGCTGCCACTGGTGAAGCCGGACACGCTCGACCGCTTCATGTTCGTCACCGACGATAAGGACGTGGACGATCTGCTCGCCGAGGGGCACCTGGACCATCTGGTTCGTCGCGCCGTGCAAGCCGGCATGAACCCTATCCACGCGATCAAGCTGGTGACGGTCAACCCGGCCCGCTACTTCGGGCTGGATCAATTCGGGGCGGTGGCCCCGGGCAAGCTGGCGTCGCTCGCCATTCTGGAAGACCTCGAGAGCTGTCGGGTCAGCCGCGTGTACCACGCCGGGCAACTGGCTGCGACCGGCGGCGTCGCCATCGATCGCGATGCGGACAAACGAAGGCCGTCCATCCTGCGCAGCAGCATCAACGTCCAGTGGCTCGAGCCCGAGCAATTCGCTATCAAAGCGCCTCCCGATGTCGCGGAGTGCAACGTGCACGTCATCGAGGTCAGGGACGGCCACATCGACACTGAGCGGTCCGTCGATAGAATGAAGGTCGTGCGCGGCCTGCTGCACGCCGATCCGAAACGTGATTTGTGCAAGCTGGCCGTCATCGAGCGGCACCAGGCCAGCGGAAACGTCGGGCTCGGCTTCGTGCGCGGGTTCGGCTTCTCCAGCGGGGCGATCGCATCCTCGGTCGGCCACGACTCGCACAACCTGCTCATCGCCGGGACCAACGACCACGATATGTTCACTGCCGCAGTGCACCTGGTGAAGATCCGCGGCGGTCTCTGCGTGGTAAGGGACGGGACCGTGCTGGCGGACGTGACGCTGCCGGTCGGCGGCTTGATGAGCAACGAAGATCCGCAGATGCTCAGCGCCCAGTTGCGTGCGTTGCACGAAGCGGCCCAAGCCCTCGGCGGCACGCTGCGCCGGCCATTCATGGCCCTGTCCTTCCTGAGCCTCTCGGTGATCGGCGCGCTGAAGCTCACCGACCAGGGCCTGGTGGACGTGGATCAGTTCAAGCTCATCGACCTGGTCGTGAAATAGCCCATTCGCGTGGGCGGCGGGCGTGCAAAGCGCCGCCGCAGCGCCAATGATTGGACTTATCCCGTTTTTGTCTCAACGTGGATCGGACGAGATTCTCTGCCCGGCCACACCGCCTCGGCCAGTCGGCGATCCGGCAGTTTCCTTAGGGTGTGCAGCCCCAGTCGCCCAGCAGGATGCCGAGGTCGGACTGGTCGGTATCGTCGTCGTCGTCGAGGTCACCCACGCAGTTCGACGTGCAACCCCAATCGCCGAGAAGGATGCCCAGGTCGGACTGGTCGGTATCACCGTCGCCGTCCAGGTCGCCCACGCAGGGCTCGGGCTCAGTTTCCGTCTCGATCGTTAGTTTCGGATAAACGCCGCCCTCTGTAACCCAGAGCCCGCCGAACGTCTCAGCCCGAACGGTCAGCCCGACCCATTGCTCCTGGGCGTTGACCATCTCGGTCACAAAGGACGTCACGTCGAAGCTCAGAAGCTGTCCGATTTGAGGGTCCGGCGTAGCTACCGAGTCGAGCAGGTTGCCGTCCCCGGCCTCGAAATCGGATAGCTCTTGGACCCCATTACCCACGTATCCATCGACGCCCAGGCTCTCCGGGGTTTCACCATTAACGCCGAGGCCGTAGATCTCGATCGCCGTGATCACGACCTCCAACGTGGCGGAACTGATGTACTCCCCCGGCGGGACGCTGAATGGTGAGATGTCGAACTCGGCCATCGACCGGCACTCCCCCAGGGTCCCCAGCAGAGCGTCGTTGAAGGTGGAATAGGGCCCGTTGTCGCCGAAACCGTCGAACGGCTCCGCGTCAACAACCTCGCAGTCAACCGGCGGGTTCTCAATCGTGAACACTGAGTCCGCCAAAACCGGTGCGCCCGCGAGGTGGGACGCGATAAACAGACAAGCAAGCACGTGTGTTGTTGTGCGCCTCATGGTTCTCCTCCTGGTGGTCCAGTTCTATTTATCCATTGTCCGCGAGCTGCCGTAACCGCTCTGGGTCAACTCTTATAGTAGCTGAACCCACAGCTCTGTGCAAGGAGCGGTGCCGTGTATATTCGGGCGGAAAAGGGCACGTCCTGCTCCGGATACAAAAAGGCGATAAGTCCGATTTCTAGTTCTTGCGCTGTCTCTTCTTTGGCCGGCCGTGGGGGCGGAAGGTGCTTCCGAGGCCGGGCTTCCGCGCCGCACGTGCTTGCCACGACGCCTCTCCAAACCTCGCCCGGCATTGGCGGCTGCGGCGGGGCCCCAGTCCGTCCAGTTGGCGTACGGTTCGGCGATCGAGCGGGTTGGCGTCGAGCTTCAGGTGGCGAGACAGAGATGCCACCGGTGCTCCCCGGAACACGTTGCTGGACCGGGGCATACGCCCGTGGCGGGGGCCGGGGTGGGCGTCTAGAATCGGGGCCATGCTCGCGCGGATTCACAGCATGGCTCTGGCAGGGATCGAGGTCATTCCCTGCGAAATCGAGGTCGATGTCACCGGGCACGGGTTCGGCGCGCCGACGCTCGGCGCATGGGGCTAGCGGAACATCCGGCTGCGAGCGCCGCGGTTTGTTAGCCTTCCCTTCGTTCACGACGGCGGGAAGGTGTCGCCCCGATCGATCAGCCGGCTCGCGCGGTTGCCCGCGTGTGCATGCCGCGTCTTGGACTTGCCTGGTCGTGACGGCGTGACCCGCGGCGTGGCAGTCGGCCAGCCGGAAAGTCAGCTTGACGACGGATCGGCGGCTCGTAGAATGCCACGCTGCTAGGCGTGTGCCGGGGTGAGGGCCCCGGCTCCTATGCAACGGCGGGGGTGTGCAGAGGTGCTGGACGCGCGAGATGTATCGCGCTCATTGAGGGCGGATAGGATCCGCCAACTCACTTAACCGCGAGAAGGAGTTCGACCATGCCGAGCAAGATCAACCTGAGGTTTGTTGGACTGGCGCTGCCCGCGGGTTTGTGCCTGATACTGCTGATGGGCACCAGTTGCCCGGGTTTGACCCCGCCCCCACCTCCACCCCCGCCGCCGCCAACCACCCTTGTCAATGAGAGTTTCGGTTTCGTTCCGCCGATCAGGAACTTCAATCCCAGCGCTGCCGGAAGGACAATCACGGCAACAGTCAGCGGCAACGCAACGGGAAGTCGGATCACGGTGCTTGTCACGGATCTGGCCACCGGAAGCGTCGTGGCCGCGCAACTCCTTCCAACTACCAACACCACGACGGTTACGTTTACCAGCACGAACAACGGCGCGCACGCTGTCACGTCCGCGGAGGTAGGCGCCGGCTCCGCCACCTATACCATATTGGTAACAGAGCAATAGCGCCGGGAACAACTAGATGAGCCGTTTTCTTGCAGGGAGACCGGCGTTGGTTCGCCCCTCCCTGCGAGAGAGGGAATGGACGCCTCGAGCGCATCGTGCGTGGCGGTGATGCGCGACTGTGGTTGCTGACCGCGCTGACACAGGAATAAGGAGAGCCAGCCTATGTGCAGGAAGTCGAGAGTGGCATCCGTCGCGATGGCCTTGTTTGTTGCCGCAAGCCTCCCGCTGACGGTGGGAACCGCGGGCTGCTGCCCGGATGGTAGTTTTCCCCCGTGCACGCCGCAGGACGGCGGAACCGCCGTGGTGTTGGTTGATGAACTCTTCAACGACACCCCGATCAATCGGAACTTCAACCCGAGCGCAGCCGGAATGCTCATCACCGCGACGGTCCAGGGTGATGTGACGGGAAGCAGGATCCCGGTGACGATCACCGACCTCGGCACCGGCAACGTTGTGGCGGCGCAACTGCTCCCGACCACCAACACGACCACGGTGACGTTCACCAGTACGTCGAATGGGGCCCACCTTCTCCATGCGACTCAGACGGGTATGGGTTCCACGGCCTACGCGGTCTTGATAACCGAGCAGTAGCGCGCGCCGGCTACGGTTCAGGGGCACGGCCTCGGTGCGCGTCCCTTGTCCCGGACGTGCCTACGCGTGATCTGGGCGCGCAGAATTGTGGCCCTCAGCGGGGCCAGGTTTCTTGCGCGGCTGGCACGGGCGCCTCTCGCGGAACGACGAAGCAAGCAGCCACGGTCTTCGCCCGCTAGCGAGCGCTGCCGGACCCGTCTAGAATCCGCTACATGCTCGCACGAATCCACAGCATGGCTCTGGCAGGGATCGAGGTCATTCCCTGCGAAATCGAGGTCGATGTCACCGGGCACGGGTTCGGCGCGCCGACGCTGGTGGGCCTGCCGGACTCGGCGGTGAAAGAAAGCATCGACCGCATCCGCAGCGCGCTGCGCAATTCCGGCTTCGCCTCGCCCAGGACGAGAACGACGATCAATCTCGCCCCGGCCGACACGAAGAAAGAGGGGCCGGCGTTCGACCTGCCGATCGCGATCGGCATGCTGCTGGCGGACGATCAGGTGCACAGTGAGATCACGGCCGAATACCTGGTCGCTGGCGAGTTGGCGTTGGACGGTCGTGTCCGCCCGATCAAAGGCGTGCTATCGATGGCGTTGTTCTGCCGGGAAGAGGGCTTTCGCGGGCTGCTGGTTCCGCTGGAAAATGCGGATGAAGCCGCGGTTGTCGAGGGCGTGGAAGCGTATGGGATCAGCGCGTTGAGCGAGGCGGTCGGGTTTCTGGCCGGTGAGCTGCCGCTGGAACCGGCAACCGTTGACCTGGAGGATCTGTTCCAGGCGGCTTCGCAGTACGATGTGGATTTCAGCGACGTGCGCGGGCAGGAGCACGTCAAGCGAGCCCTGCTGGTGGTGGCGGCGGGCCGGCACAACGTGCTGATGATCGGTCCGCCGGGGACCGGCAAGACTATGCTGGCCAGGCGCCTGCCCACCGTCATGCCGCCGCTGTCGCTGGAGGAGTCGCTGGAGACGACGCGGATTTACTCGGCGGCCGGGAAGCTGCGCTCGGGCTCGGCTCTGCTGGCGACCCGCCCGTTCCGGCAGTCGCATCACTCGATCAGCATTCCGGCCTTGGTCGGCGGCGGGACCATCCCCAGTGCCGGCGAGGTCTCGCTGTCCCACCATGGCGTGTTGTTCCTGGATGAGTTCCCGGAGTTCAATCGCAGCGTGCTCGAATCGCTGCGGCAGGTGATCGAGGACGGGACCGTCACGATCGCCCGGGCACACAGCTCGGTGCGGTTTCCGGCGGATTTCATGCTGGTGGCGGCGATGAACCCGTGCCCGTGCGGGTACTTCACCGATCCCCGCCGGCCGTGCAAGTGCTCCGCCCCGCAGATCGACCGCTATTTGGCGCGGATTTCCGGTCCGCTGCTCGAGCGCATCGACATCCATATCGAGGTACCCGCCGTGCCCGTTACGGCGCTGCGCGGGGTCCAGTCGGGCACCGACAGTGCCACGATGCGCACCCAGGTTCAGGGAGCCTTGGAGATTCAGCGTCGGCGCTTCGGGCCCCACGCCACCATGACCAACGGGCGCATGTCGTCGCGTCAGCTTCGCAAGCACGCCGCGATCGACGACGACGGTGAACGGCTGTTGCGGCAGGCGGTCAGCGAGCTCGGCCTCAGTGCGCGGGCGCACGACAAGGTGCTGCGGGTGGCGCGCACGATCGCCGATTTGGCTGGGGAAGAACAAGTCAAGGCCGTTCACCTTTCCGAGGCGATCCAGTACCGCCGGCTGGATCGGAGCATTTGATACGCACGTGGCAGCGACTGAGCACGGTCAGTTCTGGTTGCCGCGATCGGGCTCGAAGCAGCAGACCGTATAGCTGAAATCGGTGAACGCTCCGCGCCCGTCCCCACTCTCGACGACGAGCTTAACCTGGAGCGAATCCTTCCCGCCAGTATGGTCGGGGTGGATATCGAGGTCCGAATCGAACCAGCGCAGGTATTCGTTGTGATAGCCGTGATACCAGCGGCCGGCGTACTGGCCGTCGATGTAGACGTCGGCCGTCTGGCGTGGGCTGCCCTGGTCCAACCGGCGGCGCAAACGCACCCCCCGATTGTCGGAATCGATCGCCACAGTGAAGGTGATCTCCCCGCCCGCATGTCGGCGGCCGCGCTCAGCCAAGGACGTCTCGAAGTACTCGCCTTCGGGACTGGCGACGAGCAGCCCGGTCGGCTCTGAGTGTGTGGCCTTGTACTGGTGCGCGGCCTCGCTGGCGCGGTTCCCAACGTCGATGAAGTCCGTTTGCCGCAACGCCGGTCGGCGTCGCACGTAGCAGAACGCCAGGCTGCGGTAGTCCGAGCGCAAGTGGCTCAACCCGCCGTGCTGAATCCGGGCGTCGATCGAACTGTAGAACGGGATCGGGGCCTCCAGGTGATAGCGGGCGTAGCACGACGGAATTCGGTACGCCCCGAAGAAGTGCCCGCCGCCCTCGACCATGATGTCCCCGACGCCGCAGGCGAACGGACTGTTGTATTCCAGGTTCGGCCAGAAGCAGGCCAGGTAGTAATCCTCGCTGCCGGTGCCGTTGATCTGCGCCGAGATCGCACCATCGACATAGAAGTGCTCGTCGCCTTCGCAGTAGTGACCGTGCTGCATGGTCTGCACGGCCCCGACAAACCAGCCCGTGCCCGGGTTCTCGTACAGCAGCCAGTCGCGGCCGTAGGTCGTCTTGCCCTCGCGATAGAGCGTGGTGAAGTGAGCACCACGATCGGCGTCGAGGCTGTTGGGACCCACGGTAACCTTGGCGTGCAATGGGCCCAGGCGGTGGGATGATGCGTTTCGCCAGACAATGCGCGCCTGCTGCCAGAACGGCATCGGAAAGTAGCAGCTCAGCCGTACGCGCCCGCCCTCCAGCTTCTCCACAGCCAGCGGCAAGGAGCGCACGTCGCTCGCGTGGTTGGCGCAGCCGAAGAGGATCCCGGTCGGCGCAGACACCGCCGCCCGCGCCTGATGGTCCCAGTCCATATGCACCTGGCTTTCGCGGAAGAACGCCTCGGATCCGTCCGCCTCGATGACGATGCGGCGGACAATGCCGGCCCCTTTCCGCTCGAACAGCGTTACGGCCTGGCCCGGGTGGTTTTCCTCGCTCGTGACCTCTACCACCTCGAGATCGTCGCCGGTTACCGGATCCGCGCCGAGATGCTCGAAGCTGTCCAGCAACGCCGCTTGGTCCTCGCGGCCGGTAAAGGTCTCGATCGGCGTGCCGTGCGGGTAGCGCTCGTACAGCACGTGAAAGAAGCGTGACTCGCCCTCGATGCTGATCTTCAGCGACTTGCTGAAAGGGATCGGAACGAAGCAGTTGCCCGCCCGGCCGACGTCATAGTGACCGCGGCGCTCGTAAGATGCCAGCGGCGGTGGAAAGTGCGGGTGTTTGCCTTCGTAGAAGTCGATCTCGCGGATGCGATAGCGCGGCTCGGTCTCACCGTCGAAGTAGAACTTGAGGACGGCGTCCTCGGCGAAGTGCGTTCCCCACATGCTGCGCACGCAGCCTGGGCCAGCGGCGTCGAAGATGACGTCGTCGCCGTGCTCGTCCTTGTAGAGCGGCCAGTTCTCGTCGCCGTTGTGCCCCTGCTTGTTGTGGCTGGAGAACTGCCGCACCGTCACCTGGTCGGGCAGCTCCAGCAGCCGCTCGAGCAAAGCGTAGGCCGGGCTATGGGCGAGTTTCTCCGCCGGGCGCGCGGCTTGGGGCTCAGCAGCCCCCGCCAGCGCAGAAGCCCCAGCGAGCAGGCATAGCACGGTGGTTGGGTTGACCGCGATTGACATTCGCATCACCTCCCTGGCAGCCGGGACCGGCGTTCTCGGAGAGATGGGAAGGCTAGGAGCGCACGCGGAGACCGTCAATCGATCGGCAGACTGGGCAGGCCGGGCGTTATCGGCACCGGCGGGGGCCCGAAAAACTTTATGATTGCGATTTTACGCCCAACGGCCCATAATGAAGCGGTACGA
>Ga0307380_10012137_pt1 | contig 10736 bp, 7 predicted proteins | sample UN3MG_FD_202239 | JGI IMG/M metagenome (GOLD analysis project Ga0307380, IMG submission 202239) | Soil microbial communities from Risofladan, Vaasa, Finland - UN-3 | ecosystem: Environmental > Terrestrial > Soil > Coastal area > Acid sulfate soil | place: Finland: Risofladan, Vaasa | collected... | reverse complement strand
CTAACATCGCCAGAGGGGTCGAAAACGACCTTGGTGAGGTCTTTGGGCGAGAGGCCACACTTACCCATCAAGCCGGATATGGCATCGGGTAAAACCTTGGAGTAGCCCTCGTCCAGCACCATGCGGTCTTCCCAGGCGCGAACAAAGGTGTCGCTCTCAGAACGCCAGGTCCCCGCCAGCTCATCCGATATGGAATAGCTCTCCTTAATCTCGGCAATGACATTATCCCTGCCCAGGAGAAGGGCGGCGGCGCCATCGCCCAGGCCCTGCTCCAGCATGCCGCCCGGGGCTGCCATGCGGCTATCAGCCGCGGTTACCAGGATGCTATTTGCCGTACCGGCTTTAATAGTATCCAGGGCCAGGGACATAGCGGTTGTCCCCGAGCGTAGCGAGGTGGTTATATCAGCAGTGCGTATATCCCGACGCAGATCGAGGGGCAAGGCCATTAAGGCAGAGCATTGCTTCTCCTTATAGGGAGAGGTGGTAGTGGCAAAATAGAGGCCATCTACGTTATGTGGATCTATATCTTTCAGGCAGTCTATGGCTGCCTCTACTGCCATGGTCAGGCTATCCTCATCATAGCTGGCCACCGCCTTCTCTCCTGGCATGGCAAAGCCCCCCCAGGCTTTAAGGAAATTCTGCCGGTCTATCCGGTGCCAAGGGATGTAGGCACCGTACGATGTTATCCCTATCATTGTCACCTCCTACTTTTTCAGAGCTTAGAAACGCCTTCGTATATGCCGCTATAAGTCTATTTGAGTCGAGGATTAACCTTCGCCATTTCAGAATAGTGTGTCCAGGAGACCTTTTGAGGCCTATTGTGGGCGACTAAAAACCCAATTGTTTAGTGATATCGCCAGTACAGTTTACCATAGAAACAGGCGGTACAACAATAAAGTGTTGTGTGGTGTTTGGTTGATTTTACTGGGCTGACGCTTCTTGCTAGCTGGGAACCGCCAGTGTAGAATGGATTGAGATAATAGTTTGTGACATTGCCCTGATTAAGGTAACCTGGGGTTCGATGTCACTACGGTTCTCCCTCTGTTGGAAAGAAAAGCTTTTTCCACCCAGCCCTCTTACTTGAGGTTAGTGCATTAAACCTGGCGTTGTGCGCCTTTAGAAAAGGAAAGAGCTTTAATAAATTACCCCACCAGGCTCTGCTAAAATCACTGTCATAATGGCATGATGGCTCCACTATTGGACTTAAGATAAGCCTTCCGATGGGAGCTAGTTCCCCACTGTAATGAAAAGGTCAGTGTTCATGCTGGGGTGGTGAAGCACAGGCCCGAATATCAGGTCAGAGGTTGAAAAAATCTGGGGCATCAGGGCATAGTTCGCAGAGTTCTACAATCCTGTTCTGGGGAGCGCCAATCTCAGTGTGCCATATCTCCCGCAGCTACGCATTATGGGTAGGCATAGCAGAAAGCGGCTTGGCGGGTTGAGTGCCATGCCGCAACTGTGCCGGGCGTAGCAGGAACCAATTCAGGAACTGAGGCTCGAGAATGGGAATTTAAATATTCTCATGAATGCTACACCGTGCCTCGCCAGTTTCCAGTTTAAACCTATTTATATTTCTACTTTCACATTTATAGAGGGTATATCCTATATGCAGAGGTTTAGGGGACGTGATAAAATTAGGGCATCAAGTTTTATGAGGGGGTCAGGAATGTCGGAGAGAGATAAAAAGAAAAAAACCAATAAAAATGTTCCTGAGAATTTCGATGTACATAAGGCTCGTCTCGCCATGGAAAAGGAGATGGCTATCATAAAAAAGCTCGCTGAGGAGCGTGAATTCGAATCTGAGGATGAGCTAGAAAAATACCTGAAGAACCTCATGTCCTCTGGGGGGTTACCCGAGTGGGCACCAAGCGGTCCATTAGAGGAGGCACAAGAAATAATATATCAAGCGTGGGATATGCAGAGTAAGAGGGATAGGGTAAAAGAGGCCCATAGAGCACTGAAGATTTCTGCTGACTGCGCTGATGCTTATGTGCTTTTAGCCGAGGAAACCGGCCAGAATGTCGAGCGGGCACTCGAGCTTTACCGGGCTGGAGTTGAGGCTGGGGAGCGAGCCCTAGGAGCCAGTACATTCACTGAAGATGTCGGGGGGTTTTGGGGTATCCTGGAAACACGCCCGTATATGCGAGCCCGAGTCGGACTTGCCCAGTGTCTGTGGGATGTGGGAAAACGCTGGGAGGCTGTAGGGCACTATCGGGACATGCTCAGGCTTAATCCTAGTGACAACCAGGGAATCCGCTACGCCCTGGCTGCGTCTCTACTGGAATTGGGTGAAATTGATGCCCTGCAAGGGCTATTGGGGCAGTATGATGAGCCTACAGCAGATTGGCTCTATACGGAGGCGCTGGTTACCTTTATTAAACAGGGCGATAGTCCGGAATCTCGAAAGCGCCTTCTAAAAGCATTGGAGCATAACCGCCATGTTGTGCTATACCTCACCGGTGAAAAGAGTTTACCCAAGCAATTACCGGAATATGTGGGCTTTGGCGATAAAAATGAGGCCATTACCTATGTTGCCATGTTTGGCATCGGCTGGCTCGATGCCAAGGGCGCTATTAGCTGGCTTATATCCGTATGCCGAAGCGAGCAGACAATGCGACAGGCTCAAACTGAGCACCAAGATATTCCTGAAGCATTTCTGCAGGCCTTTGAATCCAAAAACAAAACGCCGCAGCCACCAAAGGGTAAGTCGGTGACGATCTACACATTTAAGGTTAGCCTCAAGGAATCGCTCCGGGTATGGCGCAAGATTGAGGTAAAGGGCACCCAGACGCTCCATCACCTGCACCAGGCTATATTCAAAGCATACGAACGCTACGATGAACATCTCTATGCCTTCTTCTTAAGTAATAAGCCCTGGGATCATTCATCAGAGTACGGGCTTCCCGATCCAGAAAGCGATGCCAGGAACTCTAGAGAAGCGACGATTGACTCGCTGGGTTTGCAGGAAAAGAAGAGGTTTCTCTATCTATTCGACTTTGGGGATAATTGGTGGCACTCCGTTCAGCTACTTGGCATCAAGGAGGAGGTATCAAAAGGCAGGTATCCACGCATAGTAGAAAGCCAAGGTGAGGCGTCGCCACAGTACCCGGATGAGGAAGCATAGTATCTTGTGGTGTGTATCTCGATGTATATCTCGATAGGTATGTTATCTACAATCCGACGGGTTATTGGATGAAACTGTGGAGTGCATCCCTATGATTGGGCAGGTAGGGTTAGGAGAGACCGCCAGGTCTGGCCGATTCATGTTATCTGCAATTGCAACTCGGCCATAATAGCTATGTTATATAAGGGGTGAATGATAAGGGCAAACCACCATGAGTCACCGTGCAATTCTTGTGAACTCCGCTTTAGAACTCCCATATTGTTAAGGAAGGATTAACCCTATCCATTCCAGGTCCGCTATCGTCCTTTATAGTCATGGGACATTTCCCTTCTCAGTTTCCTCAAGCTCTCTAACCTTACTCTTGGGGCACTCACTAGCGAGGGCGAAAGGCTAGAACAGCATATCCCATTCCTGGTCAACCTCCTCTTATTCTGGGAAGACCCATCCCGACCCAACAGATAATATTTCTCATAATCTCGTTGCTGCCCATTGCAATACTCAAACCCTTGCATATCTGATAGCTATTCTCGAAGTAACCCTTAAGCGGTGCCCATTTGGAATCCTTTAGTGTCCCATAATGTCCCATGATTTGACAGCCGGTATTGGTAAGGTGCTCATTTAGCTCGGTGACCAAGACCTTAGCGGTGCAGGCCGGAGTTGCAACGTCTTCAATAGTTGTAACTGTCATCTGCTTCCACAGCACATGTAGAGAAAGGCTGCGGGCTACCTCCATTTCGACTGCTAACTCCCCCATTCTATTCCGGACAAGGGGGTCTTCAGCCAGGATTCTACCATCCCATTGTTTCTCCCCGCAAAATTCCGCTAAATCATCAAAGATGCGTCTCAGCCCGGAAGTCAGCATAACCATAGATCGCTCGTAGTTCGAGGTGATTTGGGAAACAGTCCAACCATTGTTCTCCTCACCAACGAGGTTACGTACCGGAACCCTCACATTATCGAAAAAGACCTCGTTGAACAGGTGGGCACTGTTCATACTGAGTATAGGACGTACCGAAATGCCTGGCGTCTTCATATCGACAAGGATAAATGAAAGCCCCCGCCCCCTTCGGTGAATCTCGGGATCAAACCCGGTCCTGAAAACTCCAAAACCCCAATCGGCATGGTGGGCCCCACTGCTCCAAGTCTTTTGCCCATTTATTATATAGTAGTCCCCCTCCCTTACGGCGCTGGTGGTGAGGGACGCAAGGTCCGAGCCTGCATTGGGCTCGCTCCACAACTGAGCCCAAAATAGCTCTCCCCGTGCCATGGGAAGCAAGTATTCTTTCTTCTGCTCATGCGTCCCCCAGAATACAAGGGTCGGGGCGAGCATAAGTATGCCCATTGGGTCGACCCCTGCCCCAAGATTATATCCCTGCACATCGCTGAAGATATACTGCTCCGTCAGGGGGGCATCCACCCCTCCATATTCCTTGGGCCATGGACGGGAGAGCCACCCCTTATCTCCAAGCTTCCTGGCCATCTCCTTAAAGAAGCCCCAACATTCTTCGCTGAAAATAGCCTCCATCGATGCGCCCCATTGACTTGGGGCATCCTTCATCTCCCTCTTGAAGAAATCATCAAGTTCCTTCCTTAATGCCTCTTCCTCCGGGGTAAACTGGAAGTCCATCCTTTAACCTCCTTGACTAAGCTATGACGCCATGTCCTCTCAGTTTAGCAATTTCCTCTTTGCTGTAACCTAGTAGGGAGATAAGTATCTCTTCAGTATGCTCACCCAACCTGGGGGCGGGGGTCCTTATTATGGAAGGTGTCTCCGAAAGCTTGAACGGAATCCCAACCACTTTAACCTTGCCAAAATCAGGGTCATTTAGCTCGAGCAGCATATCCCTTGAGCGAAGCTGGGGGTCTTCCTCCACTTCCTCCAGGGTGAGAACTTTGGCACAGGGAACTCCCGCCTCCACCATCGCATCTACGATTTCATCCCTCGTGTGGTTACTGGTCCAACCCTCTATTATAGAGCTGGCAGCTTCATCATTCTGCGCCCGACTAAGTATGTTAGCAAACCTTTCGTCTTCCACCATCTGTTTTTCCCCTATTACATCTGCTGCTGCTGCCCACTGTTTCTCTTGAAGGAAGGAGTTCACTACATACCCATCCTTACACTTGAAGCTACCCAGTAAGCACCTTGGCGGGTGGCAAGACATGTCTATTATGAAATTGGGTAGGCCTTCCCAGACAATCTTCAAGTGTTCCAAGTAGTTCTGGCTAAAGATAGCATCGTTCATTGATAGGTCGATATATTGTCCCTGCCCGGTTTTCTGTCGATAGAGTAAAGCAATCATAACCCCCAATACCCCGTAAACAGATGATACAATGTCGGCAAATATAGGGGGCGCTACCTCGGGATGCTCGCGTAGAGTGTGCATACCCGATGTGGCTTGAACGCCACCATCATATCCTATATCCCTGGAATAAGGCCCGGTTTGTCCATACGCTGTTTGCGACAAATATACAAGCCTTGGGTTGACCTTCCTTAGGCTCTCGTAATCAAGACCTAGCGTGACCATTGTCCCCGGCCTGAAAGTCTCTACCAGCACATCTGCCTTGGCTGCCAATTCCTTGAATATATCCTTGCCATTTTTATACTTCAGGTTCAAGGCCACACTCTTTTTATCGTGGTTTACCAGCGAAGACAGGGGCAGCACTCCCGGTTCAATTGAAACTATTGACCTCATAAATGATCCCGTTACGGGTTCGACCATAATTACCTCTGCCCCAAAGCTTGCTAAGATCCTGGTGCCGTAGGCACCCGCTATGAACCCTGATAAATCGAGTACTCGCACATCTTCTAGTGCCATTGCCATTGCTTTCCGCCTATATAACCTCTTGCTCTCTCAGTCTGACTATCTCCTCCTTGCTGTAACCTAATAAGGTGGTAAGTATCTCTTCGGTGTGCTCACCCAATTTGGGGGCTGGTGATTCTATGCCGCCAGGTGTCTCTGAAAGCTTTATTGGCACGCCGGGTATCTTGAACTTGCCGAGGTCAGCACACTCCACTTCAACCAACATCTCTCTGGCATTAAGCTGCGGATCTTCTTTCAATTCATCCTCGGTAATTACTGGTTCGCAAGGTACTCCCGCCTCATCCATTATCCTCTTCACTTCATCACTGCTCCTAGCAGCTACCCAATGTTCTGCAATGCGAGCACCCTCTTCACTGTGCCGTGCGCGCAGCATCAGACTACCATACCTCTTTTTATCCATAAGCTCGTTACTTCCGATTGCATCCACGAATCCCTCCCAGTGCTCCTCCTTAAGGGGCGCAATAAATAGGTAATTTTCATCCCTGGTCTTATAGAAGCCATAAATAAGTTTGGGATATTGTCCGTGGGGGTAGACGCCAGCTATGGAGTTCAGTGTAAACTCATCTACATGACCCTTTAGGCAATTGTAACTTGTAGCCAGAAAGTTAGTTGAATACATCACATCCTGGCAGGATAGGTCAATGTGCTGCCCTATGCCGGTCTGCTGCCTGTAGTATAGTGCCAATAGAACGGCAAGAGCGGCATAAACCGGTGATGTCAAGTCTGAGATGGGTAGGAACTGCATTTTTGGAGGAGGGTCATAATAGCATAGCATCCCTCCCATCGCTTGGGCTATGATATCGAATCCTCTAATCTGGTGATAGGGTCCGGTTTGACCATATATGGCTATGGAGAGGTATATTATGCCGGGATTGATCTTCTTCAAGGTTTGGTAATCGATACCCAGCTCCTTTGTGACCCCTGGGCGGAAGGCTTCAACGAATATATCTGCCTTTTTAACCAACGCCATAAGTATTTGCTTGCCCTTTTCAGTTTTCAAGTTCAGGCGGATTCCCTTCTTATTGCGGTTTGAAATGGAAAGCTGTCTCTCTGCCCCGGGCATAAGATTACTATATGATCTAAAAAACTCCCCTTCCGGTGGCTCAACCTTGATAACTGTAGCTCCCATATCAGACAAGAACATGGTTGATCTGGGTCCTACCTCATACATGGAGTCATCTAATACAACTATACCTTCCAATGGCTTTGCCATGTTCTAATCCCTTTCCAAAGCGATCTATTTTATAGCTTCACTTGACCTAAGTTTATCAATTGCTTGCCTGTTGTAGCCGAGCTCCAAAAGGATTTCCTCGGTGTGTTCACCGCGGTGAGGAGGCGGCCGTCTTATGGCTCCGGGCGTCTCCGACAACTTTATAGGGATTCCCACTTGCTTCACTTTGCCCAACGTGGGATGGTTAATCTCAACAACCATATCGCGCTCAGTAGAAAACAAAAATCAGTGGTGAATCTCAAGGGTGCCTGCATTACTAACAGCCCTATTTAAAATTCTGCCAAAGCTTCAGGGGGAAACCCAGGGAATGGATCAGTATATGGGTAGCGTGCTGGTGTTGGGACTCCACCCAGTTCCCAGGCACGACGACCATCCCGGTAATCCTCCCTTTCCATAATGACTGCCGTTCCTTGACCCCAGCCACCACATATAGATGAACAGCCATATCTGGACCTCGTGCGGTTAATTTCATAAGCAGTAGTTCCAAGCACTCGCATCCCGCTTGCACCTATAGCGTGTCCAATGCAACATGCGCATCCATTAACATTCACCTTCTCCGGGTCTATGCCCAAATCTTTGCATAGTGCTAGAGGGACAGTGACAAATGCCTCGTTGGACTGCCACACATCTATTTCATCCACCGATAAATTCGACCTCTCTAGAGCCTTCCTCGTCGCTTTGATAGCGCTATATCCCATTAGCCCTGGTTCACATGCTACATGGGCCATCTCCTTTATGGTACACATTGGCACCAATCCCAATTCCTTCGCTTTCTCTTTGGACATGTATACACCGAATGCGGCCGCATCATTCTCAGTAGATGCACTGGCAGCAGTTATAACCCCATCGGCCGAATAGAGTGGCGGCAGGCTGCGTATCTTCTCAATGCTTGAATCAGGTCTCACAGTTTCATCATAATCAACAGTCTGTATAGTCCCACCCGCTGTTTTCGCCTCCATTGGGATTATCTCGTTTTTAAACCGACCTTCTCGATGAGCCGCCGCGGCCCTCATATTGCTTCGCAATGCCCATTGGTCATGGTCCTCCCTGGTAAGGTTATAGTCTTTCGCCAGCCTTTCAGCAGTTAGACCCATACCTACCAATATACTGATATCAACCATGCTGAATAGCTTTGGATTTGGCCAGTAGCGCTCCCTACCAAACTTCTCCAGCATTGCGGCTATATCGGAGTCAGGAGTGATTGTAGGAATGGGAAAGCTAGAGCAGCTCTCTATCCCACCGGCGATATAAATATCTCCGTAGCCCAACATAATTTCCATTGTGGCAATCATCCCGGTGGTCATGCCGGAAGTACAAGCCCGGTCAACAGTCAGACCAGGTGTGTCATAACCACAGGTCATTAAGGCCATTGCTCTACCCATATTACCCTGTATGTAACTCAGGTTTGGTGAGCCCGAGTATATGCCGTCAATTGTGCTACGGTCTATGTTTGTTCTCCGTATTAAATCCTCTATTACAACTATGCCCAAATCATCGGAACGGCAAGCATCGAAAAACCCTGGCTTTCCCTTTGCTGCTCCTCTTCCTTCTGGAGTTCGTGCATAGTCTACCAGTACTACTTCTCTTGTCTTCATATTATGTTTCGCCATTCCCTTTCAGCTAAATCTAACAAAGACTCATGAGATAGGTTAAATACTGCACTGCCAGCGCGGAACAGTCTGTGGGTTGTAATCACATACTGCTGGCACAAACGGCATTTGAGCTTCTTTCTCCACCTCCAAATTAGACCTGCATCACACTACCCTAACTTTTTATTAATCCTGAATCCAAACCGTCGAGTTCCCCTCATACGGGTGATCGCTTGGGGTAAAGACAGAATGCTGAACCTGCTCATCCTGCTTTAGAATTTCGGCTATATTTTACCATCAGGGTCTAATGCCCGGCCACAGTTGCTGGGCTACCCTTTCATGGTGGAGATCAGTATCCCCAAAGATTACGTCTGCTGCTTTAGCTCTCCTGTAGTAAAGCCCTATATCGTGGTCTCTGGTCATTCCAATGGCACCGTGAATTTGCACTGCCCTTTCGGTAACGAACTTATATGCCTCATTAGCCCAGGCTTTAGCTGCTGAGACCTCTACAGTGCATGGCATACCCTGTTGAACCATCCAGGATGCCCTATAGGTCATGCCCTTAGCTGTAAGGGTGCGGGCGGTCATGTTGGCTAGGTAGTGCTGAATAACCTGGAAAGAAGCGATAGCCTTCCCATATTGCACCCTTTCCTTTGCGTATTCGGTGGTCATATCCACTACCGCCTCCATCGCACCCACCGACTCGGCGCATTTTAACACAGCAGCCTGCTCCAAGATTCTATCTACTATCTTCCAACCTCTGCCTTCCTCTCCCAAGATATCCCCTGGGTGTACCCTGACGTCACTGAAAGAAACCTCACATTGCTTATCACGAGCTATAGTGGGCATTACTTCTATCCTTATCCCAGGGCTTTCAGCATCCACTAGGAATAGCGTGATCCCTTCCTTGGGGTCCGCTTTCTCGGCAGTCCTGGCCACTACCGAGAGGTAATCTGCCACCCCGGCATCGTTTACAAAAAGCTTGATGCCATTGATAACATAACCGCCTTCCTGAAGCTCTGCCTTTACTCTGATCGACGATGGCTCATAACTGGCAGAGGATTCAATAAGAGCCAGGGACATAATAGTCTCTCCACGAGCTATGCGGGGAAGGAACTTCTGCTTCTGCTCCTCATTTCCATATTGGAGTATGAGCAGAGCACCAAGAACCACTGTAGAAAAAAGAGGAGATGGGAAAATGTTCCTTCCTATCTCCTCGAAGAGGACCACAAGGCTTGTGAACTCCGATCCAGAACCCCCATATTGTTCAGGAATGATTAACCCAATCCATCCCAGGTCCGCTACCTTTCTCCATAGTTCTGGATCGTGTCCCTTCTCACTTTCCTCAAGCTCTCTAACCTTACTCTTGGGGCACTCACTAGCTAGGAAATCTCTTGCCGCAGCCCGAAACATTTTCTGCTCTTCACTGAAGTCTAGGTTCATTTCTTCACCCTTATTTAGTTGATACTGCTCTCTATCCTCTCATTTGTAAAAATAGATTTAAGTTTGTTCAGCTTAGCTTGTGTGGTAGCGTAGCTCTTTTCACATTACTTGTCAATGGAACTAATTGACAAATTGATTGTAATGTGATATTACGGTCACATCAAGAATAATCGTTCTATTCCTCGCAATCTAGTTTGCCAATTTTTCGCTCTGCTTTCGCTAAGGGGCAGACCATCGTGCAATATATGGGTGCAGTTAAGCAGCAAAGGCGTTATAAAACCAAGCTTTTTAAGTTTATGAACTACCAAGGAGTGGTCGTCTCGGTGGATATATAGCTGATTCAATATTGATTCTGTTGTCTGAGGGGGATTATTATGTATAAGGAAGAAAACATAAGATTGGAGGTAGGGAAATGGCTATATTCCCGTCAAAGGAATGGGTAGAGGGGGTGTTGGAGCTCGCAAAGAGAAGCGAGGAGTACAAAGAAGCGTCAAAGGATTGGGAAGGTGACTTCCTGTGTATCATCG
>Ga0307380_10012134_pt1 | contig 10737 bp, 11 predicted proteins | sample UN3MG_FD_202239 | JGI IMG/M metagenome (GOLD analysis project Ga0307380, IMG submission 202239) | Soil microbial communities from Risofladan, Vaasa, Finland - UN-3 | ecosystem: Environmental > Terrestrial > Soil > Coastal area > Acid sulfate soil | place: Finland: Risofladan, Vaasa | collected... | reverse complement strand
ATAGCATGGAATAAAAATATTGAAGGTCTAATTCTTAATAGGACAACTGGTTTCGGAGCTTTAATGAGATTTTTAAAACCGGTTTATTTATATATAAAAGAATGTATTGGAATGGAAAACATGCCTTCTAAAAATGATTTTTTAAAAATATTTAAAAAGATAGATTTAGAAGATAAGGACTTCAATTCAAAAAGATTTATTCCAGGTAGTGGTGGAGAAAGTAATCTATTAAAAGAACTAAAAGATATGAGTGAGATTGGTTAATATTAATTATTTAAATTATTATTTCTTCTTAAAACTATTTCAATAAAAATAGAAACTCAAATTCAACTTAGTGATTGGTTTAAAATATATTTTATAAATCAATTAAAAATATTTTATAGTAATATCTTGTTAAAAATTTAACTAAATCTTTTAAGTAATTTTAGTTTATAACTCGGCTTATATACCAAGTAAGACAGTTGAGGTGAAGGTTTATAACCCTCCAAAATTAACCTACATTTATGTGTATATTATACCATTTTAAACTGTATTATTATCTATTTTTTATTAAATATCTCGAATATTTTTATTTAACAAGTTTAGTATTATAATTGGATATATTTAAGTTGAATTAAAATTAGTATTATACTAATCTCTAATGGCTCTTAAAGATATAAATTTTAAGAAGAGATATTCATCAAGCAAAGACAATTTGCTAAAAGATTTTTACATCCCAGCCTTATCCCAGGCTGTAAATTATTATAGATTATCTGGTTTTTTTTCTTCTACAGTTCTGGCTATTGCTGCCAGGGGGATTTCCAAATTCATTCAAAATAATGGTCATATGGAGCTTATTTGTGGATCAAAGCTAAAAAAACAAGATATACAGGCAATTAAAAATAATAATGATGTGTTTGATGAATTAATGGAAAAAAATATGGTTGATGAGCTTAATAGCTTAGAGGATACTCTAGTAAAAGAATACATAAAGACTTTAGGGTGGATGGTGAGAAAAAATATGTTGGAAATAAAGATAGCCCTTGTTTTTGATGATGAAGGTTTTCCAATGGATTATGAAAAAATAAATGAAAAAGGTCTATTTCACCCAAAAATAGGAATATTAGAGGATAGGTTTGGTAATAAGATTTCTTTTAGTGGTTCTATAAATGAAACTGCACAAGGTTGGTTAAATAATATAGAAGAAATCAAAGTTTTTCGTAGTTGGATAGATATTGAAAATGAGTATTTTTTAGAAGATGTGGAATTATTTAATGATTACTGGAATGGCAATGAGGTTGATTTTAAGGTTTTTGATTTACCTGTTGCAATTGAGAAAAAACTAATAGACACATCACCTAATAATTTCAAGGATCTCCATATAGGAAGAGTTGAGAGAAGAATAATTTCTTTTACAAAAATAGATAAAAAGAAAATTGAATTAAGAGATTATCAAAAAGAAGCTATTAAAAGTTGGTTGAATAATAGTTATAAAGGTATATTTGAGATGGCTACAGGTACTGGAAAAACCCTTACAGCATTAGGTTGTTTAAAAGAAGTTTTGAAATCATATAAAAGATTAATATCAATTATTGCTTGTCCTTATGGTCATTTATTACCTCAATGGCAAAAATCTATAGAAGATTTCAACATAGAAATTAATACCATAATAGCAGATAGTAGTAATCCAAAGTGGAAAAATGAATTAATGAATAATATTTTTGATATAAAAAATTTTATTGAAGACAATATTATAATTCTTACTACACATCAAACTCTATCCAGTGATGAATTCATAGAAATCATTGAAAAAATAAACTGTGAAGTCTTTTTAATAGCAGATGAGGTGCACGGTTTAGGAGCACCTAAAAGAAAGAAGGGTCTTAATAATTTTTATAAACTAAGGCTTGGATTAAGCGCTACACCCAAACGCTGGTTTGACGAAGAGGGAACCAAAGAAATTTTTGATTATTTTGGTGATAGTGTTTATGAGTTTTCACTAAAAAAAGCTATAAATACTATAAATCCTGATACAAAAAGAACTTTTTTAACTCCCTATGAATATAAACCTTATTTTATAGAATTAACTGATGAAGAATTAGAAAAGTATGAGGAAGCAACCAAAAAGATTGCAAGAGCTTATTTTAGAGTAAAAGATAAAAATGAAAAAGATGAATTATGGTCTCTTTTGGCAATAAAACGTCAAGAGATAATAAAGACAGCTTCAGGTAAATATAAAACACTTATTAAAATATTAGACAGTTTAGATATAATTAAGAATTGTTTGATCTACTGTGAACCACATCAAATTGATAATGTTCAAGATCTATTAAATTCCTATAAAAATCAAATTATTATTCAACACAGATTTACTGGAGATGAAGGATTAAAACCAGAAAAGAGATTTGGTGGAATTTCTGAGAGAGATTATTATTTAAACAAGTTTGCTGAGGGTCAATATAATGTATTAGTTGCTATGAGATGTTTAGATGAGGGAGTTGATGTACCACAGGCAGAAAGAGCAATAATTATGTCCAGCACAGGTAATCCTAGACAGTATATCCAAAGAAGAGGAAGAATATTGAGGCGATCAGAAGATAAAAGTAAAGCAATAATATATGATATTATAGTAATTCCTTCGATAGAAAAACCAATAAATCCAGAACTTTTTGAACTTGAAAGAAAAATTTTAGAAAAGGAGCTTGTAAGATATAAAGAGTTTGCAGAAGCTTCATTAAATACAATTGAATGTTTAGAAATGGTAGAAGAAATAGAGAAAAAATATAATATTATTATTTAAGGGGTTGATTAGATGGTTGAGAATATTAATAAAAAAATATTAAATAAAATCGAGATATTAGAAGCTGATGAAAAAATAAAGAACTATATAAAAGATGTCCTTCTATTTGAAATAGAACATATGGATGAAAGTAAGTTTAAATATAAAGAAGATTATTTAAAGATGATGAAAAAATATGCAGAAGGATATGAAGGAAGTGATAATAATGAAAATTGAATTTATTGAATTTAAGAATTATAGACAATGGAAAGACGAAAAAATTGAATTTTCTACTTCTGATGAGAAAAATATCACTGTTTTACAAGGAGCAATGGGTGCTGGTAAAACTAATATTTTAAATGCGATCTCTTGGTGTTTATACGGAAAGGAAAGTCATTTAAGTTCTAAACAAAAAGGTCTTCCAATCTTAAATAACATATCATGCAATAATTTAAATATTGATGAAACAGAAACTGCAGAAGTTAACATACAGCTTTTAGATGAAGACCAAAGAAAATTGATAGTAGGAAGAAAAGCAAAATTTAGAAAAAATAAGAATGGCGAATGTGTACCTGTGGTTGAGAGTTCTTCCGGTTATGATAAAGATGGAACAGCATTTTGGGTATATTTCCAGGATGGAAGAAATATAAAGAATATTGAGTTTCCTGTATATTTTTTAAACAAAATAATTCCAGAAAGTATAAAAGAATATTTTTTCTTTGATGGAGAAAAAATAACTGAATATTTCAATATAACATCAGTTAATAAAATAAGAGAAGCAGTTTTTAAAATCTCACAAATAAATTTATTAGAAAATACCATCGAGCATTTAACTAGCGTAGATAGTTTCCTGTTGCAAAGTAGGAAAGATTTAAGTGGTCGTGCAGAAGAAATAAGAGACGAGATTGAAACTAATAAAAAAGCTTTGAAAGAATTAAAAGAAAAACTGGAGGGACTTAATAAAGAATATATCGAAGCTAAGATGAAAGTACACGAATATTCTGTAAAACTAAGCAACACTGATATTAATCGCATTAATTACCTACAAAAAGAGAAAGTAAAAGTAATGAGAAGAATTGATGAAGCAGAGGGAAGAATAGGAGAGAAGAAAAACGAATTTATTAGTAAATTAATAGATACCGCACCTACAATATTTGCATATCTACCAATGAAAGAGATGAGTAGAATACTCGAAAAAAGACTTGAAAAAAGTGGTGGGGCAGGACAAATACCACCTGACATTAATAAAATTTTTCTAAAGAAATTATTGGATACAGGTAAATGTATTTGTAGTTGTGATCTAAATGAAAACGAGAAAAACAGAAAGGAGATAATAAAACTGTATAATGGAATTGATGAAATTTCTAATATTTCAGCAGAAATTATTAAGGAAAATATAAATATTTCTAATATTTTAAGTAGTATATCAAATTTTAAAACGGAGTATTCAAAAGATGGTAAAGAAATAAAAGAAATGGAAAAACAAATAAAAAAAGATAATGAGGAACTGAAAGCTATAGATACTGAAATTGGTAATTGCAATGTTGAAGAAGTTCAAATGTGGCACAGGAGATTTAATGAATATAATGATGAAGAAAATAAGATAAATAGAGATATAGGTAGACTTGAATATCAAATTTCTGAAATAGTAAATCAGAGTGCTAGGCTTGATACTGATTTAGAGAAGGAATTAAGGAAAGAAAATAAAAATGAGGTAATTGTGCAATATGTAATATTCTGTAAGAGATGTATCCAAGCTCTAACAGAAATAAAAGATGATATTATGGAAGAAGTTAGAAGAGAGATTGAAGAAAAAACAAAGAGCCAGTTTTTTGAATTGATTTGGAAAAAGAGTAGCTATAAAGATGTTAAAATTGATAAAGATTATAATATATCTGTATACAATAGGGATGGATTATCTGGTTTAGGTACATTATCTAAGGGGGAAACACAGGTTCTGGCATTATCCTTTATGGCAGCTTTGAATAAGGTATCAGGATTTAATTCTCCAATTGTAATTGATACTCCTTTGGGTAGGATTTCTAAAGAACCTAAAGAAAAAATTGCTAGTAGATTATCTGATTACTTAAAAGGAAAGCAGGTAGTTTTATTAGTGACTGATGAGGAATACACAAAAGAAGTTAGAAAAAAACTATATGATAGGGTAGGAGAAGAATATATAATAAAATTTATTGAAGGTAAAGATGGTGATAAGGCGGAGGTAATTAATTATGAATAAAATACCGATTATTTTGAATATAAGTTTTTCGGATAAAGCTGATTGTGAAAAAGTTTTAAAAGATAAGTCAGGACCTTTCCATAGTAAAGCTAATAAGCATCTTTTTATGATGGCATTAGGTTATGGTTATAAATATGGTAAGAGAAAGAAATTGAGCGATAAAAAATTTAGTTTTGTTAGATTAGAATACTTAAGTAAGGAAGAACTTAGTATAATTAATGCAATAGCCGTAAAAGAAGTTGGGAGTTTGGATATCCTATTAAATAAAGCAGAAGTTTTCAAGATAGCAGAGGAATATGCAAATACAGGTCTTAAGATACTGTTAAAAGATATATTAGGTGAAGTTGAGGGGATATATGGGGATTATCATAAAAGATTAGGATCAGAATTATTAGAGTATTTAGAAAGTGTTAAATAATAAGTATTTCTTTAGTGCTATATACCTTATATTTTTTAAAGTTAAAACTATACTAATTTAAATTTAGAAGATGAAGCAAATTTTATTAGTAGAACCAAACTTTCCAGTACCAAATAAAAGTAAAAATCATAAAAATTTTCTACCAATTGGTTTGTTAAAATTAGCTTCTTACCTAAGAAAGAATAATGTTAAAATTCAACTAAGACGTGGAACCCCAAACTCTCTTGAGAGTATATCTAATTTAAAGAAGCTCAATCCAGATGAAGTCTGGATTACTTCTTTATTTACCTATTGGTCAAAGTATGTGAAGGAAGCTGTAGGTTATTATAAGGATTTTTTCCCTAAATCTAAAATAATCGTTGGAGGAATATATGCTTCATTAATGCCAGATCATTGCAAAGAATATACTAAGTGTGATGAGGTATATATAGGTGTACATAATGAAGCTGAAAATTATTTTCCAGCATATGACTTAGTGGATGTGGATTACCAAATTATTCACGCTTCTAGAGGTTGTATTAGAAGATGTGACTTTTGTGGTACTTATAAAATAGAACCAAAATTTATATCAAAAAGAAATATAAAAGGTGAGATTAAAAGTAATAAATTGATTTTCTATGATAATAATTTTTTAGCAAATAAATATTTAGAGAATATTTTAGAAGAATTAAAAAATATTAAAATTAATAATAGAGCTGTTTATAGTGAATGTCAGAGTGGTTTTGATGGAAGAATTTTAACTCCTGACTTAGCTGTTAAGCTAAAAAAAGCTAGATTTATTAATCCAAGGATTGCTTGGGATAATTCATATGAAGAATATAAAGATATTGAAAGACAAATAAGCTATTTAGTAGATGGGGGCTATAATCCAAAGGATATATATGTTTTTATGGTTTATAACTATGATTTACCATTTGAAATAATGGAAGAAAAAAGAAAAAAGTGTTATGAATGGAGGGTGCAAATTGCTGATTGCAGATATAGACCACTAGATCAAGCTTTTGATAACTACAATCCTCACAAAACTGAACAAACAAAAAAAGATTATTATATTCACCATAACTGGATTGATAGCGAGGTAAGGAAGTTTAGAAGAAATGTAAGAAGGCAAAATATATGTGTAAGGCATGGTTTTCCTTTCTATTCTAAAGATTTTGAAAATAAAAAATACGAGAGGAAAATTCTGAAAGAGGTTAAAAGTCAAAAAAGTATTAGTGAAAAAATAAAACTTCTTGATATAAATAGTATTGATTATTGGGTTCCTGATAAAATTGAGCAAGAAATATTGCAGCTTAATTTCTAATAATATTTAGAGTAAATTCATTTCCATTTTTATATATATTAGATGATCATTAATTGATTTCCAACATTTTTCTTTTTCATTGTTACTTTCAGCAAAATTCAAAAAAATTCTATCGAAACTTTTACCTTGTCTTAAAACTGTTTCCGGCATTAACTTTCTTTTCTTGTTACTTGAAAGGATAAAGTAATAATTACAATAAGGAAAAATTTCTTTTATCTGCTCACAGATTTTTGAATAAGTTATAAAATGATGAGTTACCATACTTCTTGGTGTTTTTAATTCACATATTAAAAGAGGTACTATAAGTTTATCCATACCTTTCTGAAGCCAGTGATAAGCTAAGAAGTTATTCTTCTTCCAGATAGGAATAAATTTTGTGTTATCTGTAGGACAAAATACTAGGTCTTGTTCTTGAAAGCCAAAATATATTTTATAATGTTTTTCTTTTTCATCATATCCAATTGTAATATCTCGTAAAATATTTACCTTTGATTTTATTTCTATATATTTATCAAGGTTATGAGATTTAAGTTGTTCAGTAAAGAAATCTTTCACATAGTTATTGAATTCATTTTCTGTGTCAAAATCCATTTTAAATCTCCTAAGGTTTATTAATTTTATTATTTTTATATTTTATTTCCTACATAACTATTTTTCAAATAAAGGACCCCTTAATTCATATAAATATAGTGAGTTACAATTGGTAACAATTTTGTGATAATCTATTAGTGAAGTGCGTTGGTGGCATACACGGGGAAGGGGCTATTTAAATCAATGGTTTAAATATAAATAACAAAAGAAATTTACCCTACCATCTCACTCACTATTTGTTTGAGGGAGTGAATAGAATCTTAACCTTTTTTCTTTATATTCTTAAATGTTATAGCAAAAAAAATAAATTTTGATAAGATTATATCTATAATAATTGAACATTGAAAACCAAAGAAAGATCCAAATAATATTTCAGTTTCAAGTAATTTAAAAACGAATAATCTATTTGCTGTTTAATTTTTACTAAGAGGAGATGGTAATAATGAATGATGTATTAAAAGAAGTAAAGGGAGTTAATGGTCAAATAGAGTTGTGGGTAAATAAGGTTATTATTAAGAGAAGAGGTTTTACATCTTTTTTAACACAGGGATTGAGAGGAGATAAGGAAATTCTACTAAATCAAATATCTTCAATACAGTTTAAAGACCCTAGTACTTTCACTAATGGTTTTATCCAGTTTTCATATTTAGGCGGAGCAGAACATAAGGGTGGATTACTTGATGCAACTAAAGACGAAAATACAGTTTTTTTTAATACCTCTCAAGCTGAAGATTTCAAGGGTTTTAAAAAAATGACTGAAGAAAAAATCCAAGAGCTTTCGAAATCAGTAATTGGAGGTGGTTTAGAAGATTTAGAAAAGTTAGCTGAATTAAAGGAGAAAGGTATAATTACTGAAGAAGAATTTATTGCTAAGAAAAAAAAGATTTTAGGAATATAATTAATTAAATCACCTTTTATAAATTTAAGATTAAATATGAAATCGAATAAAAAACACATAATAATCATATTAACAATTTTATTAATTTGCAGTATTTTATCTCTTTTTAGTTTTATAGGATGTTATCCAACTACCGATTCCGAGTTAGTTTATGAAACCTCAGAACAACCTACAGGTTTTGCTGGATTTTTTGCCAGGTACGGTACTTGGATATGGTGTGGTTTTTTATTAACAGTTTTTTTAATACCTGCTATTGTAATTAGTTTAGTAATTTATTTTGTTGCTAAAAAATCAATAGATAAAAAAGTTTTAGAAGAAAAAAAATTAAAAGGTTTAAATCCAAAAAGTAAATCTGCAGCAGTCATACTTTCAATCTTCTTTAGCTTCTGGTCTTGGCTATATACTTATAAAATTAATTTTAAGAAATTTTGGATCATATTTTCTATTTTTTTTGCTTACTTGATTGGTATAATAAGCATAAGTGTTCAGTTTGATCCAGCAAATATATTTACAAAGTATGGAACATGGATATGGCTTTTTTGGCTTCTTTACTCAGGTTCTGTATGGTTATGGGCATTATTAGATAACTCACTTAAGCCCACATCTTTTTACGTAAACTATCCAAAAGGTTTTGACTTGGAAGAAGATAACTTGCATGAACCTATTACTAGAAAAGAGGTTACTGTTACTAAGAATAAAGACAGCAACAGTATTTTCTGTATGAAATGTGGAACAAAGCTTCCCTCAACTGCAGTTTATTGTAAAAAATGCGGTCAAAAAGTAGAATAATATTTTCCTTAGTTGGATGTTTTAAATAATTGATTAGATAATGATTATAGCTAGAGATAGTAGTATTATAATTTTTATAATTTTAATAGATTTTATCTATTCTTAAACAATTATATAATCAGGAGAATATAAAATGTATTGTTCTAACTGTGGTCAGGGAATAAATGAAAATTCAAAATATTGCGTACATTGTGGTAAAGAAGTATTGGGCAAGTTAGAAAATAATCAACTGGATACAACTGGAAATATACAGATTCAAACACAAAAAAAATTAAGCAAACCAGAGATTGCTGTTAGAGTAATTAATGACGGTAATTCAAATATAGGGTTAAGTATGGAGTATGCTGTTCATTCAAATAAATCTTATATCGGTTACGCTTGGCTAACGATAGTCCTTTATTTTTTTACATTTTGGTTAGGCGGATTTATAGCTAATATTGTTTATTTAAATGCTGCAAAAACTACTAGTAGAATTATCAAAAGAAACCCTCCCGGTTTAATATTTTTAATTGTTTTATTGATCTTTGGAATAATAGGATTAATTGGTTTGACTATAGGAATAATAGTTCCTCTTGCTATTAGTTGTGCTGCGCTTGCAACTTCATATTAATTTGAAAAAGACTTGGCTCAATAATTATGTATTTTTTTTAATTATTGAATAGAAAATAGGGAGCGAAGATGGGGATGGTATAACTTATGTAATTGCACAATTACACTATTTAAATTCCTTAGTGTTTCCGGATTCCCATACCAAATAACAGGTTGATTGTTATTGGTTTCGCATTACACACAAAATAAATAACATATACATTAGTGTTATTAGGTAATTGAATAATTATATATTTATGTTAAAATTATTTTAAAAAATACTTAAATTATATTTGATGGAATATGAAAGAAATTAAAATCACTGGTAACAGTGAGATAACAGAGAAAAGAATTAAAAACTTAAAACCCTTTAAAAAAGGACAGTCGGGTAATCCCAGTGGAAGACCTAAGTCTATCTTCATGAAAGATTTATTTAAAGAAATAGCCTCCGTTGAAAAAGATAAAGGGAAAACAATTCTCAGGAGATTTATTGAGATGGCATATGTCAATCCACAGATTATGATTGCTCTCATGAAAAAGATTTTACCTGATCTTAAAAAGTCTGAATCTGATATAAAAGTTTCCTCGATATATGAAGAATATGAAAATATGACAGATGAAGAGTTAATAAAAAAGGTTAATGAGATTATCAATAGGACAAGACCGCTTCAAGCGGAATAAAAATGTTATTTGAATAGGGGTAATTATTATGTCAGAAAAGTTCCGATTTGAACCAACCTCACATCAATTAAAATTTGCTGAAATATACTTGGATACTGGTAAAAGTCTTACTCAGGGAAAAATAGCAGCGGAACTTGGAGTAATAGATAGAACCATAAGGTCCAAAACCTTACGAAGTCAAGCTTTAAATTTTGTAAAAGTAATTGAGTAAAACAAAGTATTGAAAAGCATAATTTCCAATGGATAAAAGGTTTACAAAAGTTTATGTTTCAGCCGTCCTCTTATCAACTTAAATTTGTAGAAATATGCCTTATACAGTGGGAAAAAAGAACTTTTGGAGACATTTCTTCTGAAATTGATGTTAACATAGGCCACTAATTTGGAAGATGGTTAAAAATATGGGTTTGTGGCTTGGGTAAAAAGGAATATGGATCACATAAATGCTACTAGCCGGACCTTAAATCAGGCTATT
>Ga0307380_10012133_pt1 | contig 10737 bp, 7 predicted proteins | sample UN3MG_FD_202239 | JGI IMG/M metagenome (GOLD analysis project Ga0307380, IMG submission 202239) | Soil microbial communities from Risofladan, Vaasa, Finland - UN-3 | ecosystem: Environmental > Terrestrial > Soil > Coastal area > Acid sulfate soil | place: Finland: Risofladan, Vaasa | collected... | reverse complement strand
ATGCAATACCACCGGGATGGGGCAGATTCTGGAGCTGAAGGATGGCGTGCCTGCCCTCAAGCCGACGCTCGAAGAGGTGAAGCGCGGTGCCTGCACGGAGGATCTGGCTTGCGAGCTGGACTGTGAGATGTATGGCAACAAGGCCCTGGTGGTTTCCTTGCCCCTCCCGGAACTAGACGAGTATCTCGAGGGGCTTTCGGAGAAACCTACCTACGCGAGGGAAGCATAATGGCGATTCTGGTTGACGAGAACACCGAAGTCCTGGTACAGGGAATCACCGGGAGAGAGGCGCAGATCCGAGTGCGCCTGATGAAAGAGTATGGCACGATAGTGGTGGCGGGTGTGACGCCTGGCCGGGGCGGCAACACCGTGGAGGGTGTCCCCGTGTACAACAGCGTGGAGGAGGCCAAGGAGAACCACCCGGGGATCACCGTCAGTTCGATCTTCGTGCCTGCACGAGCCGCCAAGACCGCGGCCTTCGAAGCGATAGACGCCGGCATCGGTGTTATCACCCTGCATCCGGAAAGGGTCCCCCAGCAGGACATGCTGGAAGTGATCGCCTACGCCAGGCGGGGCACGGTGAGGGTCATTGGGCCCAACACCATCGGCATGGTCAGCCCTGGGAAATGCCTGGTGGGCATGATCGGAGGCCGGGCTGATCTGGCGAAGGAGTTCTTTCAGCCAGGTCCCGTGGGCGTGATCTCCAGGAGTGGGGGGAACACCACGACTCTGGCTTACTATCTGAACAGGACTGGCCTGGGGCAGAGCACGGCCATCGGGATGGGTGGCGACGCTTTCGTCGGGACCACCTTGATCGATCTTCTCACTGAGTTCGAGAGGGACGACGAGACGGAGATGGTGGCCTTCTTTGGCGAGATTGGCACCAGTGTGGAAGAGGACGCCGCTGAGTTCATCAAAGGTGGAGGTTTCACCAAACCCTTCGTGGGGTACATCTCCGGTCGATTCGCCCGGTCGGACGTGCGTTTCGGCCACGCCGGAGCGATCGTGACCCGAGGCCGGGGCACTTCTCAGGGCAAGATCGAAGCCCTTCGCGGAGCGGGAGCTCACATGGTGGACCACTTCGGCGAGATCGGCGATGTGGCATCCATGGTTTTGGATCAGTCCCGCAAGGCCCGGGGGAAGTAGGAAGGTTGCAGGTTGAATAATGGTCAAGAGTAGTTGGACTTCAGCTCTGCCCTCTACCGTGGAGATGGTGGAGGTGGGCCCCCGCGATGGGCTGCAGATCATCCAGGAGTTCGTGCCCACGGAGAAGAAGATAGAGTTGGTGGATGCTCTCTTTGCGTCGGGGGTAAGGCGCATGGAGGTGACTTCCTTCGTGCATCCGAAGTTCGTGCCGCAGCTGAAGGACGCTGCGGAAGTACTGGCTGGCATCAAACGAGATGGGCGCGTGTGCATGGCCATGGTACCCAACATGAAGGGTGCCGAACGGGCGGTGGCCGCGCAGGTGGACATGCTGGACGTGATCGTGTCTGCCACTGAGAGTCACAACCGCAGTAACGTGCGCCGGTCCATTGACGAGTCCCTGGAGGGATTCGTCCCCATCTTCAATCTGGCGAAGGCAGCAGGCGTGTCGGTGCGGGCCAGCCTGGCTACCTCCTTTGGTTGTCCCTTCGAGGGGGACGTTCCGGTCAGCCAGGTGCTCAGTGTGTGCCAGCGGTTGCAGGAACTCGGGGTCATGGAGATTGCCCTGTGCGACACGACGGGCATGGCGAACCCGGTTCAAGTGAGCAAGGTCGTAGGCGCTTGCCTGGAGGAAATGCCAGCTCTCCAGTGGGTGGCTCACTTCCACAATACCAGAGGCGCTGGCTCGGCCAACCTCCTGGCGGCTTTGATGGAGGGCGTAAGCATCTTCGATGCTTCCATCGCTGGTCTGGGAGGGTGTCCCTTCGCGCCCGGTGCAACGGGCAACGTGCCCACCGAGGACATGGTGCACATACTGCACGAGATGGGCATCGAGACGGGCATCGATCTTCCCTCCCTCATCGCGACGGCACGACTGTCGGAGGAGATCATAGGTGAGGTGCTGCCCGGCCAGGTGATGAAGGCCGGAAGGACCTGTGACCTGCACCCCATGCCGCCTCTGGATAGCTAGCTGAGGCTGAAGGGTCTCCGATTCAGGAAACGGCCAGCGCCCCGCTGACCGACGAAGCGGTTGTCCTGCACGATGACTTCGCCGCGGGCGAGGACCAGTTCCGGGTACCCTCTGACAGTGACCTGCTCGTACGGGCTGTAGTCCACGTTCATGTGCAGATTCTCCTTAGTCAGGGGCATCTCCTTGCTGGGATCCCAGATGACCAGATCGGCATCTGAGCCGACGGCTATCGTGCCTTTGTTGGGGAACAGCCCGAACAGCTTAGCGGGCGCCGTGGCCACGAGTTCCACGAATCTTTGGAGACCGATACGTCCGCTGTTGACGCCCTCGTGGTAGAGCAGAGGGGCTCTGGTTTCTACGGTGGGCATACCGTTGGGGATCCTGGTGAAATCGTCCCGACCGAGGTCCTTCTGTCCTACCAGATTGAAGGGACAGTGGTCGGTTCCAATGGTGTCTACATCCCCCACGGCGAGGCCACTCCATAGCACCTCCAGGTTGTCCCTCTCACGCAGGGGAGGCGAGAGTACGTACTTGGCCCCGTCGAAGTCAGGCTCGTCGTACCTCTCGATGTCGAGTAGCAGGTACTGCGGGCAGGTCTCGACCAGCACTGGTTTGCCGGCATCACGTGCCTGTCTCGTGGCGTCCAGTGCGCCCGCACAGGTGAGGTGAACCACGTAGAGCGGTGCCTGGGCGATGGAAGCCAGGGTCACAGCCCGTTGAGTGGCCTCTTCCTCGAAGGCAGCGGGCCGACTGCGCGGATGCCACCGGGGCCCGGTCTTGCCCTCGGCGAGCAGCTTCTTGGTCATCAAGTCAACGAGCCACCCGTTCTCGCAGTGGACGTTGACCAGCGCTCCTATGTCCCTCGCTCTGATGAGTACCTGGAGCAACTCATCATCCCTGAGCCGTTCCGGGTAGGCGAGATAGCACTTGAAGCTGGTTACGCCTTCCCTGACTATGTCTTCCATCTCGGCCAGGATGTCGCCGCGGACGTCCGTGACAGAAACGTGGAGCCCATAGTCTATGACCACCTTGGGATCCGCCTTGGCCCGCCAGGCGTCGACCGCCTGGCCTAGCGTTTCGCCCTTCGTTTGTTCAGCGTAGTCTATGATCGTGGTGGTGCCGCCACAGGCCGCAGCAACGGTGCCTGTATAGAAATCGTCGGAAGAGACGGTGTCCATGAACTCCAGTTCCAGGTGCGTGTGAGGGTCGACGGCGCCAGGCAGAACGTACTTGTCGGTAGCGTCGAGCACCCGATCACCCTGAAGATCCTGTCCCATGGCCACTACGAGCCCGCCCTGGATGCCCACATCGGCACGGTAGATGTCTTTGGCGGTCGCAACGGTGCCACCTTTGAGCACGATGTCCATCGCATTGCCTCCTGCGAAAGTCTCCTCACACAGCATTAGGAACGTCTACAGTGCGGGGGGACTTGGGACACAGTATACCACATGACGGCGTTCCTGGCAGGCGAGGCGGCCTATGGATTGGCTACCGTTTCTCCCGTCGGCGATGCCGTCGCCTACGTGCACCCGTAGAATGCGGGAGCACGTCTGTGGTTCATCGATCCGGCGGTTGCAGCTCGCATTCTGTCTCAGAGTGTGCTACTGTCATCGAGGCTTGCTGGCGAGGCGAGGGCGCTCCGCTCATCGCTGCCAGCTGCCGGATCTGGGGTCTCGACACGGACCAGAGGTGATGAACAACATCGCCGTCGCGGAAGCCGCGTCCGGATTCGTTGAGCAGTAATCCGCCCACGAGGACTCACGTCGTCCCGAGTGGGCTGCATCTTTCCGAGAGGTGAGCATGGCGAAGAGAAGGAAGAGCGCAAGTCAAGCTGTGGTCGAGGCGTTGGTGGCTGAGAATGTGGACCTCATCTTTGGCCTGCCGGGAAGCCACATTCACGGAGTGTGCGATGCTTTGATAGACACGGAGGGCATCCGGTTCGTCGTCTGCAAGCACGAGAACAACGCGGCCCTAATGGCGGACTTGTATGGCAGACTCACCGGCCAGCCGGGGGTATGTCTGGTCACCGCAGGGCCGGGGGCCACCAATTCTATGACCGGGGTGGCGCAGGCGTTCGCTGCTGCATCTCCTGTGATCCACATCAGCGGGACCGTGGCCCGGCGGGCGAAGAAGGGCGTCTTCCACGGCCTTGACCGCGAGGATCTCGTGCATCGAGCCTTCCGCGACGTGACCAAGTGGTCCGTGCGGGTAGATGAGGCCGAGGACATTCCCAGGATCATGGCGGAGGCCTTTTCCATCGCTACCAGCGGTCGTCCAGGACCTGTCCACATCGATCTGCCTGAGGACCTGCTGGCGGAGCCTCCCGCCGAGGTTTGGGACTACACGAGGATATCGGCCCCCGCTCCCGTGGTGGACGAAGATCTGGTGGACCGGTTAGCGGAGATGCTGCTCAAGGCAGAACGACCCGTGATCTGCGCTGGCGTCGGTGTGCGGGCTTCTTGTGCCACGAGCGAATTGGTCAAACTGGCCGAGGTGCTGGGCGCGGCGGTCACTTTCCCCCGCAACGCAGTTGGCGTCTTTCCCGCCACCCACGAACTCTCCGCCGGCGCCTTCACCACCTATCCACCCAACCCTTTCCCTTTGCAGCTTGTTGATCAATCGGACGTGCTACTGGCAGTGGGCATGCGTGCTGGAACCGCGGGGGCCGCAACCCTGGATAGCCATGCGCCTGGAGCCTACGCCTATCTGACACCGGAAGGAGAGACGGGCCTCTCGGACCAGGCCACGATCACTGCCCCGGTCGACTGCAACGCGCTGCTGGCAGCTCTGTTTGCCCGACTATCTGAAGAGAACAGGAGACCAAGCACCTGGGCTGTGCAGAAGACAATGGAAGCCAGGGAGCTGTTGCTGCGGGGCATGGATAGGGCGGTGGAGGATTGGCGCGGACACAGGCCGCTACATTTCGGGCTTGTCCTCAAGGAACTCTTGCCGCTCCTTGATGAGGATGCCCTTGTTGTGGGAGACATAGGAAACCACGGAGTCTGGGCCTCGTGGTATTTCGAGCTCCAGGGCAGGCAGACGTTCGTGGAGCCGGGGTCGTGGGGGGCGATGGGCTTCGCGGTGCCTGGTAGTATCGCAGGGAAGCTCGCCTACCCTGAGAGGCAAGTGGTGGGCATCACCGGCGATGGAGCTTTCTTGATGTCGTGCAGCGATTTTGGGACCGCAATGGAGGCGGGGACCAAGGTCGTGATTGTGGTGCTCAACGATCGCCAGTATGGGATGATACACACCCTTCAGACTAGCGACTATGGACGCACGATCGGCACAGAGCTGAGAGGCCCGGATTTCGTCAGGTACGCCGAGAGCTTCGGCGCCATGGGGATCAGGGTGGAGGACGATTCAGAACTGAAGAGCGTCCTGACCAGAGCACTGAAGGCTGATCGTCCAGTGATCGTCGACGTCCTCTGCGGGTTCAACTTCCCTCATCCCGCCCCTGCGGAGTGGCTGGAAGGCAGATAGGCGTGAGGCGCGTGCCACCAGTGCGCCACGGCGACCCGAGACGGCGCGGGCGCTGGGCCGCCTTGGCTGGAGCAGTGCCCATGGGTGACGGCCCCGGCTTCAGCTCTCTCCCAGTATAACCTTCAGGCAGTCGAGAGCCTGGTCGATGTCTTCCACAGTGTTGTATAGATGCGGTGCAAAGCGCACGGCACCTATGCGCGGCGAGACCACCACACCCTCCTCGTTGAGACGCCGGGCGACTCGAGCCTGATCCTGGCCGGGGAAGCGGGCCGTCACGATGGACGAGAGCAACTCGTGCGGAGAGGGCGTCACGAACTCTGCACCCAGGTCGGCGAGACCCTCCGCCAGCCGGGCGGCCAGCGCCAGGTCGTAGCGGTGAATCTCCTCGATCCCGACCTCCAGCAGGTGCTCGATAGCTGTCATCATGCCGATGGTGCAGCCGTAGGCCAGGGTACCGAATTCGAAGCGACTGGCACTTGGCGCCCACTGAAGCGCATCGGCCTGGAAATCGAAGACCGTCGAGGTGCTTCGCCAGCCCACCAGTCCCGGCTCCAACGTGTCGTGGAGTGCGCGACGTACGAAGAGCATCGCGGCGCCGAAGGGCCCGCAGAGCCACTTGTAGCCCGACGTGACCAGGATGTCCACGTCGTCAGCGACCACGTCCAGTGGTACGGCACCGGCGGACTGGGTCGCATCTACGATGAGGAGTGCTCCGTGCCCATGCGCCGCGTCGGCCAGGGCTCTCAGATTCAGGCGCTGCCCCGTGGAATACTGCACATGGCTGATGCACACAGCAGAGGTCTGGTCATCGATGAGGCCGACCAGCTCGTCGGGGTCGATGACGTGATTCTCATCCCTGGTGAGGCGCACCTCACAGCCGGCAGTGCGCGCTACTCTCAACCATGGATAGACCACGCTGGGGAACTCGATCCGGGAACTCACTACGTTCTCTTCCGGCCCAGGACTCAGCGCCCAGGCAATGGAACAGAGTGACTCGGATGCGTTGGAGGCACCGGCGATCTCATCCTCGCCCGATCCCAGGAGACGAGCACCCACCTCGCGCAGGGAGTCGAAGACCCTGGTCTCGGCTTCCTCGTCGAAGTGGACGGTGCCGCGGAGGGCCAGGTCTTCCTGCCAGTCGAGAGTGGCCTTGGCTGCCATTTTGGACATAGGTGCGACGGATGCGGCGTTGAGGTAGGTATAATGCTGAGTTGCGGGGAATACGTCTGCACTGACTAGTGCCTTCATCTGGTGACCTCCGCACAGTGTATGAGGTGGCAGGCAGTGCCACCTCAGATGAATTGGAGTGGTGAACCCTGGCCCCTTGTTGGTCCACGGCCCGGCCCAGGAACACCGATTTCGGACTCTCGTTGTCCAGGGCTAGAGTATCCCACCGCCGTCGTGCAATGTCAAGCCTTGTCATCGCAGACTGTGCTGCCTGACCTGGTGTTGGCAGCACATCACTTGCCAGCTGCCGACTTCGGTGCTATAATGGGAGCGAATTGGGCGGTTAGCTCAGCTGGCTAGAGCGCTACGTTGACATCGTAGAGGTCGTAGGTTCAAGTCCTATACCGCCCACTGACAGGAGCCAGCACTCCGGTGCTGGCTTACCATAAACGAAAGGCGACGAACGGGACGAGTACCTGAGGTGCACCAACAGGGAGGAGGGGGCCAGCGACTGGGAGCCCCCCCGGCAAGGACCTCGGCGAAAACCCCCCGGGAGCTTGGCTCCGGAAAAGGCTGGGGTGCCATCCCGAGTATGGAGTCACGGAGGCGTCCGTTACTGGCCATCACAAGGGCGGTGTAAGTGCGCCGCCGAAGTTGGGTGGAACCGCGGGAAACCTCTCGCCCCAGATGGCGAGAGGTTGTCGTTTATCAGGGAGAGGTTCGTGGATGAGAGGACGGCTGGGCCGGACTGATCTGCTCTTGCTGTCTGTGGTATTGATCTGGGCAGCTAGCTTCAGCGTGGTGAAGTACGCTTTGCGCGAGATAGGACCTTTGGCCTTCTCCTCTGTTCGCTTCGTCACTGCCTCGGTCATACTTCTGATCTGGGCGTGGGTGACGGAGGGCAAGCCTGTGATCAGGAGGGAGGACTGGTTGAGGGCCATCATGGTGGGCTTGACGGCCGTAGGAGTCTATCAAGTGTTCTTCGCCGTCGGGTTGCAGTACACCACGGCCTCGAACTCTTCGCTGATGCTGGCGACCATCCCCGCGTGGACAGCCATGTTTGCGGCGGCCTCAGGGCAGGAGAGGATCGCACCCTTGCAGATCGTGGGCATGTGCATGTCCTTCGTGGGAGTCGCGTTGACCATTCGAGGTGGCGGCGCCGGCTTTCAGTTGGCCTGGGATAGCATTCGCGGGGATGCGATGACCCTCATCGCTGCCGCGTTGTCGGGCGCGAGCGCTGTGCTGTCAAGACGGCTATTGGCGCGGTACTCGGCTCTGCGGATGATGAGCGTGTCGATGCTCTGCGGGAGTGTGTTTCTAGTGGTTGTCTCTGTGCCGGAGATGGTTGCCCAGCAGTGGTCCCACATATCTTGGGGGACGTGGCTGGCTCTCGCCTTCAGCGCGGTGCCAGCGGCTGGCGTAGCCTACGTCATCTGGTTCAAGAGTATCGGCGAGATAGGGGCCAGCAGAACGGTGATCTATAATAACCTGATACCTCCGGTGGCCATACTCATCGCTCTGACGACCCTGGGAGAGAGGCTCACGGCCTTGCAGGCTCTGGGCGCAGCGATTGTCCTGGGCGGGGTGGTCTTGACGCGGTTTGCGCAGGTGAAAGGGTTGGAACCCGAACCGCTGGTCCAGGTGGCGAAGAGCGACGGCAGCGGATAGCGGGATTGGGCAGAACTCCCCTCAGGAGCCCGGCAGGGACGACTGTATTGGTGCTGACAAGGAGAGGTGATCATGTCGGAAGAACAGTTGGATAGGTTGCGCCATTCGACCTCGCACATTATGGCGGAGGCGGTCATGCACCTGTTTCCGGGTGCCAAGTTCGCCATCGGCCCGTCCATAGAGGATGGGTTCTACTACGACTTCGATCTGCCTCGTCCTCTGACGCCCGAAGATCTCGAAACCATCGAGACTCGCATGAGAGAGATCATCAAGGCGCATCATTCATTCGAGCGGAGGGAGATCTCGCGCGAAGAGGCGGAGGAGATGTTCGCCGATCAACCCTACAAGCTGGAACTCATCGCCGAGATGCCCGAGGACGAGGTGTTATCCATCTATACGCAGAGTGAGTTCACCGACCTGTGTCGGGGTCCTCATGTGGAGAACACCGGGCAGGTCGATTCGGAGGCGTTCAAGCTACTAAAATTGGCAGGAGCCTACTGGAGGGGTGACGAGAACAGGCCCATGTTGCAGCGTATCTACGGCACTGCCTGGGCCTCTGCTGCTGAGCTAGATGCCTACCTGGAGAAACTGGAGGAACTGGAGAAACGCGACCACCGCCGCCTGGGCAAGGAGCTGGAGTTGTACAGCGTCCACGAGGAAGCCGGACCGGGGCTGATCCATTGGCATCCCAAGGGCGGGCTGATCCGCACGGTGATCGAGGATTTCTGGAGGTCGGAGCACTACAAGGCAGGCTACGACGTGGTCTATACGCCGCACATCGGCCGTGCCCAGTTGTGGGAGGACAGCGGTCACCTCGACCACTATCGCGAGTTGATGTATCCGCCCATGGACATTGAGGGTCAGGAGTACTTCATCAAGCCCATGAACTGCCCCTTCCACATCATGATCTATAAGAGCAAGCTGCGGAGCTACCGCGAGTTGCCCTTGCGCTGGGCGGAGCTAGGGACGGTCTATCGCTTCGAGCGTAGCGGAGTACTCCATGGGTTGATGCGAGTTCGCGGGTTCACTCAGGACGATGCGCACGTCTTCTGTGCTCCAGATCAGATAGAAGAGGAGATCGGCCGCGTGCTTTCGTTTAGCCTCTTCATCTGGCGCAGCTTCGGTTTCGGTGAGTACGAGATCTACTTATCCACCCGGCCGGAGAGCTACGTGGGCGAGCCGGAACGGTGGAAGCAGGCCGAGGAGGCGCTGCGCCGTGCCATCGAGAAGGAGGGCTTGCCCTATGAGGTGGACGAAGGGGCCGGCGCCTTCTACGGGCCCAAGATAGACATCAGTATCAAGGATGCTCTGGGGAGATTGTGGCAGTGCACCACGATTCAGTTCGACTTCAACCTGGCAGAGCGTCTCGACCTGACGTTCATCGGGGAAGATGGCCAGGAAGCGCGCCCCTATATGGTCCACCGGGCTTTGCTGGGCTCACTGGAACGATTCCTGGGAATCTTGATCGAGCATTACGGCGGCGCCTTCCCCGTGTGGCTGGCCCCCGTTCAGGCGAAACTGATCCCCATCACCGACCGCAACGTGGAGTATGCCAGGAAGGTGGAAGCCCAGCTTCGGGCGGCGGGGCTGCGCACCGAAGTAGACGCCCGCTCAGAGAGAATGCAGGCCAAGATCCGCGATGCCCAGTTGCAGAAGATCCCTTACATGCTCATTATCGGCGACCGCGAAGCGGAAGCAGGGGCCGTGGCAGTTCGTCTGCGGACTGAGGAGAACCTGGGAGCGCGCCCCGTGGAGGATTTCATCGCCATGGCCCAGGAGGCGGTCAGGGAGAAGAGGGTGAACTGACGAAGCGAGATTGCGTATCTCCGCGCTGTTCGTGCCTGCGGTAGAGTGCTGACTGGCTGGACGGGCGTACCGTCCAGCCAGTTCTGTTATACGGGAAGTTGCCGGCCCCGGTTTGACAGTGCTGAGCGGTACCGCTATGATAGAACAGCCGTTCGATTCTCCTCTCCAGACCGCACTTGCCAGCCCGGGAAGGTCGGAGGCTTGGGCGATGGACCTGCAGGAAAAAGTGCAATCTCTTACACAGGATGCCCGGTTCGACGTGTGTGCGCCGGGGAATGCGACGGGATTCTCTGGTGAGGATCATCGCCGGTGGATCGCCGCTACGGTCCTGGCAGGTGGTCGTGAGGAGCATCATCTGAAGATGCCCCTCACCAAGGCCTGTGAGCAGGACTGTGCGTATTGCGCCAACCGAAACGGGCGAAGCTTCCGGCGGACGAGCTTTGAGCCCGAGGAGCTGGCTAGAGCCTTTCACCAGATGTGGTCCTCTGGGCTGGTCACAGGGC
>Ga0307380_10012132_pt1 | contig 10738 bp, 7 predicted proteins | sample UN3MG_FD_202239 | JGI IMG/M metagenome (GOLD analysis project Ga0307380, IMG submission 202239) | Soil microbial communities from Risofladan, Vaasa, Finland - UN-3 | ecosystem: Environmental > Terrestrial > Soil > Coastal area > Acid sulfate soil | place: Finland: Risofladan, Vaasa | collected... | reverse complement strand
TCTAAGAATTTGCCTAATTCTGAAATTCGAGCGAAATGTCTTCTTTATTTTTTCTAATTCCTTACCAGAAATCTCTTCGGTTCTCATTACTACATCCTCGGTATTATATTTTTCCCAGTCATACGTTAAGATTAATTTTTTCTGTTTTGCTATATTAAACAGTTTTGTACCTGGGTAAGGTGTAATGAGATTCCAAGTTACACTATCTGGATTTATCTCTAATAAAAAGTTATAAGTATTCATCAAAGTCTCTTTGGTTTCGCCTGGTAGGCCAATGATGATATGAGCACTGGTGTAAATTCCCTCTTCACGGGTAATCTTGAAAGCTTCTTTTATTACTTTCTTATTTACTACAGGTTTTCCAACTTTTCTTAGCACATTTTCATCCCCGGTTTCAACGCCATAATGAATTCTGTTGCACCCTGCTTTTTTCATTTTTCTAAGTAAATTCTTTGAAACCTTATCTGCTCTAGTTTCACATAACCAATTTACTTTGAGGTTTCTTTCTGAAATTAAATCGCAAATTCTTTTAATCCTTTCTTTATTTGCAGTAAAAACCTGGTCTCTAAAAACGAAAGCTTTTATACCAAAACTTTCATTTAAGAATTCAATTTCATTTACCAGATTTACAGGAGACTTATAGAAAATTTTCTTTCCAAAGCCAATGGGATAAGGGCAATAAATGCATGGGAAGGGACAACCTTTTCCAGAGAGGATCGGGAAATAATTTAGGCGTTTACCATAAGGACCAAAAAAACGAAGCTTGTATTTTTCAATAGGAAATTCAGAGTAAATCTTTATGTCCAAGTCATCTAAGCTTTCGTCCATTTGCGACCCTTGGAGTGGATTGTTCTTTACCAAAAGCTTTTTTTCTTGCTTTTCTCTATAAATCAGTCCGGAAATTTTTTCTACAGACGATGTTGATTTTTTGTCCAAAGTATCAATTAACTTTATTATGGGATTTGAATAGAAGGGATATTCCGCATTTACCAAAAAATCTATCTTACTCTTCTCTAAAATTTCCTCTGATAGAACTTTGCAAACTGCTCCGACACCTATTAGGAAAGTCTCGGGAAATTTTTCTTTTATTTTGTTAAGCAAGTGAATATCTCCGTAAAGTGATGGTAAACAGATCATTGAGATAATGAACTTGGGTTGTTTATTTTTTATTTCTCTTATTGTCCCGTCTGAGTTTAATCTGGTTGCTTGAGCATCTAATACCTTCAGCTTATATCCCTCTCTTTTAATCTTGCTTGCAAGATAAGGCATGAAAACTGGAAAAAGAATATCGGCAAAATGACCATAGTCTTTCCTATTGGCTATATGAGCAGTTCCATAACCTCCAGAGTAGTCCCTATTTACGTCCATTCCAGGCGGACTTGGCAAATTTAATATCATTACCATCAGGTTTTCGGTCTTTCCTGGTCTTTTAATAGCTTTACCATTGTCGAAGCCTCTTCGGGGATTATTAGAGTTGTATTGCTATTTCTTTGATCTTATTCGCAATCGCAGCTCAATCAATTTTTTCAGCCAAAGCCATTTCAATCTTGCAAGTGGCTGCTTCTTAAGATATCGAAGAAACTCCTCCAATGTCCGGAATTCATCCAGACCTTTTTTACGTTTCTCCTGACAATTGCGATCATAGATGTTATAGTTCGACCACTCAGGTTTGTAAAGAACACCTTTAGGACGAATGTAATATGTGTAGAGTGGCTCCTGATAGTTATAGAATTCTGCTCTTCCGGTTTCAAATATGCGCAGCAGAAGATCCCAGTCTTCGAAGTACTTAAACTGGGAGCGATAGGGAATATCCAACAATATTTCTTTAGGTGCAAGAATCGTGCCTGCTACAATAACTGTTCTGTTAAATATACGTTTGAAGCCTTTAACAATCTCGCAATTACCTTCCGGCATATTCCATGTCCATTCTCTTCCAGCCTCAATGCACCTTATTGAACATCCAACAATCCTTCTTCCAGGCAACTCCAACGCCTTGTTCAACTGCTTTTCGATGCGTGTTGGTTCTGAATAGTCATCAGCATCATGAATAGCAACATATTCACCTCTTGCCATGCGTATAGCAATATTTCTTGAACAGGCTGCCCCTTGAGGCTCGTTGGTCTTCGAATAAACTCTAATCCGATCATCATTGATGTGTTTGCAAATCTCAACAGATCTGTCTGTGGAATAATCATCAACGACGATTAACTCGATGTTCTCATATGTCTGATTAATAATGCTCTCAATAGCGTCCCCCACATATTTTTCTTCATTAAACATGCACATGATCACCGAAACAAGAGGGCAATTACCATAAATGTTTATCATTTCGCAACCTACCTTTCTAAGTAAGATTGGATTTGCATTTTTTCAGAAATTTGTAATTTGTATCAGTGGCGTACTTTTCTTTTGGTGAAACTCTATATATCACGAAAATATACCTCCTGCGTAAGACAGGTTAAAACTGATGATTTGGCCCTCCCGGGCCGAGTTCAATAGCCTTTTTGTAAACTGCCGTCAAACGCTCGTAATACTTTTCCGGCGAATATTCGCGCAAGGCCTTTTCTCTTCCCGCTTGGCCCATCTTCTTGCAGAGTTCCGGCCGATCCCAGAGATAGCGAATTTTTTCGGCCAGGTCTTCTGCATTTCCCGGCTCGAACAATAAGCCTGTAACACCATCTTCAACAATCTCAGGCAGCCCGCCGATTCTCGAAGCAATCACGGGCTTAGAATGTATCATTGATTCAAGCAATACACTTGGAAACCCTTCAAAACATATACTTGGCAAAACAATCATGCGGCCATTTGTGTAAAGCTTGTCCAACTGCTCCTTGTTCAGATGCCCTGAAAACTTAAAGTTCTGCGGAGCTTTTCCGGGTAGGCATGGCATATGGTCATATGCCCCTGCAGCTTTGAATTGAATGTTACCACAACCTTGTGCTGACTCCATAAGGGTCTCCAAGCCCTTTTCGGGACTGATTCGCCCGACGTAACCGACATACTTGCCTAATTTTTCCGATATAGCAATCCCGTTGTGGTTAGTCATATTCGGGATAACAAAAATCCTCTCGGCGGCAAAGCCTTCCCGGATTAATCGTCTTCGCTGAAAATCCGTTTGGGCATAAAATATCGTCACATTATCAAGATAGTATCGCCGCTGTCTGGCAACATAATTTCGCAGGGCATATCCCAGGCTCTTGAAATAGCTACCCTCGCAGTTTTTCAGCAGACACCAGTATTCTTTACCGCCGGAACATCTCTCGCAGACCCGGCTTTTTGTCATAAACAGACCATTCGGACAAATCAACCGATAATTAGCGCATCGCATTACAACCGGGATATCTTGTCTATAGGCTTCGGCAAGCACGGACGGTGAAATAAGGGGATAAACATTTTGTACATGAATAATATCCGGCCTGTTTTGTTCTACAAGTCGTCGAAGTTGCCTGCAACTTGAAACTGAATAGACTCCACTGAAAAAAGCTTTAAATTTACCTATAACCGAGTTATTTATTTCGCTGCTGCTGCGTGAAAAAAGTTCGACCTCGTGCCTGTGTTCTCTAAGCAATTCACAGATACGGCAAATCATTATCTCCTCGCCGCTGAGTTTGCCGTATTCGTTATGAATAATTAATGCTTTCATGCCAATGGTTTCCAAAGCATGCCTAACTCTCTGGCCAGATTTTTCAGGGCGTATTTATCGGCCAAGCCTAATGAAATTTTATCTGCTTCTTTAAGAGCCAGCGAGCGATTCATAGCCTCAGCAAAACAATTCGGGTCACGCTTCTCAACGATATATCCATTTCCACCCCCAAGAATCATATCAAGAGCACCACTTACATTTGTAGAAACGATGGGTTTTGCGCAAGCGAGTGCTTCGAGCATAGCTACGGACCAGCCTTCCATGTGAGAACCGACGGCACACAAATCAGTGGCATTTAGATATCTGGCGACAATCTCAGGAGGCTGAAAACCGGTGACGGCCACTGATTGACCCAGCCCGAATCTATTAACAGCTTGTTCCAGCGCGGGACGGTCTTCGCCGTCCCCGACATAAACTAACTTTGCAGCAGGATGTTTTTCGTGAAACAGTTTGAAGGCCTCTATAATAAAATCCCAGCCTTTGACAGCGTTGATTCGGCCGCAATTCACAATTAGAAGGTCGTTCTGATGGATACCAAGTTCCTTTCTGGCTATGGCCTTATTTATTGGTCGAAAAACAGAGGTGTCAACTCGAGTTGGAAACTTGATAACTCTATCTCTTGTCAGGGCGCCTCCGGAGCGGGTAACAAAAGCATCGATGGACTTATCGTCTGCTGCTGCAAGGATAACATCAACCTTCGTAAGTGAAGTTATCCATTTTTTAAAGAAAAGGCCTGCCAGGAGTTTTCCCCAGCGATAGCGTGGCATATCCAGCGGATTATTAAGACCGGGACACCAATAACATATACTGTTCCAGCCCCAGTCCCGGACCGCTATGAGAGTTTGCGGGGACTGGATAAAAGCAGAACTGACTCCAAGTGACATAATTTTCTTTTTATACCTTTTCATTTGCAAATAGGCTGTTATTCTTGCTGGGATAAGTGGTTTTCGGCTTGATGGTATCCAGCGGCCCACGGCGAAGAAGTCGCATTGAACACCGTCAAATTTTTTCTTTACCCATCGGCCGATTGGCGTTTCATCTGTTGATATACCGACCAGAGCGAGACGAGACCCGAAGGCCTTCATCATATGCCTGGCAGACGAGAGCTGACCGCCCGCAGGGAAATCTTCAAAGTTACAGGGTTCGATAAGAATTACGTCCGGCATTGTGAGGTAAACTCCTATATGACACCTTTCCAGCCCAAAATCCCAACGCAACATAAATCAAGGCAAAAGACGGGTCAGAGAACCCGCCCTGACCGATCGAGATTAGAAATAGTATAACGATAGCCGAGAACACACCTTGAAATGCGGGGTCTCTGACAGTGCGCAGGTAGTTTGCGAATCGTATAAGCTCCAGGTACCACCACCCAATTGCCATCAGACCAAATATACCGAATGCATGAGTGAGGTCCAGCCAGGCAGTGTGGCTTCCGATAGGCGACCCAAAGTGCCTGTCCATTACATCCCGAATGCTTCCTGTTCCCTGCCCTAATATCTGGGCACCGATGCCGCGGTCCATGATATTATTTATTGCAATGCGCCAGAAGGTATACCTTCCGGAACCCGTTCCCTGCGATGGATCCAACTCACTCATTCGGTCCAATAGGTCTTTCCCGGCCTGGCTCTGCAATGCAATTACAATCAGCACGCATATAACCAAAGCAGCTAATAGCGCCCGGCGCCAGGGGATTCGGCTTCGGAATGGGTTTAGGTTACGAGCCAGAATGCACAGTATCGCGCCAGCAACCGCAATAAGTGCGGTACGTTTCATTGTGAAGAAAAGCGATATAAGAAGAACCATCATGCCGGCCAGCGCAGCCCGGCTCTTTGGGAAAAATCTAAGAAAAACAGGCACAGTAGAGACAATCAAGGAGGAAGTAAGCTCGGGTTGGTCGATGAGACCCGCGGTGGCATAATTACTGGCGTAAAAGGGTACGGTATTGCCGGTCAAGAGTCCAATGATTTGAGATATGGCCATTAAGAGTAAGACCACCCATGCACAGCCAACAAGCCAGTTTTCACCACATAATTTGGCCTGTGCCAAATGGAAGGCGCCTGCAAACAGCAGTGCCGCAAAAGCTGACTTCACGGCAAAAACTATGTTCTCGTAAGGATAAGGACTTAGCATGCATGTCAGGACGGCGTATGTCGCCAAAAACATCAAGGGCCGGACAATCCGATGCCCAAGGAGACGAAGGCGTCCCGAAAGAAACAGAGTGAAAAACATCATAAGACAGAGGATGCCCCGAAGGGCTTGTGCCAGACTGAAGCTGCCATCCACAGCGTCCTCTGGCCGTGTCAGACGATACACGGTGGTAATAAGCGGCCCGGCAACAACCGCAAGTGTAAAGGGCAGAATTTGCCATGTTCGCCAACTCGTCCGAACTTTTATGCTCGTTATTTTTGTGGTAAGGAACCTATTCATATTACGTCCTGACAGTCCAAATTCTCATGTGAGGAAAATCATGGGGCTTTTGCCGGCACAATCATCTTGCCCAGCGATTTAGCAGCCGCACGCAGTTTAAGCAGGCATTCAATTCAATCAAAACAAGCCTCTTCGGGTTCAAGATTACAATCAAGCCAGTATGTAGCCATAATTGCAAAGTCCAATAGGTCAACTTTACAATCGTTATTTAAATCCCCATTCAATACCTTGACGCATACCACTTGTTGTTCCGATGCTTGATCAGTTAACTCTATCGTGACATCGCCACCGTCAGGCACCACATTGTATTGCAGCAACATGCCGGCTTCATCGTTTAGCACTTTGTACGAAATGGGCATCTCACTTTGGCTGATGGACTTTACGTAGTAGCCGTTAACATCGGTTCTCAGGGTTAATTGCACTATGTAGGGGTAACCTAAGCCGACCTGGAGTCTGACTGTAATCGTTTTGGCTGCTGCATCATAACTACTTGTTATAGTAGCGACAGACCGTTCACGAATATAGCAAGCAATTTCTTTGACAGTATCGATCCATAATTCTCCTGTGTCACGAAGAGTTGCTACATAGTCCACAAAGTCCTGAAATTCTTCCACCGCAGGACCTTCAATCTCAGGATAACCCACACAGTGGAAAACACCTATGGCCCATGTGCCTGTTAAAGCTGCCAGGTCAGCGCATGCATAGTGGTCGTCATCCTGAGACGACCACCTCAGGTCGAGGGGATTTAGATCACCCCAGGAACTTGAATTAGTCACCATCGGATAGCCATCCCGCGCAAATTCCACGTATTGACCCACTATTGCCTGAACCCTTTCATCAGTTGCAGAAAATGGATATGCCATGCTAATAGGATTGATCCCGTATCCGTTGAAGAAATTGCGATTAAGTGACATTTGAGCATGGACTTCAACATCATTAAGGTCGGTGAGGTAGGGGTGGGTATATGTGTGGCAACCTATTTCATGCCCTGCGGCAGCCATATCGAGCATCTGCGGAACGTGAACCCTTCCGGGAGTACCATACCACGCATCGACTGAAGTCCCTATTAAGAAAAACGTGCCGTGAATATTGTGTTCATTCAGGATAGGAAAGGCGTATTGAAACTGGCCCCTGGCACCATCGTCAAAAGTAAACGAATATGCACCTTCTGCACCGCCTCTCCACTCAGTTATGTACGTATCGGACAGAGATGCTTTCAACGGGCACGCAATTGCAAGTAGCATAACTACGAATATCAAAATCCCTTCTGCAATTTTAGGCGAGTCAATCTTAATCGTTGTTTGTCCCCTTGAATAAGATGGTAAAACTACTATACACTGTCACTGTTTCGGTTCATGAGAAAAGAATTTCCCTCAGTTTCGCTTTGTCCCTTTCCCAAGTGAGCCTGTTTTTTATTCGGTTATACAATCTTACCCTTCGAACAATCCGGGATATAAAGGAAAAAGAACCTTTCCCATATCTCTCGAGTATCAACTGTTCCTCAGTCCGAGCTATCTTCTGCATTGTTGAGGTCTTCGAGCCTGGGTGGAGGCGAAAAGCCGCCAGATAGTCTGAGGTTATCGCAATCTCTCCGATGCGGCGAAGTTTGACAAAGAGGTCGGCGTCGAAGGAAAACTGCAGTGAGGTATCGAGGCCGCCAGCGTGCAGGTAGGCCTCTCGCGTCCAGAATGTCGCCATTTGAGGAAGACCATGTCCCCACAGAAGCATGTTTTTCCATGTGCGCCTCTTAGGTAAGCCAACCGTCAATGGACGACTGTCCGGATTGATGAAGACAATCCGTCCAGCCAAAGCAACCGTACTGTTTTCTCGCGGGAACTTCGATGCTACAATAGATAAACAACCCGGCATGAGAAAGTCGTCACTGTTTAGCCAGCCGAGGATCTCTCCTGTGGCCATTTCAAAGCCTTTGGCTATTGCATCGGCCTGTCCGTGGTCGGGTTTACTTTGCCAATAAGCCAGCTTATCAGCATAACGCTCGATAATCTCAACTGAGTTATCGCTGGAACCGCCGTCCATAATGATGTACTCAAGATTAGGGTACTGTTGGCCTAGGACTGAGAGAATCGTCTGTTCAAGATACCGGCCCTGGTTGTAGGAAGGCGTTACAATACTGATTTTCGGTAAATTCGTGCTCATATATGCTTGGTTAGAGTAAGACTGTCCTTAATTTTAGAGCAGGCGTTGTTTCTGTAAACTCAGGTAGAGCGTTGAAGCTGCCATTGCAATTGACGAAGACCAGGCAACAGTTGTAACCGATAATGTTGCCGCAACCAGAAGGTAGCAAACTATGGTCATATTCGCAGCAGACTGAACAATCTGGGACAGCAGGTTATGTCTGACACGACCTATGCCCATAAGCGTGTAATATGCAGGCACACCCAGAAGGCTCATGAAAGTACCGACCAGCATAATGCGAAAAGTGACCGGCAGGGTCTCAACAAATCTTTCTCCGAGCCAGACTTTGAGCAGAAACGGTGCGAATATGATTAAGGCACCATACATAGGGATGCCAAAAGAGAAAATAAGCTTCATCACACGACGATATATATGCGTTATCCTGTCCTTGGCGTATTTAGTCATATCAGCACTAATCCGGCTGATTTCCGGCATCAAGGCCCGAAGGCCCGATTCAATCAGTCCTCTGACCTGCATACTTCCATTAAATGCGATTTCGTAAACGGGTATTGTCGAAACTCCCACGTATCGCGAGAGCATCAGCTTATTAAAAGGGCTAAGCAGCATGCTTATAAGTGAGCCTCCGAACATTGCACCGCCAAAGTGCAGCAGGCGTTTACAACGTTGTGCATCCAGGTTTTTTGTTCGCATAAAGCGGATGCGGGCTATGCGCCAAATGCAAATAATACTCACAATATGAACAAACAAATACGAAAGAGTATTTCCGATGAGCAGGCTTTCAATGCCCCGACCGGTGTACAATAATATGGCAGCAACGGTTACGGCCACGATTCGGCTGAATGCCTGTATATAGTTTGCCAAATCCATCCGGCCAAGACCGGACAGTGCAGCATTCAATGCCTGAACGATGAGGACGTATATGCTCAGGCAGGCTATGTATGGTAACAGCCATGAGACCGTGCCGGCATTGTCGCCGCTTAACCTGAATGCCGCGATTATCTGGGTCTTAAAGACCAGTACTGCTATCAGGGCGACCGCGCCGCTAAGACACAGTAATGCCAATGCGGTTGTAACATATCTCTGGATACCTTCAATGTCACCGCGGCCATAATCTTCGGCGACAAGTTTCATTACCGCCTGGTCTATGCCCAGATTGCCCAGTCGGGCAAAGCTCAATACTGTCGCCAGGACAAGCCAAACGCCATACTTTTCATAACCGAGAAAATGCAGATAGATTGGATACGCTATAATCATGGCTACGGTGTTGATAACCGTAGTCAGCGTGCCGGAGGCCATGTTGAGGCGAAGCTGTGAGCGGAAAAGTCTTTTAATCATAAAATGTAGCTATCAGTCATTGGGAATTAGCTTTTGTTTTTTTTCCTTGATTTTCGCCCGAAATTATGGTAAAATACCCCTGTATTCAACGTAATACACTATAAAGACATCTCAAAACCTAAAGGCCGATTCCAAATGACCCAACCCCTTCTTTTTAGCGAGGAGCTTTTTTCGGATACAAGCCTTACCCAACAGCCTACCGATAAACATTCTGCTCTTCTTTTTACCGAAGGCGGGCCTGCCCGTCGTAGCCTTAGCGTAGACGGGTCAATCAAAAATAACTTAATTATGCAAAACAAACCCAATTTCCAAATTGCCCGAATGAACCTAAACTCTGTCCTAACAATGGATTATAGAAATCTACCACCTCGCGGACGCCCCCAAAACAAACCCAATCAAACCCAATTCAAAGCCAATTTTAACCTCTCAGCCACCCTTCAAAGCCAAAACAAACCCAATTCAAACCCAATTCAAGCCCAAACAAACCCAATCAAACCCAATTTCAAACATCAGGATTAGCTTTTGCCGGTAATGCAGCGGGGCTTTTTTCGTCGACGAGTCTTGTGAAAAGGGCAACCTTCCTGCCAGCGGCTTCGAGCGAGCCGTCTCGGCAGACCTCAATCTTAAGATTAAGGGATGGGCCGGAGCGGCGGTCACGGACGGGCACATCGACCTTTAGCATCTCCCTTGAAGTGGGAGTATTGCCGTCGTTGCGCCATTTGAGGAGCTTAAATGTGCGGTCTCGGTTGGTGAGGAGCATGTTGACGCTCGAAAATTCGAGCTTTTCTGCGGCAAAGGAGACGGCGTGCCACCACTGTTCGAAGGTTTCGGCGTGGCGAAAGTGCAGTTGTGCAGCCTCAAAGGACCTGATCTCTTTGTTGGTCTGGCTGGTTACTGCATACTTTTTCCTCAGGCCCTCAATAGTTTCGCGCAGGCGGACAGAGCCGACGACGCGAAAGACAATGACCATTAGGAGCAGGATGCAGGCGAAGACGATGATGGTGTTGATGTTGCGTGTGGCCATCATGAACATTCCGAGTGCGGCAAAATTAAAGGTGACGATATAGATAATAATGACGGCATGTGACTGCTTGAGTCCGAGGGCCAGGAGTCGGTGATGGAAATGGCTGCGGTCTGGTGAGAAGATGGACCTTCTTTCAAGAAATCTCCGCAGCA
>Ga0307380_10012130_pt1 | contig 10738 bp, 11 predicted proteins | sample UN3MG_FD_202239 | JGI IMG/M metagenome (GOLD analysis project Ga0307380, IMG submission 202239) | Soil microbial communities from Risofladan, Vaasa, Finland - UN-3 | ecosystem: Environmental > Terrestrial > Soil > Coastal area > Acid sulfate soil | place: Finland: Risofladan, Vaasa | collected... | reverse complement strand
TCCTTGCCGGCCCTCCTGAGGCGGGCTGGGACGGTGAGGGTCAGAAGGAGACCCGCGGATTCCGCCGAGGCCCTTGCCCCGGGCTTCGACTCATCCTGGTCCCCCATGAGCCACAGGGCGACTTGGGCTCGGTCCACGATGATATCAATCCGATCGGCAAACACTTGGACGCGAGCGACGATCGCGCACAGCAGGGCGCGGCGATCATTGGGCTTGAGGTCTTGCCACATCGCAGCGCAATGCTTCGTGCGCTCGATCAATCGCTTCTGGTTTCCCGCATCGGGAGTGAGGTCCTGAACGGCCTGGAAGACGCCGCCGGGATCAGCTAGCCAATCGCGAATGCGGTGCGTTACGAGGGCCTCCAGAGCCGCCGCCGGAATGCGCTGGCCGAGATCTTTGGCCTTCCCGGCCAGCAATGACCGGGAGACGTAATAGCGGTAACGGGTACCTCGCTTCGTCGCATGCGTGGGCGTCATCCGCTCACCCTGTGCATCGAACAGGATACCGGCCAAAAGGCTTGGTTGCCTGTCGGTTGTTCCCGACACGCGATCGACGCGGTTGCTTGCAAGCAGCGCCTGCACCTTGTTCCAAAGAGCCTCGTCGACAAGGGCTTCATGCTCGCCGGGATAGTTCTTGTCCTTGTGTACCGTCTCGCCCCGGTAGATGCGGTTTTGCAGCATGAGGTAGAGCGCGCCCCGCGCGAGCGGCTTCTGGCCATACCGACTGCCGTCCGAGGCCGTGCGGGTCTTGCTGACGATACCAGCCGCGTCCAGGTCGGCCTTTAGCAAGCGCACGGACTTCAGTTCGATATAGCGCCGGAAGATGTGTCTGACCGTCTCGGCTTCGACTTTGTTGACGATAAGCTTCTTGTCTTTGACGTCGTAGCCTAGGGACGGCTGGCCGCCCATCCACATACCCTTCTTCTTCGAGGCGGCGATCTTGTCGCGGATGCGCTCGCCGGTGACCTCACGCTCGAACTGGGCGAAGGAAAGCAGGATGTTCAGGGTCAGCCGCCCCATGGAGCTCGTCGTGTTGAACTGCTGGGTGACCGAGACGAAAGAGGCCTTTCGCTGATCGAAGGTTTCCACGATCTTGGCGAAGTCGGAGAGCGACCGCGTCAGTCGGTCCACTTTATAAACCACGACCACGTCGATCTTGCCGGCGGTCACATCCAAGAGAAGCCGCTGGAGGGCGGGACGCTCCATGGTCGCGCCGGAGAACCCGCCGTCGTCATATAGCTCCGGCAAGACCTGCCAGCCCTCGTGCTTCTGGCTGGCGATGAACGCCTCACAAGCCTCGCGCTGCGCATCGAGCGAGTTGAAATTCTGCTCCAGCCCCTCCTCGCTGCTCTTGCGCGTATAGATCGCACACCGACGCTTGGGTCGATCGACTCGAGTGCCACGGGAAGCCGCTCTAGTCATTGGCGTCCTCCCGCCCGGCAGATGCCTCGCCAGAATCTTGTGGGCCGGCGGTCGGCTTACAGCTCAACCCGAAAAACCTGGGACCGGACCAGTGCGCGCCGGTGATCGCATGGGCGATCTTGGACAGCGACGAATAGGGCTTGCCATCATATTCGAAGCCGTCCTCCGTCACCTGGACCGTATGTGTCCGGCCGCGCCATCCCCGCACCAGCCGCGCTCCCGGTCTAAGGTTCGGACCGTCATCGGGCGCTATGCTTCCGTTCGACTGCAGCACCTTGGTCAATGCCAGAAGCTTCCGCCGCGTCGCCTTGCTGAGGCCGCCATGGGCCAATTCCTGGAGGCGATAGGCGATGCTGCGGACCAAGAGGTCACGGCTCAGCCGTGGCGGCGGGCCGCGATACAGCCGACGCCACTCCGCGCGCAGCTGCGGTGCGGTCAGATCGTTCAGGGCCGCAAGCTTTTGCGATAATTCTGCGGGAGAGACGGAACCAATTAGCCTTGTAACAGCCTGCTGGCCCAGTCCGGATCGGGCGGTTGGCCGCTCATTGACGTCTGGCAGGCTTTGCTTCGGAAGATCGAGATCGCGCAAACGCACGATCTCGTCTTCCAAAGTGTCAGGGTCAACGCGGTGAGCCATGACGCTCACCGCTGCGCCTTCGGCGCCCGTTGTGCTCCGCTAACAATCCCGGCCCATGGCTTTCAGGCCGTGGTCGGAATGCGATAGCAGCGGAGCCCCGCATCGGGCTTCTCCGATACGAGTGTGAGTCCGAGCTTCTTTTTGACCGCGCCGGCAAGGAAGCCGCGCACACTGTGTCTCTGCCAGCCGGTGGCCTGTTGCAGGTGCTCAATCGTTGCACCTTCCCGGCGACCGAGCAGGTCGAGGCATGTCTGCTGTTTGGTCTGTTTGCCGCTTGCAGGCTTGGTACCGTTGCGACTGCGAACGGCACCCTTACTGCGAGTTCGCTGCTTCTGCGCCTTCGCTGTTCTGCGCGCCTTCTTCACATTCGCGCGGGACTGAGGCTTGGCCGGCTCGACCGGGTCCGCAATTCTTATCTCGTCAACAGGCTTGGATTTGGCCATCGGGTGGTGCTCCGCTTGCGCGACCGCGCCCCATGCACGGTGCTTCCACCACCTGAAGCCCCGCAACTGAGCGAGGCGCTGTCGCAGCCGTTGGCCAGATGCCTTCTCGGCCACCAACGACGTCAGCATGAACGCTTCCTTCGTCGTAGAAGTCCAGTCGAATGAGTGATCAAGCGGCGCCATGCCTGGGCGCCTGAATCAAGCACACGTGCGGCAGAGGTGAATCGAACTGAGTCGAGTGGCAGTTCCGGTCCCGCTGGCGCCGAGACCGTCCCTAAACTAACATTGCCACCGGACCACCTCGGTGGGGGCCGATCAGTAAGAGCGCCAAGTCCGAATTGGGCCATCCTGTAAGAAGCGAAGCCGAACGATATCAATCGCCGCTCCCCATGACATCTGATCGGCGCTGGGCGTGCGCGGTCAGCGCAGCCAACTGTTGGCCAGCTTTTTCAGGCTTTTGCGGAGGGCGCGGACAGAGTGGGGAACATCCATTTTCGGGAGACGGCTGTGATTTAGATCGAGCGACGCTGGCTTGTCAGCGAGAAACAGCAGGCCCCGTCCAAGTGAAGAATAGGCATAAGGGGCCGAGGCTAGTGGCCCCTTATGCAGAGACGTGGCCGAGAAGGCTGAAGGCGGCGGTTTGCTAATACGTGTGCAGCCGTTCATCCTGTCCCGCCTAGTGTCACCGAGTGAGGCTTTCTGCGGGTTTTTAGCTTCACTCGGTCGAACCGTGCCGCTCTTTCCCTCATTGTCCCGCTCTGTTCGGTGCCAAATCGGGTGCCAATTCCTGCATCAAACGGGCAGCACTGAAGCTGACGCTCTCAAGCTCACCGCCAAGGGTGGCGACGATCGATGACGGGTCAGCCTTCCAAGGAGCAAGCTGGCGAGCAACCGCAGCGCATCGCCGGAGGCTAAGGATCCTCGCCAGGCGGCTCAAGCCAATTTACTCTGACAATGCCGTTGAGATCCTTCAGCAATCGACCAGCACTTTTCGCGATCCGCTGCAGCTTAATGCGCAGCACGGATGGTGAGGTGCGGCGGGACCTTTTCGGCGTTGGTAAAGGGAGCCCAAGATCCAGCCTGTACCAGAGAGCGGCCCGCTCGAAGAGACGTTGGTGCCTCACGACGTCGGCCACCTTTCTCCCAAGAGCAGCGGCTTTTTGCTCGAAGTCCTGTCTTGAATAAGTCAGCATGGGTGAGAGGTGTGTTCCTGAGCGATTTACAGCTAGAGCGTTTTCCGATCAGAAGGCATATCCGGCAGCAGTCGTGGGGGGACCGGACCTGTGCGTCGGTCAGCTCGTGCGACTCCCGATTCCCGGCACCGGCTTCTTCTGGGTTATCCGTGTTAACGAAACGAAGATTGGGCATTGGCTGGCTGTGCCGCAACGCTGCAGCAATTGGCGCAAGGCGTTCGCTGCGACCATCGAGTGCGACGATTCTGATCACTGGGTTGAAAAATCCGTAGCTCGGTCGGCTGCTTTTCACTTCGAGATATGGCAGCCTGAATAGGTTCGCGTAATAGGTAGCCACCGCCCGGGTGCCCTTCGGCTGCTGGGGTGCAGTGTCAAATTCAGCATAACGATCATAGGTGAAGCTTGAGGTCACCAGAATGTTGTCGGTGGCTGCTGTTGCGGGTGATTTGATTGACGCTTGCCTACCCACCCCGCCGACGCCGCTGAACCGTGTATAGCTGTCGAATGCAGTCCGGGGTTCGTTTGCCACGACAATCGTGGGGATGACCGAGCGCAAATCCTCCTGTGTCGGTCCGTTGATGAGCAGAGACAGATGCAAGGCTGGTAGGGCCGCGGCGAGAACTATGACCGCGGCTACTCCATTTTCTAGACGGAAGTGTAAGTGCTGCATGAGCCCGCAAACAAATGCAGCACCAAGAACTATGAGCAAGGGGGCGAGCGGAAGCATATAACGAGCAAAGCCTGGATAGGGCTTCAACGGCGAAAGTTCATGGATGGCGTACCAGACAAGGGCAAAGGCTGCGACAACGAGCAGCGGCTGGCGTCGTTCAGGAGGGGCAAACCAGGGAGCGGCGAGGCCAAGCCCCCCGAGGATCAGCAGTGGAAGACTAAGGCCCGGCAGCAAGCTCTCGCGCAAATGAAAGAGACCAAACGTAAGCGCAATCGGCAATCGGACGTCATGACCCCAACGCGCATGTCTTAGCTCAAATTCGACTGCGGACTTAAACTGGGCAAAATCTAAAATGGCCGGAAGTTCGATCAACGCGAATAGCCCGATCGCCACAGCAGCGACGAGACCGGCCAGGGAGGCACGCCTTTTGATGCCTTCTCCGGAATAAGTGAGCAAGACGATGAGCGCGAAGGGCAAAATTGTCGCGGCAACGTATTTTGCTGCTGCTGCTAGCCCAATTGCAGTGCCGAGAACCACGCCGCGAGCAGGGGTCGGAGATTTAAGCACTCCAATCAAAGCGACCAGCGCGAGCAAAAGAAAGGGCAGTGCGAAGATATCCTCTTTGAAATAGCGGGCGTGTACGGTCATGAGCGGCACTACGGCCGTGGCCACTGTCGCGGCCAGTGCCGCCGAAATCGGCAGTACGGTGCGGGCTAACAAAAAGGTGGCAAAGACCGCGAAGCCTCCTGCGATAACGGCGCACTGGCGCCCAAGTTCAACAACCGCCTGACGATCGGAAAGGTCCGCGAGTGCGTTTGCTGCGCGGACCAACTGCAACATAAGGATTGGGTGATAGGATGGATTCTGGCCGTTCAGGATGGAGTCGACCTTGGACATTTCGTCAGCGTGCGTCCCCAGGGGGAAGTCGACCGTACCGAGCAACACGCCGATAAATATCCCTGAGACGATGATGGCGAGAATCGTGGCAATCGTGTCGGCCAGTCGTCCGACCTCCGCTCGCTGATCGCCTTCTATCGCGCAGCGACTGATCGCAGTCGTGTGCTGTGCGCTAGTTGCCAAGATTTCCCCCCACTAGTCAGCAACCGCCCCTTGGCCCGGTATTGAAAGGCGCGTCAGCCCCCATCACTCGGCGGTAGAATGCTTCATAGCTGTTGACGCAGGCCTCCAGCGAAAAATTATGCTCCACGCGCGCAGGACCGGCCAAACCCATCTGCCGGGCAAGAGCAGGATCACGGGCAAAACGCAGGATGGCCTGCCCCATTGCCTCAGGGGCCCTGGCAGGCACTAAGAAGCCGGTGACTCCGTCAACGATCGCCTCGGCATTGCCCCCGACATTCGTGGCAATCATGGGCAAGCCTGCCGCCATGCCCTCCAGGAGCGCGTTGGAGAAACCTTCCTCATGCGAGCACAGTAGGCCGACGTCGCTGATGCGCAGTAATTCGACAACATCCAAGCGCTCGCCAAGAAAGTGGACATGGTCGGCGATGCCAAGCGTCTGTGCCTGTTTTTTGAGTTGATCCCCGATATTGTCGTCCCGACCGATCACCAACAGCGCCCAACCTGTAGGTAATTTGGACTTAATGCTGCCGAGGGCGGTGAACAAATCGGCATGGCCCTTGTACGAAATAAGATTGGCGACGATGGCAAGGACGAGCGTGTCCTCCGACAAGCCTAGCTGCTTGCGCTTGCTCGCGCGAACCAACGGTCGGTCGAACGGCTCAAGATCGATGCCATTGTAAATCAACACGAGTTTATCCCGTGGCACTCGCTCTTCGTCGCGGAGTTGATCTAACACGCTCTGCGAGTTACCGATGATTGCCGTCATTGCGCCATGCAGGCGCCGCTCAACCAAGGCGAGCCATGGGCGCTTATTTTGGTAGTTGTTCAGGCCACTTAAGCTCGGGGAGATAATCTCGACTCCGGCGTCGACCATCGGCTTTTGCACGAGCGCGTTGGAGACTCCAGAGATGTTGTAGACGCTCACCGCACAGCCACGCTTTAGCAAAGCCGGCGCAATGAGCGACAAATGTCGCTCAGTGCCGCCAAGGTCCAGCGAACTGGTCACGAATAGGATACGCGGATGGCCTCGACGAATCTCGCCTATAGGTGGCCCCTCTTGGGTCATAACTCGCGATTCTCGTCGCTCAGAGTCGTAGAAACTGCGAAGTCCCCGGATCGTCATGGGTTCTAGCCAACTTGCTTGATGCCCTTGGGTTCCGGGCACCCCGATTCAGTCGTCCCAGCGCGAAGCGAGCTCAGGCCGCCCTACCGCCCTTGTTGCGAGCTTGCGTCAACGAGCACCCTTCGAATTGTGTCAGCCCAATGATGGATAGAGTAGCGTGCTGCTACTCGCTGCCGGCCAGCAGTTCCAAGCCGACTTCGCAGCTCGCGATCCGCTGCCAAGAGTTCAGCAAAGGTAGTGAACTCAGCGGCGTTCCGATAGAGGAATCCCGTCTCACCGTGCTTTACGATGCTCTTTAGAGCCCCCACGTCTGCAGCGAGGACCGGAAGAGCCGACGCCATATACTGGATTGCCTTAAGGCCGCATTTCCCTCGCGCCCAAAGGTCATCAGTCAATGGAGCGAGCCAATGTCGCAAACCGAGAGTTCCTCTATCTCTGTCTTTTCGCTCCACGGTCGAAGATCCTCAGGGCCGACCAAGTGGTGTGTTGCCCCTATAAGTCGTAGGTCTGCCGGCAGAGAGTGGCATAAATGCTGTAACGCAGGTTGGATGGTTTGCAGATACTTTTCTGTGGCCGGGGACCCGATCCAGCCGAACGTTAGCTTGTCACCCGCCGTGGGGTCGATACGCCGATAAGCTCGCTCATCCACAGTGGTCGGAACCACGACAGCTCGCGGTGCGCCGGCACGCAAAGCTCGCTCGGCTAGATAGTCGTTGCCCGCCGTAACAGCGGCAGCGCGACTGAGCACCACGTCGATTTTGCGGCCGAGGAATCGTCGGTAGAGTGGCCAGCGATGTTGGTCATAAATGTGGAAGATGGCGTCGTCGAGATCAACGACGTAGGGGATCCCCAACGATTCGAGCAACCTTTCAGCTAGTGCCGGCAATCGCGGAAACAGTTCGCCCTCAATCCAGAGCACGTCAAACCGACGCGATGCACACAGTGCAAAGACCCCGGCATCGGCGTAATCGCGATGCCCTGCTCTGCCAATAAGGGAATATAGTTGAAGAACCGATGACGGCTGCTCGCCGCCAAACGCTCATATTTCGTCAATGCTAAGACACTGACTTGATCGGACATTGCCAAGGATGTCGATTCTCACGGAATAGCCTATCAAGCGAGGCGATCAGGCTACCGGGTAATGGCTTTGGCTCAATTCCAAAGACACGATTAAATTTGGCCGTGCTGAGCACGGAATAGGCAGGGCGCGGCGCGGGCGTCGGATAGTCGGCGGTGGTGATCGGGCGGAGGCGCGGGACCTTCTGCCCGAACCGTGCCACTTCCGCAAAGATCGTGCTGGCGAAGCCATACCAGGTGACCACATCGGCACCCACATGGTGATAAGTTCCCCAATCGTTGAACCTTGGCCTCTCGATCGTCTCCACCAGGGTCGTGATCGCTTCGGCAAGATCCCTTGTGGCCGTGGGGCAGCCGATCTGATCGTCGACAATGCCAAGTTCGTCGCGCTCCGCGCCAAGCCGGAGCATGGTGCGCAGGAAGTTGGTGCCGTATGGACCGTACACCCACGCGGTGCGCAGGATCAGGTGGCGGTCATGAGCGTCCCTGACAGCACGCTCGCCCGCCTCCTTGCTCTTTGCATAGGTGCCTTGCGGGTTGACTGGGTCTTCCTCCGTATAGGGTGTTCTGCTCAAGCCATCGAAGACGTAGTCGGTCGAGAGGTGGATCAAGGGAATGTTCGCTTCCGCGGCCACTTGGGCGATCACGGAAGCCCCGTCTCGATTGATGCTGAATGCTTTATCTGCCTCGCTCTCGGCCTTGTCGACCGCAGTATAGGCCGCTGCGTTGACAATGGTGGTTGGCTTGCCCCTTGTGATCGCGTCGGCGACCACTGCCGCATCACAAATGTCTGCTTCGCCGTGCGTCAGTCCCAACACCTCGCATCCAATCCCCGAGGCGGTCTCGGTGAGATGACGCCCGATCTGGCCACCAGCACCGAAGATCATGATCCTAGACATCACGGCCCCTAGCCAGCGAGTTTCGAGAGTGCGCAGAGCGGCTCGGCATGAGGAAGGGGCGGAGGACTTGTCGAAGGTCTCTCCGGCGAAGATCGAGCCCCACAACGCTCGAGAGTCGATGGCGCCTAGGTATGCACGTGGAGAAGGGTTACAACTTCGGATCATTGGCTGCGTCGTAAGGACGCGAGTTCTTAAGCGAATCTAAATCCACTGCCATTTCGCCTTCGTCGAGACAAAGAGTAGCCGATCGCAACCTTGATGAGGAAGGATAGGACTTGTATAGACCCTGTGAACCGAAGTGTCGATGAGCCATTGGTCCGAGGTCTGCTTGAGCAAGCACGATGTGGAGCCAACTGGGGCCAGCACTTTGGGCCCAAATACCAGGTAAATCAATCATCGAACGCGGGGCGCTCTTTCGCCACGCTTCGGCGTCACCCTGGCAATGTTTGACCCTTTGGCCTACAAGCTCGAAACTCTCAGGTCGGGGGCCGAAGGTCGGATGTCGTCAAGCGTTCCCAGTCGTGTGGCTCGCCCTGCCACGAGCGGCGTCCCCCTCATTGCCAGCCTATTCTTTCTCAGTCCGTTCCTGACCGCCGCCGCTCCGCGGCTGTCGCCCTTCTTCCTCGCCATCATCGGACTGGTGCTGATTGCCGAAGCGCTCCGGCGCGGCCTTGACTGGCGGGCGTTGCTCAAACCAAACGCAGCCCTGATCGCGCTGATCGTCGTCGCGCTCTACTCGGGCCTCAGCGCAGCATGGGCCGCAAATCCCGAAGGGGCCCTAGCCAAGTCCTCTCTCCTCGCCGCGGCAACGCTCGTCGTTTTCGCCGCGAGCACAGCCATCGGCACGCTCGATAAGGAGGAAGTTCGCCAGGCTTCAGTTGGGCTAGCTCAATGTCGATCGGAGTCCCTCCGGGTTCGAGGCTATCTGAATGAAGTGCGGCGCTCGCCTTGACACCTTCCGCAAATCCCACACCATCATTTTCCCCAGCGCAAAACTACCAACCACACGATCGCGTTGGATCTCACTGCGGCTGCGAAACGCCTGCCGGATGCCACGGATGGCCATCCATATCCCTTTAACTGCAGCCCTCCTGCTGAAATGACGAGACCTTCGGAGAGTCAATAATACCAATGGTACATGCACAACAATCATTGGAAAAAACAGAAGGGCTGGAAAATTCTTCACCAGCATCCAAACTCGATTGCGGTAGCTATGGAAAATCGTAAAATCGCTTACTGGTCCCGTGATGGCCGAGCCGATGTGAAGAATTTCCGCTTGGCGCACTTGAACGCATCTGAAGCCCCTGAGTCGCAGCCGGAACCCCAGATCAACGTCCTCTAGATAGCAGAAAAAGCTTTCATCGAAGCCCCCTAGCGCCTGAAACACCTCACGGGAGTAAAGAGCGGCGGCGGCACATGGGGCGAAAACTTCACGATCGTCGTCGGGCAAGGTACTAACCGGAGCATCGCCGCAACCACGCCAAGCGAATCCCCAAAAGCAAAAAACATCGCCAAAGCCATCAACCGTCATAGGGTCTTCGGCCTTTAGTTGCGTGGAACCGAAGGCATGGGCCCCTTGATGTCGTTCCGTCGCTTTGCGCAACGCTTCCAACCAGCACGGCGAGGGACGCGTGTCGGGGTTTAGAGTTGCGATCCAGGGCGACCTGGATCCCTCAGCCGCCCGATTGTTGGCGGCGGCGAAACCGAGATTGACGCCCGATTGTCGAATCTGAAAGCGATCGTCCGGAAGGCTTAAATCCCGAACCGAATTATCAGTGGAGTTATTGTCAAAAATAATGACCTCGAAATCGCGCATCGTTTGCGCCTCTACGGCGCTAATGCAGTGCTGGAGCATGCTGCCGCCATTGTAATTGACGATGATGATGCGCACCCAAGGCTCGACGTCCATACGGAAAAATTCCTCAGAATAACAACTGCTGCCCCATCATGCCCTGGCGCCTAAGCCGCAGTTGGGATTGGTCCCCTGCGGTCCTGCAACTTTCCTCTCTCCTTAGATTGTCCATTGTCCATTGGCGGAGGGTACCGAGAATCAGGTTGCAGCAGGTGGGTATTTTCAGTTAGCGCGGGCGGCAAGGCGCGGCTCCTCAGCATTGACCGGAGCAGCCTTAGCAGAATTAAGCTCGGCATAACGCGCCAGGACATCATCGACAGAACCGACAGCAATTATCGCTCCA
>Ga0307380_10012126_pt1 | contig 10741 bp, 12 predicted proteins | sample UN3MG_FD_202239 | JGI IMG/M metagenome (GOLD analysis project Ga0307380, IMG submission 202239) | Soil microbial communities from Risofladan, Vaasa, Finland - UN-3 | ecosystem: Environmental > Terrestrial > Soil > Coastal area > Acid sulfate soil | place: Finland: Risofladan, Vaasa | collected... | reverse complement strand
GGAGGCATAATTCCCCATGTGACAGGAAATGGGTCACTTGAGGGTGTTTTGAATGCATTGAACCACTACATCAGGAACCCGGAGGGATCCCCGGAAAACCGGAGGCCCTGACTGTGAGCCATTCCCTGTCAGCGAACCGGATTCAGGGCAACTGGGTGTTGATCCTCGATAAACCCAGGGGACCTTCAAGCCACCAGGTTACTGCATGGGCGGGAGAAATCCTGGGGGCGCCCGTCGGTCATTCCGGGACTCTGGATCCGGGCGTATCCGGTGTACTGGTAGTCATGGTGGGGAGGGCTGTGCGACTGGCGCCCATCCTGCTGAAGGTGGAGAAAGAGTATATCTGCCTTTTACGTCTCCACGGCCGCGCCGACCTGGAAACTGTGAATGAAGCGATGATGGAGTTTTCGGGACGCATTTACCAGAGGCCGCCAAGAAAGAGTGCTGTGGCCAGAAATTTACGTATTCGAACGATAAAGGAGCTGGAAGTCCTTGACATGCAGGACCGTCTGGTTCTATTTCGTGTGGTCTGTGATGCCGGGACCTATATTCGGTCACTGTGCCACCATATCGGTCTTTTTTTGGGCACAGGTGCACACATGCAGGAACTTCGCCGGACCAGATCAGGAAGATTTCACGAACAGATGGCATATACCCTTCAGGATCTGAAAGATGCCCGGGTGATTGCCGATCAGGGTGACCGGAGCAGACTGGATGAAATGCTGCTTCCCGTGGATTATGCTACAGGTGACCTACCCGGCGTGGTAGTCCGGGATACTGCAGTTGATGCCATATGCCACGGGGCTTTACTCGCAGGCATCGGAATCCTGGAGTTGCCACTTTTCAAAAAAGGTGACCTTGTGGCGGTCCGGACACGGAAAGGCGAGCTCATCTGTCTTGGAGAAGCCCTGATAAATTCCGTCAGTACCCGGCCGGGTGAGCACGGCCTGGTGGTCGCCCCGCATACGGTATTTATGAAAGCTGGTACCTATCCCCGCGGCTGGAAGAAAAAGAGCTAATCAAAGGAATTCAGGGGTTGCAAATTATCATGATGTCCCCATATCGGGGATAGCATTAAAAAAAACGCAGTGTAACTATTGAGGTGCATTTTTTGCTGAGGTAGTCTAGCGGTAAGGCGCAGGCCTGGAAAGCCTGTGGGGCATTTGCCCCTCGGGAGTTCAAATCCCCCCCTCAGCGTATCTTTCATTTCCAGGTAGAGGTTCGCTTTTCCAGGCGCGTTTTCCCCCTGCAAAAGACCATTTAAAATCCGGTGCCCCGTCACACGATTCCTGGGCATTCACGCAAATTAAACAGGAGCGTTTTGCAGTTCACTCATGTACCTGGACTCTCTGCCCTGTCACCCTCTGCAAATATAGTTGCGTCGATTCGTTCTTTTGCAAAATCGAAATAATCTTTTACCAGTTCAAAACCGAGAAAATGCCGGCCCATTTCTTTACTGATTACTGCCACTGTGCCGGAACCCAGGAACGGATCAAGAACCAGGTCGCCGGGATTGCTGGAATAACAAAGAATTTTTCTTACCAGTTCGGCTGGCAATTTTGTTGGCGTTTTTTTCTTCCCCTTCCAGTATTCGCGATTGATGATCCAGACATCTTCGGGATAATGTTCAACTTTGTTGAATGTATAATTGCGGGGGTTTTTCACACCAAAGAGGATATGATAGTGGCTGGTCACGAATTTTCGCCTTGTAAACACTCCGAACTGATATTTCCAGATGAGATGATTGATGGTTATAAAACCTGCAAAGTCCAGCGCAAAAAGAACATCTTTCAGCCTGTTCCAGCCGGAAAAGACATATAAACTTCCGGAAGGTGACAGCGCCCGGTAAGCCTGCTCCATCCACTGAAGAGTAAACTCCGCATATTCATCTCCCTCGATTTCATGATAGCCTTCCATTACATGAGAGGCGGTGCGGTTATAGTTCAGTTTGCGGGCCCGGAAATCAATTGCAAAAGGTGGATCGGTGACAATAAGATCAACCGATCCCGATGGGACCGAAGACAGCAGTTCCAGGGCATTACCATGGCAGATAGAATCTGGTTGAAACGGCCCCAGATCAGGCAGGGGAGATCTCATTTATTCATCCCTTACATTCCGCACCTGCTTCCCGTCCCAAATCGAATGCTTTTATGTTTATCTCGACCGTTTTGGGAGGAACCAGGCTTTCCACAGCCGTTCTTAAGGAATCCGGGGAAAGTGGAATGAAATGCGATGCTGCCCCCAGCATAACAACATTCTGTGCCAGGGGGCTGCCGGCTTCAATGGCCAGTGATTCGGCGTCAAGGACACAGAGACTCACATCTCCAAGCCGGGCCAGAATCTCCTCTTCATCGGGAACCGGGGCTCCCTGCACGAACACCGATGTGGGGATCACCACATGCCGGTTCACGATTATCTTCCCTCCGGGTTTGAGATAATGTTTGTACCTCAGCGCTTCCAGAAGGTCGAAGGATACCATTATATCCGCATCTCCCGGTGCAATCAGTGGACCAAACTTCCCGTCTATCCGAATATGGCTCTCCACCGATCCGCCCCGCTGGGCCATACCATGGGTTTCCGCCCCTTTGACCAACCGGCCTTCCGTGAGGCAGGCTTCACCAAGTATGTTTGATGCCAGAATAGTTCCCTGCCCGCCAATACCTACCACCAGCACATCATAACTTTCATTCATCGACGACCCTCCTTCGCAATAGCCCCTGATGGGCAGATCTGGGCGCAAACCCCGCATCCGCTGCACAACTCGCTGACGATTGGTGTGTCGCCCCCCATTTCAATAGCCGGACATCCGAATTTCACGCAAAGACCACAACTGGTGCATATTTCGGAATTGACCTGGTATCTTCCCCTCCTTATCCCTGCCCGGCGGGCTGTAATCACACAGGGTTGCCTGGCGATTATTACCTTCACACCCGGCCGGGACTTTGCATCCTTCATAGCGGTTGTGAGGCCCACCAGATCATAGCTGTCCACAGTATCAACAAATGAGACGCCGCAGGCCCGGCATATGGCTTCAAGCGACACCGGAACGGTTTGTTCTCCGGATGCCGTCACCCCGGTTGCCGGATTCGGCTGATGCCCGGTCATAGCCGTAATCCTGTTGTCAAGGATTATCAACGTCATGTTTGCCCCGTTATAAACGGCATTTAAAAGGCCGGGAATGCCTGTATGGAGAAATGTCGAGTCCCCGATAGTGGCTGCAATATCTGCCTTTTCACCTGAATGGTAAATGCCACTCCCGACGGTAATCGAAGCCCCCATACATATAGTGGTATCCACCGCCCCCAACTGGAGGCCCAGCGTATAACAGCCAATATCGCTTGGATAGATCCCGTCCTTGAACACCTTCTTCATGGTATAAAAGACCGGGCGGTGTGTACATCCGGCACACATGATGGGTGGCCGTGCAGGTATATCCGGGAGAGGGTTTGCCTCCGGAAACGTCTTTGCCGTATTGAAACCACAGGATTCCATGATCCTTGCCACGCTCATCGGAGATAATTCCCCTTCATAAGGGGCATGCCCGTCTTTCTTTCCATATACCGCAACACACCCGGCGACCTGCCTGACCGCTTCTTCGACCACCGGGGCAAGTTCTTCTATTACCAGGATTGTCTCATGCTGCTGGACGAATTCAGCCAGCCACTCTTCATCGATGGGATAAGCCCCTATCTTCATGAATGATACATCCGTGGGAAGGATCTCCTGGACATACATTGCCGCGATCCCACTTGCGACGACCGCTGTGCTCCCCCTGATGCGATAATAATTATATCCACTTTCCACGAGACGTTTTTTTATCGCTGCCTGTTTTTCGTTGAGTTTTTTGTGCAGAATGCGCGTATGGGCAGGAATGACCACATATTGACGAGGATCTTTGTGGAATTTTCCCACCCTAGTCGTTGCAACTATTGTGCCGAGCTCGACATCGCCTTTGGAGTGGCAGATCCTGGTAGTGGGGCGGAATATCACAGGAAGCCCAAACTCCTCGGACAGGGCAAAGGCGTCCTTTACCATATCGTGGGCTTCCTGAATGCCAGAGGGATCAAGACAGGGTATTCTGGCAAAACTGGCATAGCAACGGCTATCCTGTTCATTTTGCGAACTGTGGGCAAATGGATCATCGGCGCTCATTATCACCAGCCCTCCGGTGACCCCTGTATACGCGCTGGTCATCAATGGATCTGCAGCAACATTCAGCCCCACGTGCTTCATTGTGCAGAGAGCCCTAAGCCCGCACCATGCCGCTGCCAATGCATTCTCCAAAGCCACTTTCTCGTTTACCGACCATTCAACATAGTAATCTTTCATTTCCCTCATCCGAAGGATGTCTATCACTTCAGAGGAGGGGGTGCCCGGGTAACCACTTACAAAATCAACCGGTGATTCCAGGCATCCATGTGCGATCGCCTCATTCCCAAGGAGATATTGCTTCCTCATCTTCCACCACCACAATACTCTAACAAGATTGTTTTATAATGTGTTTGAATATACTCCTGCGTTCGTTTCAAAACTTATAATAAGTTATATGAATTAACTAATACGGCAGCGTTGAGGGCCCGTAGCATAGACCGGTGGTGCGCCCGGCTGATAACCGGGAGGTCATGAGTTCGAATCTCATCGGGCCCATTCCTCATTTCTTATAAGCTAGAAGCTGCAATCTGATACTATGGAAAATACCCAGAAGATACTGCTGCTGGCTGGTGTAGCGGTATCAATTCTCCTCATGGTGCTTTTTAATATCTTTATCGGTCTTATTGTGCTGATTATACTGGCCGTCCTGGTGATGTCTATGGGTATCATGCAGGACACCGCTGACATGCCCTATGTCGCGGTTCATCTGCAGGATGATGCCAAAGGAGTGGTTGTAAGAAACAGAGGCAATGCACCCGCATATACGATTCATATCACCCTGGTACCTCTTGATATCGAATTTGATATCCCGAAACTCGAGGAGGAGGAAGCATCTCAATTTCCTCTTGATAAAATGGAGGAGGAATTAAAGGCGGTTGTCACATTTTCGAATGATAAAGGAGAGGAATTCACCAAATCCTACAAGATGTCTGCCCTGGGGGAAGATGATGATGATGTTCTCAAACCGGTATTCCCCTTATTCAAGTGGAAATAAAAAAATTCAATTTTATTGCAAATTCCCTTCGAGGGATTGTTCCGGATATGTGAAATTCAGTGTAATCCGGAGAGCATTTATCAGTTCTTCATGTCCTTTCAGGTAGTCGTGCATGGCCCGGTAGAGCATGAACATTACATCGTATCCGTAGATATCCAGTGCTTCGCGGGGGGTAATCTCGTTCTGATAGGAGTCAACCAAAAATCCGTCCGAACTATACATAATCTCATAAAATTTACCCTCCTCAGAAAGGGCACAGAATTGATCATCAACCTTCTTGTTGATATCATCGGGTCTGAAGTCCACCGGGTCGGTCTTTCCCAGAATTATCATCTTTTTCTGAGAGAATACCGAATCATACAACTCGCCCTGATTGTCAGTTTTTCCTTTGATCAGTATATTAAGCCCTACCTTTTCGATAATCGCGGACGTGGACTGAGCCATTCTGCCCAATAAAGCCGCCTCATTCTTACGTATCTCTTCGGTAAGTGTTTCTTTTTCTTTTTCGGCCGACTCTATTTTTTCAATGATTTTCTCAAAACCGATTTCGATTTCATCCATATTGCATATGCCTCCAGAAATACCCCGCCCGAACAGTGGAATGGTCCCAAAGCCGGTCTCTTGTAAGGAATGGGTATGAAAGTCCATAATCCTTCCGCTCTCTGCCCGGATTCCTGGTTCAACCGTATCCTCGATAGAGAGCGCATGCGAAAACTGTTGCATATCCTCAATTCCAGGAGTCACTTATCGTAAAATTTCTCAAAGACAGAGGCAACTTCTCAGCAGAGGGCCCCAATAAAATAATATTTCCTGTCCTCCAGAATGACGGCATGCCCTTCATAGCCTACGGGAAGATCGCGTTGTATAACCACATTTTGGTAATTGGGAGTCCTGGAAATTACTGACCCGTGACGGATTTTTTCTGTTACGAGAATATCAGTCTCCTTACCTATCCAGCCGGCATTGATTTCATGGTAGAGCGCCTCCGCATGTTTCAGGAGGATCCTTGACCTTTTCTTCTTGAGAGAGTCCACTAAATCATCCTCTCCGGCAATGTCTGTATGAGGCCTCATGGAAAAACGGGTGATATTCACTTTATTCGGTTTGATACGGCTGATAAGTTGCATAGTCTCCCTGAACTGCTCATCCGTCTCTCCTGGAAATCCAACGATGATATCGGTGGCCAGAGAAATGTCGGGGCAGGCTTCCCTGAACTCCTCAACAATCCGTACCACATCCGCGGCGCTATACTTTCTTTTCATTGCATTTAGAATCTCATCAGAACCGGATTGAGCTGGTATATGGAGAAAATTAAAAATCTTAGGGGATCTGTATGCTTCGATCAGAGGTTCTATGATGGGCATAAGCGTGGAGGGATTCATCATTCCGAGTCGTATATAGAATTTTCCAGGAATATGCACGATTTCATTAAGTAATTGGGAAAGATCCCAGCCCTTTTCACGGCCCCAGGCACTAACATCCTGTCCTGTCAGCTGGAGCTCTTTTGCTCCGGCCTTCACCATTTTGTCTGCCTGGACCAGGATCTCTTCTTTCGGAAAGCTTCTCAGTCTGCCCCTGGCATTTCGGGTAATACAGTAAGAACAGGTTCCCAGACATCCGCTGGCCACCTGCAGGATGCCCACCCCTGCAGGTTGAACGGTTCTTACATTTCTGTACCTCTCCCCAATCTCGTTCGGAAAAATGATCTTCGGAGAACAGACCCCAAATATTTCTTCTTTCTGCACGACGGGCATGCAGCCGGTGACGTAAAGGTTTTTCTCTTTTAAATTTCTGAGAGTCCGTAACATCCTGCGTTCGGTTGAGCCGACCACAGTACAGGTGTTCACGACGACTGCATCAGCCGCCTTGGGCGTGTCAACAATAGTACAATCTTGCGCTTTCAAAATTTCTTCCAGTTTCCGGGAATCGCCCATATTATAGGCACAGCCAAATGTCATCACATGAACTAAACAGTCCCTCAATTCATCCAGGGCGCTCTGGCCATCGTGTGTATACACGGATTCGGGTTTTTCCGGAGACATCAGCCACCATGGTATGGATCGGGCAGACTCTTAACTACTGCTAACTTGACAGGAGACCTTCAATCACCGGATTTATCCTTCTATCTGCGTTATAGGGAATATTTCTCTCTCTCAATGAAAATGCTTAACCCATGGTATTCACTATCTGATAATGATGATCAGAATCGGGCTGCTCGGCTGCGGAAATATTGGGCATATTATCGGTCAATACCGGGAGAATGTTGAGATAGTGGCCCTGTATGATAAAATCTTTCAGAAAGCAGAGGAGATGGCAGATACTTGCGGCGGCAGGGCATGCAAGGATTTTGACCTGTTTATTCGTCAGGATTTCGATTATGTGGTGGAAGCTGCCTCGGTAAATGCAGTCAGGCTTTTGGGGGAATCCGTGCTCAGGAATGGGAAAAACCTGATAGTACTCAGCGTTGGAGCATTTTCCGACCCAGGGTTCAGGGAGGGACTGGTGAAGACGGCACGGGAAACGGGAAAGAAGATATATATCCCCAGTGGGGCCATCGCCGGACTTGATAACCTGAAAGTAGGGCAAATTAGCAATATTTCGAAACTCCTGCTAAGGACTACGAAAAACCCTGACTCACTGGGGATTGTCGTTGACAGGCGCACTCTTATTTTTAAGGGTAAAGCGAATGAGTGCATCAAGGAATTCCCGAAAAATGTAAATGTTTCTGTGGCACTCAGTCTTGCAGCAGGCAGAGAAGCTGATGTGGAACTCTATGCTGATCCCCTCGTGGACCGGAATATGCATGAGATATTTTGTGAAGGAGATTTTGGAGAGATGTATATCAGGGTGAACAACGTCCAAAGCCCGAAAAACCCGGCAACAAGTTATCTTGCAGCCCTTTCCATACTCACACTCCTTAAGAATCTTGACGAACCCCTGAAGGTAGGAACATGAATATCACCCAAACCATTCGTTTGCAAAAAACCCGGAAAGATGCCATAATACTTGCTCATAATTATCAGATCCCGGAAATCCAGGATGTCGCTGATATTGTGGGAGACAGCTTTGAACTTGCTGTCCAGGCAAAAAATACGGGTGCAGCAATGATTGTGTTCTGTGGTGTGGATTTTATGGCAGAGACTGCAAAGATACTCTGCCCCGAAAAAATTGTCCTTCTTCCGGTGAAGGATGCGACGTGTCCACTTGCAAACTTCCTTACCCCTGATATGCTTCTGTCCGCAAAGCAAATGCACCCCGGAGCGCCGGTAGTATTGTATATAAATAGTACTGCCGAGTGCAAAGCCTATGCCGATGTGGTCTGCACATCAGCCAATGCAGTAAAGGTAATCCGGTCGCTTGACTCGAAGGAGGTGATCGTAGGACCTGACGCAAATCTTGCCGCATATATTCAGGATATGGTCCCTGAAACGCGAATTATCGCTGTTCCTCCCCAAGGGCATTGTTATGTTCACGAGTGCTTCTCGCATGATGATATTGTAAAAGCAAGAAAGTTGGGCGGAAAGATTATCTGTCATCCGGAATGCCGCCCTGAAATTCAAAAAGAATCGGATATTATTGCGTCTACAGGTGGAATGGTCCGGGCAGCACCGCAGGAGGAGAAGTGGAATATTTTCACGGAGAAAGGAATGGCATACCGATTGAATACCCTCTATCCGGATAAAACGTTCTATGTCAAGGAAGAAGCAGTCTGTGAGGATATGAAAAAGACCACGTTAAAAGACCTCAAATTGTCCCTTGAGAATGTTCAGTATAAGGTCGAGCTTCCCCGTGACGTAATGGATAGGGCAAGAAGTGCAATTGAGCGAATGATTGAGATCGGGAGATGATCAAACTGGTCACACTTGAACAGCTGCTACAGTTTATCGCCGAAGATGCCCCTTACGGGGATATCACCACGGAATCGGTAATCGACGAAAAAGACTGCAGGGGTGTACTCGTCGCCAGGCAGGCAGGCATCATTGCCGGACTTGAAGAAGCCGCGCAACTTTTCCGGCATTTTGGTGTACATTATATATCCCACGTCAATGATGGGGAGAAGGTATACGAAGGGACGGAGATAGCGGCACTTGAAGGGTCGGCTGCGGGAATTCTCCTTGTAGAAAGAACAGCCCTGAATATCATCGGGAGAATGAGCGGAATTGCCACCCAGACCAGGAATTTGTCTGATCTGATCTCATCACATAATCTGTCCTGCAGGATAGCCGCCACCCGTAAGACTGCTCCCGGTCTCCGCTCACTTGATAAAAAAGCAGTACTACTTGGTGGGGGGGAAGGGCACCGCCTAGGTCTAAGTGACGGAATTTTAATAAAAGATAATCATCTGGCCATTGTTTCCCTGGAAGAAGCAATAAAAAGAGCTAAAATTAAAAACCTATACCGGAAAATCGAGGTTGAAGTAGAGAATACCGGTGAAGCCCTCCGTGCGGCACATGCCGGGGCAGAGATTCTCCTCCTGGACAACATGACTCCCCTGGAAGTCCGCGAAACGATCAGGTGTCTGGATAATGAGAATCTAATAAACAGACTGGTTATTGAAGTCTCCGGAGGCATCAATGCACAGAATATTCTCGAATATGCCATTCCCGGGGTTGATGTCATCAGTATGGGCAGTATCACTCACAGCGTCAGTAATTTCGACATAAGCCTTGAAATTATTCCATAATATATTCATCCTTTTTCCGAACCGCCGTTTTACCAAAATATACGATCAAAACAATTATCATTTACTGCCTCTAATCGGTGCCTGTCGGAGAATGCTATGACTGATAAGGAGAAGGGCGAATCCGGAGAACATTATTTTAGCAAAGTAACCCGAAAAAGGAATATAAAGGGTTATATTGAACTCCTTCAGAGCCCATATCTCGATTTCCGATGGAGGGCGGCCGAAGCACTGGGAATTATCGGAGATGATTCCGCAGTAGAACCACTCATCCAGGCTCTTTCGGATGAGTATGTTGATGTCTCCTGGCTCGCAGCCAAATCTCTTGGAGCCATCGGGGACGCGAGAGCTGTGGAACCGCTTAAAAAGGCCCTCAAATCGGACGAAAAATGGCTCCGTATCGGTGCGGTTATTGGGCTCGGAAAAATTGCCGATGCCAGAGCAGTTGAACCACTCATTGAAGCCCTTCACGATAAAAAACGGGCAGTCAGAAAACATGCCGCCTGGGCACTCGGAAACATTGGAGATCCACGGGCCCTGGACCCTCTCGAACAGGCACTGAATGACGAGGAGGAGGAGGTTCGTAAAGCAGCCGATCTGGCGGTAAATATACTCAGGAAAAAGATTGAGACAAAAACCGGGGATGAGTCGGAATAATTAATTTTCAGCCGGCCTATGGTATGTAATGATAGAATGGGCTTTGCTGGCCGCCGTGATTGCACTTATCTATATTATCTGGAAGTATATCTCGTTAAAAGACCAGGTACATTCAAGGGCATCCTCGCTATTCGAAGAATGGCGGCAAAAAAATCTGGAACAGGAAGCAAGGAAACTGGCATCGATCTATGCCAGTGAGTGGAAACAAAAGGAAGAGAGAAAAATTCGTCGCGATGCTGTGGAGAAGAGTCATGCAG
>Ga0307380_10012125_pt1 | contig 10741 bp, 9 predicted proteins | sample UN3MG_FD_202239 | JGI IMG/M metagenome (GOLD analysis project Ga0307380, IMG submission 202239) | Soil microbial communities from Risofladan, Vaasa, Finland - UN-3 | ecosystem: Environmental > Terrestrial > Soil > Coastal area > Acid sulfate soil | place: Finland: Risofladan, Vaasa | collected... | reverse complement strand
ACCTATCATATCTTCGATAGCCTCGTTCTGCATACGTTCGGCACGTCGCAGCCGCCACCAAAGGCTGACAATCCGCTCGGCCAGCATGGATTCGACCGTCCCAACGGGGGCCAGCTCGGCGAGGAATTGGTCGTGAAAAGCTTCATAATCAGCCGGATCTTCACCTTGTATTACCGATTCGGCGAATATGCCGTGCTTGACCGCATTCTGAGAAACCACGGCCTTGCCCTCAGCCGTCTGCGGCCCGGTCGATTTTTGAGCATTCTGTTGATTAGCTTTGATTTGTGCTTTAGTTGGCATAAGGAGTACCTCCTGATTTAAGATTTGCGATTGCCGATTTGCGATTTATATTCCACAATTAACCATTCATTAAAGATGTTATCTATCAATCTTACATGTAGACGTGTTGGCCGTCAAGTGAAAAAAATAAAAAAATTAAAAAATTTATTTAGGCACGGATTTACCCCATGAGATGTCGGCTTCGCCCCCTAAGGGACAAGCTATCTCACGGGGTGAACGCGGATTTACCCTGTTAGATGCCGGCTGTGCCTATCTCACGGGGTGAGCACGGATATTTGAGTCGTATTGCGTATGGCGTAGGGCGTACTGCGCCCTTCATCCTGAGCGGAGACTAAGGATGAACACGGTTTGTTGAGTCGCATTGGGTATTGCGTAACGAGTGTGTGCCCCATTGTCATGTCGAGCTCCGTCGAGACATCTGGATTCTGACTAAACTTGCTTTTCATTCCCAGCCAGATCCCTCCACTCGGCTCTGCCTCGGTCGGGATGACAGAGCGTCCTAAACTTGCTTTTCGTTCGCAGCGGTAGGGTGTGCAACTTGTTGCACACGCTGATCCATTCATTAACAAAAACATTTCGTTTGTCACCAAGGGACTCGTCTGTAATTTGGCATAGTGACATTACGATTATTTCTCCCGCGTGTGCAAAATGAATTTTGCGCACCCTACAGATGCTATATCACGTAATGACATGGATGACCAGGTCACGTTAGTGGGTATGCTCGATCCCATTGTCAGCGACCTTGCCGCCGATATTATATAGTCGCTTTATGCCCTTGCTAACAAGGGATGAAGATAACAGAACAATTAGCCAAAATGGTACAAGAATGAATGACCAGACCCATCCGAATAGAGCTGTGACGATATTGCTCGGACCATCAGAATGGTAGTAGGACAAATATTCGGTAGCTCCGCGATCGATCAAATGCTCAAGAATCATGTCTTCGAAGCTTAAATGGAGAATGCTAAAGAACCAACTAAGGAAAGGGGATAATATGCATATGATGAGAATCAAGGGAATTGTATCCTTAATTATTCTACGTAACGTTATGTAAAGAATAACAGGGTGCAGAAAAAGCAGCCACAGCGCTAGATTCAAAAGAAAGATCCACTCACCGCTAATTGCATACCACACTGCCATATATTTCCTTCGCTAACGCTGTGCTAACCGGCACAGTTCACCAAGACAGTCTCATTGAGGTCCTCTCATATCTCGCAGAGGGCTCTGCAAACAGATGCATCAAAACTGGCTCGTTCGGCATCCATGGGTTTTAGTTTGGCATACGTAAGTCTGCTCGTCAACAACTTAGTCAATATTGTTGCTGCAAACATAAGGCTCACAGATGCCAGGGGCTTCTCATGGGGCGGCTTAGCATTCTGTTGGCCTGCTCGTCGTTGATGAACTGCTCTTTTGCAGGGTCCCAACGGAGCTTTCGGCCGAGCCTTATGGCGATATCATCGAGGTGGCAGATGGTGTCGGTGCGAACGGCGGTGTCCACGGGGCAGATTGTCTGCTGTCTGCTTTTGACGCATTCTATGAAATTCCGGCGGTGATTATTGCTTCGAGGCAAACGGACCTCATCGGGGCCGATCGTCGCGGTCAGTAAGGACTTCGGCTCGGCGTCGATAAATTCCCGTTCCACCAGGACCCAGCCCTCGTCGCCTATAAACAGAATCCCCAGGCCGTTGTTCAGCGAGAATTGTTCGGCGCGCTTGAGGGCGGTTTTTGTGTTCATGTGAATCATCTTAACGCCGTTGGCGTAAACGTGCTCGACCTCCCACTCGACGGCGGTATCCACAAGCCCGTCGGCGGGAATGACGCCGGTGCCTTGTATTTCGACCGGGCCGGTGTCGTCGGTCCCGTTGGCCCACTGGGCGATATCCACGGGGTGGACTCCCCACGCGCCGCCGAGACCGCCGAGCGAATAATCGTGAATGAACGTCCACATGCCGAGCGTGCCCATGGCCCGCGAAGCGCATCGCTCGTAAGTATACGGTGCCCATGGGGCCGGGCCGAGCCACGTGTCGTAATCGAATTCGTCTTTGTCCGGCGTCGGCTGGTTCGGCTGATTCGGGCAGGTCGGGCTCGGGTGCGAGCCAACCATTATCGTATGGAGTTTGCCGATCTTCTCGTTGCGGGCCAGCTCGCAGGCAAAGCGGAATTTGTCGTCGGACCTCTGCTGCGTGCCGAACTGGAAGACGACATTGTGCCGGTTCACGGCGCTTCGCACGGCCTTTCCGTCGGCGATGCTCATTGCCAGCGGCTTTTCGTAATACATATCCTTGCCGTTGCGGGCTGCCTCTACTCCTATCAGGGCGTGCCAGAAGTCGGGCGTGACTACTGTCACGGCGTCGATATCTTCGCGGGCGAGCAATTCGCGGTAATCGCGATAGACTTTGCAGCCCTCGCCGCCGTATCGCTGCCGGACCCTTTCAACGGCCCTTTGGCGAAAAATTTCGCGAAGGTCGCAGACGGCCGCCACTTGCACATCGTCGTATCCGAGGAACGTTCGCAAATGCCCGCCGCCCATGCTGCCGACGCCGATGAATCCCATTACGACTTTTTCGCTCGGCGGCACGGCACCATTTGCGCCCAATACCGATGACGGGACAATGTATGGAAAACTTGTGACGGCCAATGCTGTGCCGCATACGTTTTTCAGGAACTGTCGTCGATTCATAATACCGGCTCCCACAAAGGCAGTTTCAATAATCCCGGACTTGCCGCCGTGCTGTAATTCGCAATCGCACCGAATTTTCATATCCGCCGAGCGGCGGTTGTGAGTCACTTTATGAAATCTTCGATCTTATCCTTTTTTCTGTAGACCATGCCCTGGAAGACGGCGATGACGTCTCCGTCCTCGTTGGTGACATCAATCGTGTAGGTTCCGAGCTTTGGATTCTTCGAGATTTCCCTCGCATCGGCGTACAAGGTCCCGCCCGCCGACGCCTTCAGAAAAGAGATGTTCGCATTGATGGCCACTGCGATAGTCCCGTGCGAATTCGAGGCGGCGGCAAAGACCAGGTCCGCCAGCGCGAAAATCGCGCCGCCGTGGACGATGTTGGCACCGTTCAAGTGATAGTCCCGGATGTCCAGCTTTGCCTTTGCCCTGCCCGGGGAGATTTCCAGCAGCTCGATTCCGTTGTGCGCGGCAAACCTGTCATTTTCGAGAAAGTTTCTGATAGTCTGCATCTTGCAGGTCTCCAAAGTAATGTTTGCTCTTTTTCACCAGTACGCCACGGCACTAAATACTATCGCAAACCGGCCGGCATATCAAGGGCGACCTTTTGAGAAGGCGGATAACGCAGGATTTGCAGAAAATTGCTGGAAGAGTCCGGGTCACGGCGTTATTATGACCGGCAGGTACAGAACATTAAGACGGCGGCAAACTTTCGAACCTGACGGTTATTGGAAATTAAAATGACAGAAGGAATTATCGATTTTCACGCACACGCATTTCCCGACGCTCTGGCGCCGCGAGCGATGAAGAAACTCCTTGAAGAAGCGCCGGATGTCAAGGCGTATCTTGACGGCACGATCGGATCGCTGCTCGGCTCAATGGATAACAGCGGGATCGACAAGAGCGTTGTCTGTTGTATAGCGACAAGGCCCGAGCAGTTCGAGCCGATTTTCGAATGGTGCATGAAGGCGAGATCGGAGCGGATCATTTTCTTTCCTTCGGTGCATCCCGGGGATCCGAAGTGCATCGAGAGAATCGGTCTTATCAAACGCGAGGGATTCAAAGGAATCAAACTGCATCCGTTTTACCAGGAATTTTACGCCGACGAGCAGCGGCTGTTTGAGATATACCGGAAACTGTGCGACGAGGACATGATGGTCGTAATGCACACGGGATTCGATATAGCATTCCCGAAGGAAAGAAGGGCGGATCCGGAGAAGCTCCTCAAGATCAAAAATGCGTTCCCAAAACTCAAGTTTATAACGACTCATCTTGGGGCATGGCAGCAATGGGACGAGGTGCGGGAGTTGTTAATCGGGCGGGAGATATACATGGAAATATCGTTCGCGTTCGATTATATGTCACCCGAGACTGTCAGGAAAATGCTTATGCGTCACCCCGAAGAATATATCCTGTTCGGCACGGATTCACCATGGACAAACCAGGAAAAAACCCTTTTACAGCTAAAAAATCTTATGATTCCCGAAAAAAAACTTGAGAGCGTGCTCTCAAGGAATTCGATGTCGCTGCTGGGTTTGTCACGAGATCGCCCAAACTGCCACAAATGACCATAACTGCTTGTTAATAAATGAGATACGAGTATGCGAATACAATAAAACAGGTCCATGGATGATTCTGTCCGGCATTAAACGCGTCCTGACATATAGTGCCGAGTGCGGATATTAGTATTGATATTGAGGAAAAATGCTGTTTTTTTGTGTCGTTTTCTAAGAAAATACGCCGATTAAGTTTTATGCTTCAATCAATGTGTGACAACCCGGGAAAAACTGTGTTTAATTATATGTTTCCGGGCACGAGTAGCGATTACTCAGTAATAAACAGGGGAAAAACATGTTGGGTATCGAAGACAAGTACGTTGCCGTGGTATACATTTTATGTATTGCAAGTTCCCTGCTGTGCGTTGTCTATGGCCTGATCAACTGGAATCGCGGCGGAGACGAAGCCAAAACGGAAGATTTGCAATGGGCTCATGAGGAAAAGAAGCTGGAAGATGATCTCTAATTTTCCTGCGTTGCGGCATGGGTAAGATTGTCGCAGACCGAGTCATCGAAAGTCTTGATTATTTAAAGCAGTATAAAAACAGGAGAGCATCAGGTGTTTTTTGAAGTTACAGGGCTCGCCGGGACATCGGCGGTACTTTATTTTATGCTTTATTTAGTCTGCCTGAGTTATAAGCAGATTAAGACTGTTACTAATAATTTAGTTTCGTGTCGCAAGGCTCATACTTTGGCTCAATTTACAAGCTGTTAAAATGGAGGACAGCACAATGTTAGGACAGACAGTTGGAGTAATCGAGATTCTTGTCGTTCTGGTGTATCTGCTGCTGGTCGTATATCTCGGCTGGCTGGGATACTCACGGACAAGAACGGCCACCGACTATCTCATTGCCGGACGCAAAGTCCATCCGTATGTCATGGCGATGAGTTACGGGGCTACATTCATTTCGACAAGCGCAATCGTCGGTTTCGGCGGCGTGGCGGGTCTATTCGGAATGAGCGTGTTGTGGCTGACATTTCTGAATATATTTGTAGGTATCTTTATAGCTTTCGTCTTTCTCGGCCCACCCGCCCGGCGGATGGGCCATCTACTCGATGCGCACACATTTCCCGAACTGCTTGCGAGGCGTTTCGAGAGCAAGTTTATACAGGTGTTCGCGGGGCTTGTGATTTTTATTTTCATTCCCCTGTATGCCGCGGCGGTGCTTATCGGCGGCTGCGAATTCATTTCAACTCAGTTCGGAATTCCTTACAATGTCGCGCTGCTTGTCTTCAGTGTCATTATTGCGGCCTACGTAGTAATGGGCGGGCTTAAAGGCGTGATGTACAGCGATGCATTGCAGGGGACTATCATGTTCGTAGGCATGTTGACACTGCTTATATTTACCTATAGCAAGCTCGGAGGGGTGAGAGCAGCTCACCAGTCTTTGACCGACCTTGCGCCGCTTGTTCCCGGCAAGCTCCAGGCGATCGGGCACAGAGGCTGGACGGCCATGCCCTCGTTCGGCTTTGGCGACCTGAAGTATAACTTGTGGTGGATTGTCATTTCGACGATTACGCTGGGCGTCGGCATCGGTGTTTTGGCTCAGCCGCAGTTAATTGTACGGTTTATGACCGTCAAAAGCAAGAGAGAGCTGAACCGGGCCGCCATGATCGGTGGGGTCTTCATCCTCATAATGACGGGCGTGGCCTTCACGGTCGGCAGCCTTTCCAACGCGTACTTTGCGAAATTCGGCCCGCCCCTGAAAGGACGCGTTGCCAAGACTATAGAAAAGGAGAAAGGTTATGTAGTCCTGCAAATTGTCAACAAGGACGAATCGGGCAAGTGGGTAGATGTCGAAGGCAAGCTGGCTCCTGTGGTGCTGTGCGAGTCGGAGCTGGAGCAATCCGCGGTTGATGCCGGAGTAGTGACGGGTCGGAGCATTTCAGTGGTTTATGCAGGTGGCAGTTCGGACCAGATTATTCCGAAATATATTACCTCGGCCCTGCCAAAATGGTTTGGCCTGCTGTTTCTGCTGACCCTTTTAGCGGCCGCGATGAGCACCCTTTCCAGCCAGTTCCATACTGTCGGGACAAGTATCGGCCGCGATGTTTACGAGCAGCTTACCGGCAGGCATGGAAAAAGTATCGGAGTCAATCGCGCCGGCATAATTCTGGGAATCATTGTGGCGATGCTTTGGAGCTATTATGCCCGCGGTGGTTACATCATCGCCCGTGCGACGGCGATTTTCTTCGGTTTGTGCGCATCGGCCTTCCTGCCGGCCTTTTTCGGTGGATTGTTCTGGAAGAGAATGACAAGGACCGCCGCAATCTGGTCGATGATAGCCGGCTTTGTCGTTACGTCGTTCTGGCTGCTTTTTGTAAAAGCCGCAGAAGCGGGCGCCATCGGGCTGGTCCAAAAAGTGACCGGCGGCAAAACGAGCATCTTTGCAGGCCACCCCAACTGGGATGTTGTCGATCCGATCGTAGTGGCTCTGCCGATTTCGATTATCGTTGCCGTGGTCGTAAGTCTTTATACCAGGCCGCCGTCTAAAGAACATCTCGAAAAATGTTTTAAGTAGGTTCGTATTGATACTGAGGCTGCCGTCGAGATTTTGTGTTATTTATTATCAAATGATTTAAGTTACATGAAGGGAGACACAAATGGAGCAGAGAAAAATGAGAATAGTATTGGTTGTTGGATTTTTTGTTGCGTTAATTAGTGGAATTGTCATGGCAGCGGAGGAGGAAAAGCCTGTTGCCGATGATTGGCTCAGCGGCTTCCGCAATCCGGCTCCGGGACTTGAAATGGGGCTCGATTTCCGGTTCAGAACCATCGTGGCGAGAAACATCACAACGTTGGATAGCGATGCTACAGGAAATAAGTATAATTACCAGCGATATCGTTCCAGATGGTGGACAAAGTGGATGCTGAGCGACGACGTGGACTTAAATACCCGTATGGTTTGGGAATTCAGGACCTGGGATGAGCCCGCCAGCAAACCTCAGCACACGGATTTTGACGAGATTCTGTTCGACAGGTTGAATGTTACGATGCGGAACATGTTTGACCAGCCCTTGACCGGTGTTATCGGCCGGCAGGATTTGATTTTGGGTGTCGGCTGGCTGGTTCTTGATGGAACGCCTCTGGACGGTTCGAGAACCATCTTCACCGATGCGGCACGGTTTACCTATGAGTTCGAAGGTAAGGACACTAAGCTCGATATGATTTATATCGATAACGGGGGCGCCTCCGACAGGTGGTTGAAACCCATTAATGATCGCAATAGAAATGTCACGGAACAGGATGAATACGGCGCTATCTTATACCTGACCAAACAGACCAGTGAAAAATCGAAACTGGAAGCCTATTTCATGTATAAGAATGACAATCCCGTTGATGTTTTGCCAAGCGATCGCTACAGTCCTCTCCCGTCGTCATGGAGCAAAAAGGCGGAGATATTCACGTTTGGCGGAGCCGCCTCCCAGACGCTTAACGAGAACTGGAATTACCGTGTTGAGGGCGCGATCCAAACCGGTGATAAGGGTGCCGACTCCAGCAGTATGCAGGACATGGAAGCATACGGCGCACTGACAAATCTTGAGTACTTGTTCAAAGACAGTTTGGACAGCAGTGCACACGTAGGTTATGAGTATTGTTCGGGAGATGATCCGGGTACGAATGACAACGAGCAATTCGATCCCCTGTGGGCGGAATGGCCGAGATGGAGTGAGCTTTATATCTATACCTACGCACCTGAGACCATGATAGCCGAGTCAACTAATCTTCACAGGGTCAATATCGGACACAAGTTCAGACCGAACAAGCAGTGGCAAATCTGCACCGACTACCACTTGCTCTGGGCCGATGAGAATACAGTTCAGGGTTCTTCTTTCATTTCCGACAGCAGTAAGTTCCGCGGCCAGTTGATCACATGCTGGGCAAAGTACAAATTCAGCCCGAAGTTATACGGACATCTGCTCGGGGAATATCTAATACCGGGCAACTACTACGAGAAGGACTTTAGGGACGACGCATTTTTCCTCCGGTTCAATCTTGAATATACTTTTTAAAATGTTTGTCAAAACTTGAAAGAGAAAAGCCCAGCAAAAATATTCTATGCTGGGCTTTTTTTATTGTAAAAATCGGCAAAATAGTTACAATCGCCTTTTTCCTATATATAGAAGAGGACATATGAACAAGCTATTACTTTCCGGCAATGAGGCTTTGGCTTACGGTGCTTATGAAGCGGGACTGCAAGTTGCATGCGCATATCCGGGGACTCCGTCGACTGAAATACTTGAAACTCTGGCAAAATTCCAGGATCTGGATGTCCAATGGTCGGTGAATGAGAAAGTTGCATTTGAGGTTGCGCTTGGGGCTGCCGTCGGTGGCGTTCGCAGTCTTTTTGCCTGCAAGCACGTCGGGCTGAACGTGGCTATGGACCCCCTGATGACAGCTTCCTACACCGGTATCCAGGCGGGCTTCGTGGTAATTGTCTGCGACGATCCGGGCATGCATTCATCCCAGAACGAGCAGGACACGCGATGGGTAAGCATATACGCAAAACTTCCTTTGCTTGAGCCGTCCAGTCCTCGCGAGGCCAAAGAGTACGTCAAGGAAGCTTTTAAGATAAGCGAACAGTATGATACGCCCGTGCTGCTGCGTATGACCACGAGAATTTCGCATACCAAGGAGGATGTAACTTGCGGCGAGAGAAAGGTTCCCGAGCAGCCTGCCTTTGAAAAGAGAATAAGCAAGTACGTAATGGTGCCGGGAAACGCGTACGCCCGGCACATATTGATTGAGAAAAGACTGAAAAAGCTAAAGAGCCTTTCCGAAAGAACAAGGCTGAACCGCATAGAGAAGGGCGGCAAAAAAGTCGGCTTTATTACTTCGAGCATAACGTACCAGTATCTGAAAGAAAATTATCCGGATGCTTCTTACCTTAAGCTCGGCATGACTTATCCCTTCTGTGACGACAAGATCAGGGAGTTCGCCAAAAGTGTTAAGAAATTGTATGTAGTCGAAGAGCTCGATCCGTTTCTGGAGGAGCATATCAAAACGCTGGGTATCAAATTCTCGGCGAAGGATCCATCCTTCAGAATAGGCGAGCTAACCCCCGAATCCATGCCGGCCATTGTGGACGGTAAGATCAAACGCGAGAAAAAGTCGGCCAAGCGCAAACCCAGGATGTGCCCCGGTTGTCCGCACTTGCACACGTTTTCGATCCTTAAGAAGCTGGATTACTTCGTAGCGGGCGATATCGGCTGCTATACACTGGCGTGTCTGCCTCCCATTTCGGCGCTTCACTCTTGTATTTGTATGGGTGCAGGGATCACTTTCAACGAAGGGTGGCGAAAAGCCGCTCCAAAAGCAAAGATTGTCGGCGTGCTGGGGGATTCGACGTTTATCCATTCCGGCATAACCGGCCTGATAAACGGCGTGTACAATAAGGCAAAGGGGATAATCTTCATACTGGATAATTCGACAACGGCTATGACGGGCGGTCAGCAGCACCCGGCTACGGGACTGACAATCCGGAATGAACCCACAAAGAAGCTGATTCTCGAAGACCTCTGCAGGGCTTGTGGGGCCGACAATGTAGATGTCGTGGATCCGAAGAATCACGCTGAATTTGAAAAGCTTGTCAGAAATCGAATAAAAGAGGATGCCTTATCCGTGATAATTTCGAGGCATCCGTGCCAACTACTAAAACGATAGTTTCGCGTTAGGACAATGGAGAACATGGTCTACAACATTACATTCGGGGGAGTAGGGGGGCAGGGAATTCTTAAGGCATCCGAGATATGCAGTTGGGCGGCGATGTTTGACGGATTCCATGTCAAGAAGTCCGAGGTTCACGGGATGGCTCAGCGCGGCGGCTCGGTGGAGTCACACGTTAGGTTCGGGAAGCAGGTTTACTCTCCTCTGATTGTCATCGGGGGCGCCGATTGCCTCGTGTGTTTCCATATCGAAGAGCATGAACGGCTGAAAGCTTTTCTCAAACCGGGCGGCAAAGACCTGATAGGCTATCTCGATAAGGCCAAGGCCGTGATTGAGAACCCAAGGCATCTGAATACTTTTCTGGTGGGCGTGCTTTCCGCGAGCCTGCCTATTAGTACGGATTCATGGATAAAGGCCATTGAGACTGTATTTAAGAAGAAGATTGTCGAGGAAAACAAGGGAGTCTTTCTTAAAGGAAGGGAAATGGGTCAATCATGATTTGGAAAGAACAAGTCGAGTGTGCGGGTCCTGCAGACC
>Ga0307380_10012124_pt1 | contig 10741 bp, 10 predicted proteins | sample UN3MG_FD_202239 | JGI IMG/M metagenome (GOLD analysis project Ga0307380, IMG submission 202239) | Soil microbial communities from Risofladan, Vaasa, Finland - UN-3 | ecosystem: Environmental > Terrestrial > Soil > Coastal area > Acid sulfate soil | place: Finland: Risofladan, Vaasa | collected... | reverse complement strand
CTCAAAGTGAAGATTATTGGGGAAATGTAAATCAATTGGGTCCGAGAGGGGTCTATGATGAAGCAAAACGCTTTGCAGAAGCCCTTACTATGGCATATCATCGCTACCATGGTATTAAGACAAAAATAGTGAGAATTTTTAATACCTATGGGCCTAGAATGCGAATCGATGACGGGAGGGCCATACCAACCTTTCTCCATCAGGCATTGAAGAGAGAAGATCTCACTGTATTCGGAGATGGTTCTCAAACAAGGAGTTTTTGTTATATATCTGATTTAATAGAAGGAATATATCGATTTATAATATCAGATGCAACTGGGGCCATCAATTTAGGTAATCCTACAGAAATGACAATATTAGAATTAGCCAAAAATATTATAAAGATTACAGGAAGTAAAAGCAAGATAGTAAAGAGACCTTTGCCAGAAGATGATCCTAAAATAAGAAGACCTGATATAACTAAAGCAAAAGAACTGCTGGGGTGGGAGCCAAAAATAGAATTTAATCAAGGGATGAAAGAGACTTTACAGTATTTTGAAGAGAAAATTTAATAATAAAAATAGATAACTAAGAGGTTGATAAGAGCTGAAAGATAATTGGGATAAATGAATCTGCTCATGTTATAATAAATAAAAAAAGATTTATTAATTTTCAGATAAAAAATAGTGGAGGTTCAAAAGATAAGGCAATGAGCAAAGCGAAAGAGGCTCTTAAAGAGGCTCTTATAGAGAGCTCTGAGATTACAATTAAGATTGCTGATACTCTCTGCAGCAAGATAGAAAAAATAATCGAATTGATTGTTGATGCAATAAGAAAAAAGAAAAAGATATTAATTATGGGGAATGGAGGAAGTGCGGCAGACGCCCAGCATCTTGTAGCTGAATTAGTTGGAAGATTTAAATTAGAAAGAAAGGCCATTCCAGCCATTGCCCTTACCACGAATACTTCTACCCTGACTGCTATTGGAAATGATTACAGTTTTGATAAAATATTTGGGAGACAGATAGAAGCTTTAGCAGAAGAAGGGGATATAGTTTTGGGGCTCAGCACCAGCGGTCTATCAGAAAACCTGATTTATGCCTTTAAGATTGCTAAAGATTTAGGTGCAACTACAATAGGATTTTTAGGAAAAGATGGTGGAAAAGTAAAAGATATAGTAGATATTTCTATTCTTATTCCATCAAATAATACTCCAAGAATTCAAGAGGCTCATATAACAATAGGTCATATAATCTGTGAAGAGATAGAAAAAAGGCTTAATAAGTAGAGGTAAATAAATTGAGTGATTCTTTTGATAGCATATTAAATAATATTGAGAAACTGAAGATACTTGTTATAGGTGATATTATATATGATGAATTTATATGGGGTGATGTAGAAAGGATATCTCCAGAGGCTCCAGTACAGGTTTTGGAATGGAGGTCAGATAATGATGCCTTAGGGGGAGCTGCAAATGTTGCTAACAATCTGGCCAGTTTGGGATGCAGTGTCTATATGGTGGGTGCTGTAGGAAATGACAGAAAAGGAGAAAGAATTAAAGAATTATTAAAGGAAAAAGGAATTAATTATGATGGCGTAATAATGGATACAGGGAGGCCTACTACTAATAAAACAAGAATTATTGCCCATAGCCAGCAGATTCTAAGAATCGATAAAGAAAATAAAAACCTGTTAACAGAAGATATAGAAAAAAAGATATGCGATTATCTGAAAGAGACAATAGATGATGTTGATGGTATTATCTGTTCTGATTATTTAAAGGGGGTTTTGACAAAAAACGTTCTTAGTTTTTTGGTAAAAGAGGCTAAAAGAAGGGGCAAGATAGTTGTTGCTGATCCAAAAGGTGATGATTATTCCAAATATAAAGAAATAAATGTTTTGACTCCCAATAAGTCAGAGCTGGAAAAGGCCTCAAATATCAAGATAACAAATAATAGCAATCTTGAGAGAGCTGCCAGATTAATTTCCGAAAGGTATAAAAATGATGCCATCTTAGTGACAAGAGGGAGAGAAGGAATGTCTCTTTTTGAAAAAGAAGGGGGGATATTTCATATACCCACTGAAGCCAGGGATGTGTATGATGTTACAGGAGCAGGGGATACGGCTATTGGTCTTTTTGGATTAGCCCTTTTTTCTGGTGCCTCTAGATTAGAGGCATCAAGATTTGCCAATATCGGAGCTGGAATTGTTGTTGGTAAGGTTGGTACTTCTATAGTAAAGAGGGAAGAGATAGAACATTTTTTAAAAGAGAATACTTTTTTAACAGGGAGAAAGATTTTAGAGTTGAAAGAATTAAAATATATTTTGAGCTCTGAAAAGACAAAAAGAAAGAAGATAGTTTTTACCAATGGATGTTTTGATATTCTCCATATGGGACATATAAAATATCTTGAAAAGGCAAAAGAATATGGGGATTTATTAGTTCTTGGTTTAAATGATGATGATTCTGTAAGGGAATTAAAAGGCCCTAGGAGGCCTTTAATAGCTCAAGATGAAAGAGCTAATATTTTAGCTGCTTTGCACTCAGTTGATTATATAATCCTCTTCTCTGATCTTACGCCCGAGAATCTTATAAGGGAATTAAGGCCTGATATCTTGGTAAAGGGTGGAGATTACAAAGTTGACGAGGTGGTTGGAAAGAACATCGTCGAGGGTTATGGAGGGAAAGTTGAAATAGTCCCCTTTATTAAAGGGTACTCGACATCTGGGATTGTGAAGAGAATTATTGATAAGTACAGTTGATGTTGAAAGAATAATCTCGTGTACAGTCCTATTTTATTCCAATTTAATAAAATAGAAAAAATTTAAGAGGAGATTGAGCTTGATACCAAGATACTCCAGACCAGAGATGAGTAAAATATGGGAAAGAAGAAATAAATATGAAAAATGGCTATTGATAGAAATCCTGGCGTGTGAAGCCATGGCTAATAATAGCTTGATTCCTAAAGAGGCATTAAAAAATATCAAAAGCAAAGCAAGATTTGATGAGGAGAGGATTGATAAAATTGAGAAGAAGACAAAGCATGATGTCATTGCCTTTTTGACAAATGTTGCAGAGCATGTGGGAGAAGACTCGAGATATATTCATCTTGGTATGACCTCATCAGATATACTGGATACATCCCTTGCACTTTTGATGAGGGAGGCTTCTGATATTATTATAAATGATCTAAAGAACCTTTTAGATGTTTTAAAAAAGAGAGCCATTGAGTTCAAGAAGACTTTAATGATAGGTCGTTCACACGGAATACATGCTGAGCCGACTACATTTGGATTAAAACTGGCCATGTGGTATGAAGAGATTAAAAGAAATCTTCATAGGATGGAGAGGGCAAAAGAGATAATAAGTTATGGTAAGATTTCTGGTGCAGTAGGAACCTTTGCCCAAATACCACCCTTTGTAGAGGAGTATGTCTGCAAAAAATGCGGCTTAAAGCCGGCTCCTGTATCTACTCAGATAATTCAAAGAGATAGACATGCAGAATATCTTTCTACACTTGCTATAATATCCAGCTCTATTGATAAATTTGCAACAGAGATAAGACATTTGCAGCGAACAGAAGTAAGAGAGGCAGAGGAATTCTTTTCAAAAGGACAAAAGGGTTCTTCTGCAATGCCTCACAAAAGGAATCCCATTACATCAGAACAGCTCTCAGGATTGGCAAGGGTAGTAAGGGGGAATTCATTGGCTGCTATGGAGAATATTCCCCTCTGGCATGAAAGAGATATCAGCCATTCCTCAGTAGAAAGGATCATTATTCCTGATAGCACTATTCTTTTAGACTATATGCTTTTTAAGTTTACAGATTTGATTGATACTCTCCTCGTATACCCTGAAAACATGAAAAGAAATCTTAAGATGACTCATGGATTAATCTATTCACAAAGAATTCTTTTAGAACTCGCTAAAAAGGGAATTACTAGAGAAAAGGCTTATGAACTTGTTCAGAGAAATGCCCTTGAGTCGTGGGAAGAGGGCGTAGAATTTTATGAATTGGTTAGTAGTGACGAAGAAATAAAAAAGCTCCTCACCAAAGAAGAATTAGATGCCTGCTTTGATTTAGACTATCACTTAAAACATGTAGACACAATATTTGAGAGGGTATTTAAGGAAGATTCAATCTAAGAATTATTCATAAGGAGATTAGAGTTATGCCCCTTGTTAAGATATACGTGACCTTAAAGAAGGGAGTGTTAGATCCTCAAGGCAAGACAGTAAAAAACTCTTTGGATTCCCTTGGTTATTCTTTTGTAGAGGATGTCAGGATTGGAAAATACATGGAGATAACCGTCAATAATATTCCTAACAATGAATTGAATAAAAGGATAGATGAGGCGTGTCAGAAACTTCTGGCAAATCCCATAATCGAAAACTATAGATTTGAAATAGAAAATCACAAATAGGGAACAGAAATGAGGTTTGGAGTAGTAGTATTTCCAGGTTCAAATTGTGACCATGATTGCTACAGGGTTGTGAAAGAGGTTTTAAAAGAATCTGTAGATTTTATCTGGCATAAGGATAGCGATCTGATTGGATATGATTGTATCATTTTGCCAGGCGGCTTTTCATATGGTGACTATTTAAGAACTGGTGCTATAGCAAGATTTTCACCAGTAATGAACTCTATAAAGGAATTTGCAGAGAACGGCAAGTTAGTCATAGGGATATGTAATGGCTTTCAGATACTTTCAGAATCTGGTCTCCTTCCAGGTGCCATGTTAAGAAATAGAGGCCTGAAATTCATATGCAAATTTGTCTCTCTAAAAACAGAAAATATCAAGTCACCCTTTACCTCAGGATTTGGCAAGGGAAAGGTAATTAGAATGCCTATAGCCCATAATGAAGGTTGTTATTATGCTGACCAGGAAACACTTAAAGCTCTTAAAAAAAATAATCAAATCATATTCAGATATTGTTCTATTTCTGGAGATGTGAGTGAAAAGGATAATCCTAATGGTTCTCTAGAAAATATAGCTGGTATTTGTAATAGGGAAGGGAATGTACTTGGAATGATGCCACATCCTGAAAGAGCTTCAGAGGATATTTTGGGAAGCTCAGATGGAAGGATAATCTTTGAGTCAATAAGGGATTATGTCAGGCAAAAAGGTTAGGTTATGGAAGTTGAAATAACTGAAAAATTAATTGAAGAGCATGGGTTATCTAAAGAAGAGTATGAAAGGATATTAAATATCCTTGGAAGAGAGCCCAACTATCCGGAATTAGGTATATTTTCCGTCATGTGGTCGGAGCATTGCAGTTATAAAAGCTCTAAAGTTCATTTAGAGAAACTGCCAACAAAAGGAAAACATATCATAGAAGGACCAGGAGAAAATGCAGGAGTTGTTGATATTGGTGATGGATTGGCTATTGTGTTTAAAATAGAGAGTCACAATCATCCCTCTTTTATAGAGCCTTTTCAGGGAGCTGCCACAGGTGTGGGAGGGATATTAAGGGATATATTTACCATGGGTGCCAGACCTATTGCCTCTTTAAATTCCCTTAGGTTTGGTCCATTAGAAAAGCCAAAAAACAGATATCTTTTGGAAGGTGTTGTGGCTGGCATAGCAAGCTATGGAAATTGTATAGGGGTTCCTACTGTGGGAGGAGAGATATATTTTTCAGAGACTTATGCGAACAATCCCCTTGTGAATGCCTTTAACCTTGGAATTGTAAAAAAAGAAAGAATTTTTAAGGGAAGTGCTAAAGGTACAGGAAATTCTGTAATCTATGTCGGTTCAAAAACAGGGAGGGATGGAATCCATGGAGCCACAATGGCTTCTGAGGAATTTGATGAAACATCCGAAGAAAGACGACCAACTGTACAGGTTGGTGATCCTTTTACAGAGAAGCTCCTTTTAGAAGCATGCCTGGAAGCTATGAAAAAAGAGTGTATTGTTGGTATTCAAGATATGGGGGCAGCAGGTCTTACCTGTTCCACTTGTGAAATGGCGAGTCGGGGAAATTCAGGGATCGAAATAGATATATCTCATGTGCCCTTAAGAGAACAAGGAATGAACACCTATGAGATTATGCTTTCTGAGTCTCAGGAAAGGATGTTACTCGTTGTGGAGAAAGGTAAAGAAAATGAAGTGAAGGAGATCTTTTCAAGATGGGATCTTGAAGCAGTTGAGATAGGAAAGGTTACTGATGACGGTTTTCTCAGAGTTAAGAATAATGGTAAGGTGGTTGTCGAGATACCTGCAAAGGCCCTTTCTGAAGATGCTCCGAAATATAATAGACCAATCAAACAACCATTAAATAAGAGCGAAATTCAAAAGCTTGATCTTAATAAAATTCCTCAACCTGAAGATTTTAATGAGGCATTTATAAAAATAATCTCTTCGCCAACAATAGCTAGTAAGCATTGGGTTTATGAGCAGTATGATCATATGGTGAGAATTAACACCGTTGTTTGCCCGGGTTCAGATGCAAGCGTTCTTAGGGTCCCCGGTTCAAAAAAGGGAATTGCCTTAACATTAGATGGGAATAGTAGATACTGTTATCTTGATCCATATATAGGAGGAAAAATTGCTGTTGCAGAGGCTGCGAGGAACCTTACATGCTCAGGGGCAAAACCTTTAGCGATAACAAATTGCCTTAATTTTGGTAACCCAGAGAAGCCAGAGATAATGTGGCAATTTAGTAGGGTCGTTGAGGGAATGGCGGAGGCATGCAAGGTTTTCGATACACCTGTTACAGGAGGAAATGTCAGCTTTTATAACGAAACATTGGGAAGGGCAATATATCCCACACCTGTTTTGGGAATGGTTGGTCTTCTCGATAATCATGATTCTTACTTAACTCAGTGGTTTAAAGATGAGGAGGATATAATTGTATTGCTGGGAGAATCGAAAGAAGAGTTAGGAGGGAGCGAATATCTAAATATTATTCATGGAATAGAAAGCGGAACACCTCCAGATTTAGACCTTGACCTCGAAAAAAGAGTACAGGGGGCATGTCTTGAGGCATTTCAGAAGAAGATACTAAAATCTGCGCACGATTGCTCAGAGGGAGGCCTTGCTACTGCATTGACAGAAGGATGCATATCTAATAATATTAATGGTGTTGGAGCAGAGATATCAATAGATTATAAAATAAGAGATGATGCGCTCTTATTTGGAGAATCTCAGTCAAGGATAGTTGTTTCATTAGAAGAAAAAGATATTGATAGACTTAAAAGTATAATTGAAAAATATAAAATTCCCTATAGTATTATTGGTAGAGTGAGTGGAGATAAATTGAAGATAATTAATAAAAAAAGAGTTCAACCTTTAATAGATATCAAAATTGATATTCTAAAGCAATATTGGGAAGGAACTTTAAAGGGATATTTTCAATGATGGATAAGTTTCACGAGGAGTGTGGAATATTTGGAATTTATGGTGCTCCTGAAGCAGCAAATCTTGCCTATTTAGGACTATATTCCTTACAGCACAGAGGGCAGGAGAGTGCTGGTATTGTCTCCTCTGATGGGGAGAAGCTCTATTCAGAGATTTCCATGGGTCTCGTTGCAGATATTTTTAATGAGGAAAGATTAAAAAGGCTACCAGGCTCAATAGCAATTGGGCATAACAGGTACTCTACCACAGGCTCTAGCCTCCTAAAAAATGCCCAGCCCTTTCTCATGGAATATCTCAGGGGTTCTATAGCCCTCGCCCATAACGGTAATCTGTTGAATGCACTTAAAATACGTGATGAGCTTGAAAATCAAGGTTCTATCTTTCGCTCTGCAATGGATAGCGAGGTGATTGTTCATCTTATAGCTATGTCAAGGGAAAAGAAACTTGTTGATAGAATCACCGAGGCATTAAGAAATATTAAGGGTGCATATTCTCTTTTGGTCATGTCAGAAAAAGAGCTGATTGCAGTAAGGGATCCTCATGGGTTTCGACCGTTATGTTTGGGTTTATTGGGCGACTCCTATGTATTCTCTTCTGAAACTTGTGCCCTTGATCTTATCGAGGCAAAATATATAAGAGATGTAGAACCAGGTGAGATTGTAGTAGTCAATGAAAAAGGCTTAAAATCTTTTAAACCTTTCCCTGCAGAAAAATAGTCCCATTGCATTTTCGAATTCGTATATTTTGCACGACCTGATAGTAATATTTTCGGAAAAAATGTCTATTCTGTAAGAAAAAATCTTGGAAGAATTCTTGCTCAAGAGTCCTATGTAGATGCTGATATGGTGGTTGCTGTTCCTGATTCTGGAGTTCCTGCTGCATTAGGCTTTTCTGAAGAATCAGGAATTCCTCTGGAGTTGGGTCTTATCAGAAATCACTATGTTGGTAGAACCTTTATTGAACCCAGGCAGTCCATTAGACATTTTGGTGTTAAAGTAAAGTTAAATGCTATTAGAGATTGTATTAAAGGGAAAAGGGTTATTGTTATTGATGATTCAATTATAAGGGGAACAACCAGCAGAAAGATTATTCAAATGATAAGAAGTGCTGGTGCTAAAGAGGTACACATGCGTATAAGTTCTCCACCTGCTACAAACCCATGTTTTTATGGAATAGATACACCTACTAAAGCAGAATTGGTGGCATCTTCTCATAGTGTGGAAGAAATAAATCAATACATTACCTCAGATACACTTACCTATTTGAGTTTAGAGGGTTTAAAATCTACTGTTTATCCAGACCAGGACAATTATTGTTGTGCGTGCTTTGAAGGCAATTATCCTATTGAGTTTGAATGGAAAGATTATTCTCAATTGATTCTTTTTGGAAAGAATATTTAGTTATCACTCGAGATTCACAAGAGGTGCGCTACCCCATAGCCTTTCTAAATCGTAAAATTTTCTTGTTTCTTCATAAAATATATGTATTATCAGGTCTCCATAGTCCATTAAAATCCATCTTGCTTCGTTATGCCCTTCTATCCCTAAAGCCCAAATTCCTTTCTTGCTTAAATTTTCATCAATTCCATCAGCGATTGCTTTAACCTGCCTCGTTGAATTCCCACTGCAAATCATAAAATAATCTGTTATCGAAGAATATTCCTTTAAGTCTAGAATAACTACATCAAAAGCTTTTTTGTCTTCTGCAACCTTCGAACTTAATAAGGTTTTTTCTTTTAAATCCATAGTATTAATATCTGTCCCTCATTTGTTATTAATATAAAGTTTATTTTTTTTAATGTATGCTTCTACACCCTTAGGTAAGAATTCAGAAACAGATTTACCCTCTGAGATTTTCTTTCTTATTGCAGTAGAAGAGATATTTAAGGCTGGAATTTCTACAACAAAAATAGAATACTTAGAATTCTTCACTTTTATATTTTTATAATTTCCCTTTTTTTCTAATAACTTAAAAGATATATTTTTATATTTTGGTTGAACAGTTTTTGACAAAATATCTATAATGTCATTGTCCTCATATCCTGGTCTAGAATTAACAATAAAATGACAGTTTTTAAAGAGGAGATCAACATCCTTCCATGTGGATATTTCTAGGAATGCATCGATACCAACTGTAAAATAAAACTCTGTCTTTTTACCAAATCTATTTTTAAGTTCTTCTAAGGTCTTTATAGAATAAGAATGACCTTTCCTCATTAATTCATTGAAAGAGACCATAAAGTTTGGATTATGGAGGGTAGCAATTGCAACCATGCATAAACGATGAAAGGATTCTGCTATTTTTTCTATTTTTTTATGAGGAGGTTGTGAAGAAGGTATAAAAATAACTGAATCGAGTTTAAATCTATCAAAAATTTCTCCTGCTACCTTGAGATGTCCTTTATGAATAGGATTAAATGTTCCCCCGATTAGACCTATACGCATATATTTTTTTACTGTAACCTAAGAAGAGAAGTTACAGTCAATAATTTGTTCACCTCCTTATCTGACCGTTACCCAAAATGATATATTTGGTAGTTGTTAAATCCTCAAGCCCCATCGGTCCCCTGACATGCAATTTCTGAGTGCTAATACCCATTTCTGCTCCGAGACCGAACTGGTTTCCATCAGTGAATCTCGTCGATGCATTAACAAAAACTGAGGAAGAATCCACCTCGTTTAAAAAAGTTCTGGCTTTATTATAATTGGTTGTAACGATGGCTTCTGCTAGGCCAGAACTATATGTTGCAATATGATCTATAGCCTCCTTTATATCTTTAACAACCTTTATGGAAAGAATGAGATCTAAGTATTCTGTTTCCCAATCCTTTTTAGAAGCTTTTTTAACAAAGGGTAGTATCTTTTTTGTTATTGGACAACCCCTAATTTCTACCCCTGCTTCTTTGAATCTCTTGGCCATTGAGGGAAGAAATGTTTCAGAAATTTCTTTGTTTACCAATAGGGTTTCCATTGCATTACATACTCCGGGCCTTTGAACCTTGGCATTAAAGGCTATCTCTTCTGCCATCTTTAAGTCTGCCTCATTGTCTATATAAATATGACATAGGCCTTTATCGTGTTTTATTACTGGTATTCTCGAGTTCTCTACTACCATATTGATAAGTTCAAATCCACCCCTTGGAATAACTAAATCAATATATGCATCTAATTTTAACATCTCATAAACAGCAGTTCTATCAGTAACATCGATCAACTGGATGCTATTAACAGGAAGATTACTCATTTTTGAAGCTTCTCTTAAGATTTTTGTAATGGTTATATTAGAATGAATAGCTTCTGATCCTCCCCTTAAAATAATAGCATTCCCTGCCTTAAGTGCTAATCCAGCAGTATCTACAGTAACGTTAGGTCTAGATTCATAGATAATCCCTATTACACCA
>Ga0307380_10012121_pt1 | contig 10744 bp, 9 predicted proteins | sample UN3MG_FD_202239 | JGI IMG/M metagenome (GOLD analysis project Ga0307380, IMG submission 202239) | Soil microbial communities from Risofladan, Vaasa, Finland - UN-3 | ecosystem: Environmental > Terrestrial > Soil > Coastal area > Acid sulfate soil | place: Finland: Risofladan, Vaasa | collected... | reverse complement strand
TCCCCCGCTCCTTCTCATGGGGCGAGAGCCCGTAGGCCGCCTCGATGAAGGCCTCTCCCGTCTCGCGCGACAGCAGCGCGATTGTGCCCCGCATCATCCCCATGTGGTCCGCCATCGCCTTCAGCGCCGGTCGGAGCACGTCGCCCAGGTCCATGCTGCGGTCCAGGATCCGGCTGATCTCGAACAGGAGCCGGAGCTCGCGCACTTCGCCCTTGATCTTCGGTTTCGATGCCGCCGACATTTCCACGCGCCTCCTCGCGCTCGCGGAAGCCGTCTTTGGGGCGCCTTCGAGATGGTGTGTGAACAGTGTGGAACAGCCGCCCTCGGCTGTTATGTGCGTGGGTTCCCCCGCCCTATTTTCTTGGGTCTTACCGGCGAGGGCGCGGGCGCCACATCATCCAACCGCCCTTTTCACACCCCCTTAAGATGAGCAAGGCTTCCCGCTGCGACCCGCCCATGCCGGCTTCCTCGGCCCTCCCGCTCCCGCGCGGGAGGAGCCTTTCCCTGCGTTCTCGCAGGACTTTCTATCAACGCCCCCCTTCGAAAGTCAAAGATTCCTTTGGCGCTTCCTTTCCAAGCGCCGCGGATTCCATCCGCCTTGACTCAAACCGCCGGGCCGACCGCGTTCTTCTGGAGTCCGCATGTTCTCATTGCAGGCGCGCGGTCAGCGGCGGTACAGTGGCAAAAGGGGGAGGGAATCGGAACCCGCGCCCCGTCCCGTCCTGAAGGAGCGGCTTGAGCGTGCGCATTGTCTTCATGGGAACGCCCCTGTTTGCCGTGCCGTCCCTGGAACGCCTGATCGAGTCCTCCCACGAGGTCTTGCTGGCTGTCACTCAGCCCGACAGAGGGGCGGGCCGCGGACGTCCGCTCCGGGCGTCTCCGGTCAAGGAGTTGGTCGCGGCCAACGGGATCGAAGTCCTTCAGCCCGAGCGCATTCGGGACAACGCGGAGTTCCTGCGGCGCCTGGCAGAGCGCGCTCCCGACCTGATCGTCGTCGTCGCTTACGGCCTGATCCTTCCGCCTTCGGCTCTCGCGCTGCCACGCCTGGGGACCATTAACCTCCACGCCTCCCTCCTGCCCCGCTACCGTGGCGCGGCGCCCGTCAACTGGGCCATCATCAACGGCGAAACTCGGACGGGCGTCACTATCATGCAGGTGGACGAAGGGATGGACACGGGTCCCATCCTCTCCCAGGAAGAGGTTCCCATCCTCGAAGACGATGACGCTCCGTCACTCTCCGGCATGCTGAGCGTCGTGGGATCCCACGCGCTTCTGGCCGCCATCAACGGCATCGAGGTGGCGGGAAAGATCGAAGGGAGCCCTCAAGACGAGAGCCAGGCCTCCTATGCGCGCATGTTGAAGAAAGAGGATGGACGAATCGACTGGTCGCGCGGTACGGACGAGCTGGTGCGCCGGGTTCGCGGCACGGCGCCGTGGCCTGGCGCCTTCACCGAAAGTGAAAGCGGCCCCCTGAAGATCCTCAAAGCCGAACCGCTTTGGCCCGAAGCGATGGAAGCGATCGAGGACCGCGGGAGGATTCCTCCCGGCACGGTGTCCCTTGCTCTCGCCTCCCACGGTTTCGCCGTTCGCACGGGCGACGGGTTCCTCCTCGTCACCCAGGCTCAACCCGCGGGCGGGAAAGCCCTGTCGGGCGCGGACATCGTCAACGGCAGACACATCAAACCGCGAGACCGGCTCGGGGAAGCATGACGGAGCGCCCGACGGAGAGTTCCACGCAAGAGCCGGCCGTCCCTCGCGGGGAATCGGCGCGGGCGCCGAAGTCCGAGGCGCGTGGAGCGTGGTTCATACTGGCCCTGCAGCCCATCCTCTTTGTCCTTGCCAACGTTCTTTTTCTCGGACGCTCGCAGAGAGCGCCGTCCTTCGAACTCATAGGAACCGTCTACACCTTCAACACCGTCGTCTTCCCCGCCGTCTTGGCCATTTCTGGGACCTACGGTCTCTGCCGGTCGTTGCGCAGCCGTCGAAACGGGCCGCTTCTACGCAGCGCCGCCGCCGTTCTCCTTGCCGCTCTCCTCTGCGTCGGCGCCCGCGTCTACGCCAGCCACATCGAGCCTCGTCGTCTTGTCCTCAAGACGCTCCGGATCGAAACCGGCAAGGTCGATCGACCCGTCCGCCTCCTCCAAATCTCCGACATTCAGTCCGACAAGATCGGGGGACACGAGGAGCGCGTGTTCGCTCGAATACGGGAGCTTCAGCCCGACATTATCGTCCACACCGGCGATTTGCTCCAGCCCGTGCGGCCGGCGACCCTCCGTTCCGAGCTTCCGAAGATCGCCGCACTCCTGGACACACTGGATCCCCCCGGCGGGGTCTATGGCGTCTACGGAGATACAGACGAATGGATCCACCTCCTGCGCCCAGCAATCGTCGGAAGTCTGACCATGCTCGAATCGCAGGAAACGACCGTGTCTCTGAATTGCGCCCGAGTTCGAATCTTCGGACTCTCCCTTCCCCAATCGAGGAGATGGGAAAACAGCCACAACGCCGTCGAGGCGTGGCTGAGCAGGTCGCGACCGGACGATTTCACGGTCCTGTTAGGGCACAGCCCCGACTATATCCTCGACGTTGAGGATCTTCCGGTCGACCTCTGCCTGGCCGGACACACCCACGGAGGCCAAGTGCGGATCCCTTTTTACGGCCCCGTCATAACGCTGAGCCGACTGCCGAGATCCTGGGCCCGAGGCTTCCGCGTCGTCGGGCAGACGCGCCTGAACGTCTCCGCGGGCATCGGAAGCGAGCACTGCGCCGAGCTCCCCAACCTGCGGATCAATTGTCCCCCCGAGATGACGCTTGTCGAGATCTGCCCTTCTTCTTGATCGGCAGGCGCGCCCCCTGCGCGCTCGAGCTCGGCCGAAGGCAAGCGCCTCACGGGCTAACGAGACTCCGGGTGGACGGAGCAAGCGGATTGTGTGCGGAAAGAGCGGCCTGCTATTTCCCGGCCGGCTGCTTCAGCGTGCCGTCGGGGTTGATGAGGTCATAGGGCGTCACGAGTTTCTCTTTGGGCACTTCCACGAGGACGGCGTTGGCAGGCAGGTAGTCCTTCAGTGTGTCGTCCTCGGGGTCTGCCGGTCGTTCGGCTACGTTCCGGACGAAGAAAAGCGTGTCGCCCAACTGAACTTGGCTGCCGTCATATTGGTGGGCCCAATTCTCGGCAAAACGCAGCATCGCTTGCTTGCGACCCTCAAGCCATTCCTCGTAACGCATTTGGCCGTCCCGGTCCTTCTCGATGTTCGCCGCCATGGAGGCGTAGAGCGCCTCCTGTTTCGCCGCGAGTTCCTTGGCGTGATTCTGCAAGGCTTCGTACATGATCTTCAGGTCCGCTTTTTCCGTCGCCGGGTCGAAGCTCGGCTTCTCCTCTTTCGAGAGCTTCTCACGCAGGACCGACTGCTGGACGAACTTGTTCCAGAGCGCCAGCTGGTCGTAGAAGAAGTTCCATTGCGCCATCCTCTCGACGACGTCCTCGAAATAGATCGGGTTTTCCTGCATGCGGGCCTGAGTCAACTCATCCAGCTGAACCATCAGCGGCGCCTTCACCGGATCGATCCCCTGTTCCTCGGCCACTGTTGAGTCCCCTTCGAGGATGCCGGTCAGAGCGGGAATCCACTTCTCCTTGATCTCGGCTTCCTTCTTCAGCTCATAGTCGTCGCTCTTCATCTGCTCGCGGGTCACGCGGGAGCTGCCCTTCTTTTTGCTGTACCAGAACTCCACGTGCTCGATCGCCGGATAGTCGGCCCTTTCTTCCTGTCCCTCGCCTTCCGCGCCAAGCTCGCCCACGGTCTCGGCGTCCAGGTCGATCACCTCCGCCGTCGGTTGGGGGGGCTCGGGCTCAGGGGTCCCGCCTTTGGCTGCTTTGCCCAGCAGAGACGTCATCGCCTTGAGTTCCTCCAGCGTCATCTTTGGCGGGGCCTCATTGGCGGGTGAGACGGGCGCCTCCTCGGCCCCAACAGCGGCGGCCGGACCGGGAGCGGCTCCCGCCCCCGGTTGCGTCGGCGAAGCCGCGGGATCGGCCATCTGCGCCGCGGCAGGGAGTGCGGTCAAAAGCCCGATCATCAGCAGTCCGGCCAGAGAACGTAGCAGGTAGAGCATCGGTACGGGGTCCTTTCGGCTGGGCTGGCGTCCGGGTGCGGGTGGCGCCGCGCCCGTGGACGATGCGTGCATCATCGGGGAAAAAGGAGCGAAAGGCAAGGGCAAAATGCACGCGATTGCCGGGGGCAACGAGAGGAGGAGTCACTGGAAGGCGGTGAAGACCTTGCTCCCTTGCGGGTAGAAGAGATCGCCCGCGCTTCTCGTGCCGTTGCTCGGATCGTAGGGTTTGATCAGGGGACTGGTCGGCGCGCTTGAGTACTGCTTGCTCGGGCCGATGGCCGTGAGGGCAAAGCCGCTTCCCAACCACTCTTTCAGGTAAACGCCGACCGGATCTGGGCCTCGAGGAGATTCGGTACGGCAATGGCGGCCAGAATGGCGATGATGGCAACAACGATCAACAGCTCGATCAGGGTGAAGGCCTTCGACTTGCGCACGGGCTTCCACTCCTTTGCGCCGTCGCGGGTGGGGGATTGCGCCCGGGCGGTGAGGGAGCGAGAGAGAAGGGCTTCCAGCCAAGGCCCCGGCGCTCTCTTGGCGATCAGCGCCCCGCGCCTGTTGACGGTGTCTGGCTCCTGCCGAGAATCCACCGGCGCATTGCGTCCGCCTCGGCCTTCCAGGCGTCGGGATCGAGCCGCACGTTCAGGAAGCGGGAGAAGAGGCGGTCAAACAGGCCGTGGAACTCCTCCAGCGCGGCCAGACGCAACGGAACGGCTTCCTCGAAGGGAAGGCTGGAGGGAGTGTCGATCTTCAGACCGCGCCAGTCGAATTTCTCGGCGTCGAGGGTCATCTCCCAGGCCGCCTCGTCGAGCGTGATTCGAATCTTCGCTCGTTTGACCTTCTTGCCGGCCAAGAGGGCGGCCGTTGCTTCGGGCGCGAGCGAGGGCGCCTCGCCCCGCAACGCGCTGGCAAGCGCTTCGCCCGCGTCGCTCGTCAGGACTAGGTCCTTCTCAAAATCAATGAAGCACGACTTGCCCTCGCCGAGGTCCACCGTTCCTCCCCCGGTTTCGATGCGGAACCAGAGCCACGTTGCGAACTCCGACCCAAGAAAGGATTTCTGCTCGATACTGTCAATCAGCGCGGCCATGTCGCCGTCCTTTCTACCTGCTGGAGACGTCCGTGTATTGCGGACTGAGCTGGACCGGCATGGTTGCGAGCAACTCGTCGACGAGTCCCTCGGATTTTGCTTTTCTCTCCGCGCGCAAGAACGGGAAGAGCGGCGTCAGCGCGGTGTGAAACGTGTCGCTGAAAAGATCGCAGAACTCCTGGTTCAGCGCGTCCCCCGTGGCGGAAAAGTACACGTGATGCGTCTTGAGACTCCATGCCGCGTCGTAGAGACCCGTCAAAGGCATTTGCTTTGCCATCAGATCGAGCCGGACCTTTTCCACGAAGGCCGTCCGCTCGTCGCGGCTCAACGTTTTGCGTTCGCGCTGTCTCAGCGCTTTCTCGATTGCGGCCGCCACGTGCGCCTTCAACAAACGCCCGTTCACTGTCACACGGTCCACCCGAAGTCCGAAGACCAGGAAGTCATCGAAACGGATTTTCTCAAGCGTCAGGTCCGTATCCAGGACGTTCTGTGCGTTCACCCACCCCAAGGAACGGGGCGAGCGTTCGACCTGGACGGGTCGGAACGCGTGCCGCTTCATGTCCCGTTCGACGTTTGCTAGGAACGTCTTGGGCGGCGGATCCTCCAGGCAATAGCAGCGGCACGTCATGCTTCCGGCAGTCAAAGACATAGACGCGGTCCTTTCTGAATCGCAGAGCCGTGCAACGGCATTCGGTCGTTTCTCGTGGGAAACGATCGGGAGCGACGGCGGCTGCGGGTTCGCGGCGCAAGCGCGACCCATCTGGGGACGCGAGTCCGCGCGCAACGATCACCGGGTTGTCTTGGCGAAGTACCGGTGAACGGCCGCGTCGTACTCTGCCACGTGGGCGAAAACCTTCATCGCAAGGCGGCGGCGGGTTCCGAGAGGTATGCAGCCTTGGTTTTCCAGCATCTCGTCGATCAAGGGACCGTAATCCGTCGGATCCGCCACGGCCGCCACATTCTTGAAGTTCTTCGCCGCGGCGCGCAGCATCGAGAGGCCGCCAATATCGATGCTCTCAATGATCTCGTCCTCCTGGGCGTCGGGCCGGGCTGCCACCTCGCGGAAGGGGTAGAGATTCGCAACGACCAGATCGATTGGCTTCAGCCGGTGTGCTTCGAGGGTTTCCATGTCCTTTGCATTGTCGCGTCGCGCCAGAATGCCGGCGAAAACAGCGGGGTGTAGCGTCTTGATCCGCCCCCCCAGCATCTCGGGGAACTGGGTCAGCTCGTCGATGGGGACCGCTTTGACCCCCGCCTCCTGAAGCGCGCGAAACGTTCCGCCCGTCGAGTACATCGTCACGCCCATCTGGCTGAGATGCTGGGCCAGCTCGCCGAGTCCGGTCTTGTCCGACACGCTGAGAACCGCCCACTTGATGGGAGACGTCATCGCTTCCCGTTCCTCCTCCCGGCGCCTGTCCGGCGAGACCCCGGCGAAGGACGCGAGATCCTGCGTCCGCGCCCGCCGGGCCCGCCGCACTCGCGCCGCCCGGATTCCGCACAAGGCCGGCCTGTGTCCGGCAAGCATGCGTTCCCGACTCGAGCGAGACCTTTCGTCCGATCGGGGAGGTTCCCCTATATCTCCGGATCGGCTGCCAAAAGTCAACCTCGTATTCTTCTCGAACCCCCTGGCCGCCTGGCGCCGACGGGCCCGCCGAGACTGGAACACAAACGCCGGGTTTTGCTCGAGCGCGGCTGTCGACGGCGCCGGCTGCCGCGGTGGGGCAGGTCTCTATCAAGGCGGGCGCAGACAGGCAAAAAACCTGTTGTAACGCTCCTCGGAATAAGGAAAAGTGGCGGCGTACATCCCGCAACTCCGCAGCCGTGAATCTCGCGGCCGAACCGGGGCGGGGCGGGGTAGGGGAGGGGCCGAGATGGATCGGAAATCGAAGAACCTTCACGGCGCGCCGGAGGCCGCGCTCGCCGAGCGGGCGCGGGCGCTCATCGAGGCGATGCCCTACATTCATGAATTCCGGGGCGCCTCGATGGTCATCAAGTACGGCGGCCATGCGATGGTCGATCCCGAACTCAAGGATTCCGTCGTGCGCGACATTGTCCTGATGGAAGCCGTCGGCATGAACCCCATCGTGGTTCACGGCGGCGGACCGGAGATCACGCGCCTGATGGATCGCGTCGGCAAGAAGGTGGAATTCATCGACGGTCTGCGCGTCACGGATCGCGACACGATGGAGCTGACGGAGATGGTGCTGGCCGGGAAACTGAACGGCGAATTGGTCAGCCGGATCAACCGCGCCGGCGGGCGGGCGGTGGGCCTGAGCGGCAAAGACGCCGGCCTGATTCTTGCCAAACAGATCTCCCTGCCAACCGAAGGAGACAACGCCGTTCTGCTCTCCCAAAGCAAGGCCAAGGGATCGTCCGCCCGCCCGAAGCCGAAAGCCCGGGACAAGGGGAGAGCCGCCGCCGGCGGCGCCGCCCGGGCCGACATCGGTTTCGTGGGGGAGATCACGACGATCAATCCCGAGATTCTCGACGTCCTCGACGAGCACAAGTTCATCCCGGTCATCTCGCCGATCGGGGTCGACAACGAAGGGAACAGCTACAACATCAATGCCGACACGGCGGCGGCGGAGGTGGCGGCGGCCGTCAAGGCGGCCAAGCTGATCCTCCTGACCGACGTCTCCGGCGTCCAGCGCCAGGCCGACGATCCGGCCACCCTCATTTCCACGATTGAGCGAAGCGAGGTGGAGACGCTCATCGCCGACAAGGTCATCACCGGCGGCATGATCCCGAAAGTGCGCGCCTGCGCCGACGCCCTCGACCGCGGCGTCGGCAAAACCCACATCATCGACGGGCGCGTTCCTCACGCTCTCCTGCTCGAGCTCTTCACGGAACAAGGCATTGGCACCCAGATTGTCTTGAGGCGCGATGCTGCCATGCGGACTTCCTGCCAGCGGACACGGTCCAGGTGAAACTCACGCCGAAAACCCAGCGGCTCCTCCTTCCCCTCCTGGTATTGATGATCGCGCTGGCTTTCCGACTCATCCGCGTCGATCAGGAGAGCTACTTCATCGACGAGGTCCTGACCCGCCAAGCGGCGGAGGGGTCGGTTTGGCGCCACTGCCTGGACGTCGAATTCAACCCTCCTCTTTACTTCCTTTTGGCGAAGATCTGGACCCGCCTGTTCGGTATGTCGCTGGACGGGATTCGGGTTTTCTCCGCCTTAGCCGGCGCTCTGGCGGCCGCCTTTCTCGTGATGGCGGGCCGGGAGATGGGGATGAGCGCGCCCGCCCGCTGGTTGTGCGGCCTCCTGGTGGCGACGAATCCCATGCTTGTTTGGTATGGACAGCAGGCCCGGTGCTACGCCTTGGTCACGATGGCGCTTTCCCTGTGGCTCTGGCTTGTCCCCAAGACCATCCATGGCGGGGAAAAGCGCTGGACGGCTCTTCTCTGTCTCGTCTTGCTGGCCGGGTTCTCGACCCACTATTTCTTCGCCTTTCCCGTGGCGGGAGGGCTCGTCGTCCTGCTTTGGGGCTATTCTCGCACCCGGCCTTTCCCCGCCCTGCGGTCGGGTCTGCTCGCCCACCTTTGCTGCATGGGCGTGTGGCTGCTCTACCTCCCCATGATCTGCTGCCAGGTCCATCGCGGGCCCGTCGGGCGCCCGCCCCTTCCTCGTTGGACCGATCTCTCGGCGACGTTCGTCGACGTCTTTCTGGCTGGTCCCTTCCACCAGAACCTGGGCTGGGCCAGACGCGCCGTTGTGGCTTACTACGGTGTGTTGATCTTGGTGATTCTCCTCGGGGCGCTCGCGCGCCTGGTCTCCGGGGCGGCTAGCGAGCCGGTGCGGCCGACGGTCTCCTGGGGCGCTTTCCTGATTGTGTCCGCTCTCTTTCCCGTGATTGTCCCCTTCGTCGTCTCATTCGGCGGCATCTCCATTTTCCTCAAGGACCGCTACACCGTCCTGGCCCTTCCCTCCCTCTGTCTGGGGATGGCGTACGTCTTCGATCGCGTTCGTCCGCGGGCCTTGCGCTGGGCGGGTCTGTCGCTGACCGCTTTGACGCTCCTTCCGCTGGCGATCGTTCACGACGTGGACTTCTGGAAGCGCTGCCAGGACTTCGATTGGCGGGGCGCCGCGCGGCTGATCGAGGAGGAATGGAGAGAGGGCGACGTCATCGTGTTCCTCCCGGAGTGGATGTACGCCACGTACGTGACGAACGGCGGGAAGATGGAACCGGTCGTCGGGGAGGACTACGCACGCATTCTGGAAGCGATTCGACCCAAGAGAACTTGGGAATTCGTGTGGCTGAGCGACGGGGACGAGAAACGCCGGGCTTTTTCCGAAGTACTGCACGCTCGGCCCGGCGCCGTTGTCCGCGTCGACTTCGCCCACATCAAGTTGTGGCTTATCCCAGAGACCGTCTCTGCTTCGGGGAGTAGGAGTCCATGAGCACGGCGGAACCGCGTCGGGCTTCCTTCGCTTCGTTGGCGCTCTGTCCGGCGTGTCTTCTGCTCGCCGCGCTGGCGTTCCTGGCGTGGCGCGAAGACTGCTGGGGCGACGAGGCTTTCACGATCCGGCGGGTGAGCGCTTCCTGGGATCAGCTCTACCATCCCTTCGCGTACCGCGTCGAGGGCGTCGGCCACCCCTTCGACCCGCGTTTTGTCTACGACTTCAACCCCCCGCTCTACTTTGCCGTCATTCGCCTTCTCGCCGGGAAGGACCCGGGAGTGTTCGTCACCCGCTGGTTTTCCATTCTTCCCGCTCTCGGCGCCCTGTTCGTGTTGGCGGCCTGGGGTCGGTCTTCTCTGGGATTGCAGGCGGCGAGATCCCTGGTTCTGTTCTATGCGCTGTCGCCGACCGTGCTCTACTTCGGTCACGAAGCCCGGCCCTACGCCATGCCCCTCTTCCTTGCGTCCCTGGCGCTCTACCTCGCCCGGCGGCGCGCGGGAGACCCGAAACGTCTATTCGCCGTTCTCTTCTTTGGCAGCGCTCTGGGGTGTCTTATGAACTACCATCTGGCGTGGTGGGTCATCTCGTTCGCTTTGGTTCTTCTTGCGTTGGCCGCCAAGCCTGCGGGCGGCATGGGTCGCCGAAGCGCCTGGGCCGGATTGCTTGGCCTCATGCTCGGCTCTCTGACCGCCGTGGCCGCGATCCTGCCGCAACGCCAGATGCTGGCCATCGTGAAAGGGGAGAGCGGCCCGCCCCTCTCGTTCGAGCTTCTCCGAAGCGCCCTTGCCCTTCCACTTGCGATGTCAGGAGGGCGCTATGTCCCGGCAGGCTTCCTTCTCTCCTTGGCGGTCCTGGCCTTGGCCGCGGCGCTCCTGGTTCGTTCACCCCAACGCGGGCTCGGCGCGGCGGCGCTCGCCCTGTGGCTCTTGCCCGTCGCTCTCCCGATCCTCCTGCACTTGGCCCTCGCGACGCCCTTCACCGATCGGTATACCCTTTTCGCCCTCCCCGGCTGGTTCCTGACTGTGGGCTGGATTGCCCGCGAGGTCTCCGAGCGGGGCGGATGGGGGCGCCGCGCGGCGCAACTTGTTGCCGTCGCTTGCATCCTTGTCTGTGCGCTGGGGAGTTTCGAGATCCTGCGCCGCCCCTTTCGC
>Ga0307380_10012117_pt1 | contig 10747 bp, 13 predicted proteins | sample UN3MG_FD_202239 | JGI IMG/M metagenome (GOLD analysis project Ga0307380, IMG submission 202239) | Soil microbial communities from Risofladan, Vaasa, Finland - UN-3 | ecosystem: Environmental > Terrestrial > Soil > Coastal area > Acid sulfate soil | place: Finland: Risofladan, Vaasa | collected... | reverse complement strand
TTAGTATAGCCTTTAATAATGGTCTTAAAATTTTAGATACAAAAAAATCTGAGACAGTGGTAATAGGAGACCAAATATTTACCGATATTTGGGGAGGTAATAGATTAAAACTCCTAACTATTTTAGTTGTTCCTATAGTTAAAAAGGATTCTATAGGAACATTCCTTCATCGTAATATAGAAAAAATACTAATCTCTTTTTGGCTAAAAAAAGGTATAATAAAAAAAGAAATTGGCAATTGGCCAAAGTAATTCCTGAAAGGAATTAACTATGTACTTGTTCTATAGATTGCTATTAGCTCACATAATCGCAGATTTTCCCATGCAAACCAATCAAATATTTAAAGTAAAGACTAATACTGAATGGGGAGTGCTAATTCATACCCTGATAGTATTGTTATTTTCCATTTTCTTTGCTTTCCCTTATTTAGAAGACCCAAAAGTGATAATAATTATTTTGATTATCTTTCTGTCCCACACCATGATAGATAAATTAAAATTGAAATATTCAAAAAAAACAAAAAATCAGGGCATAAGAATACTCTTGCTTGATCAAGCTTTACACATAGCAATTATTGCGGTATTAGCTTTTAATTTTACTGAAAGTTATTCATTGAGTTTCCCGTTCAATAGTGCTTTTTTAAACTACTTGATAGATATTTATAATAATGATATATTTATTGTAAGCTTAATAGGGTATATCGCTTCGGTATTCTTTATTCCAATTTTACTTATGTACATAAGAGAAGAAGGTATTCCTGCTAATCCTAAAAAATTAAAAGAACAAAAAATACTAAGTATTAAAATAACGGAAAACCAAACATTAGATAAATTTTATCGCTTATTTTTGACTCTCTCAGCGCAGTACTTAGATGACAAATATATAATAGTAATTTTTATATGTTTTGTAATTATAAGCTATATTCCCTACCGCATGAGTGCAGAAAGAATAGAAAAGGTATATAATCAAAAAAGAATTCTTAATTCGTCATTGGCAATATTCATCGGGATAGTATTAAAAATGATTTAACTTCCAAGAAGCTTAAGTAACGGAGGAAATGAAAGAGGAATGAAAAGGACAACAGATAAGAGTATTACCGGAAACTTCTTATCAGATATATTATATGAAAAGGGGTTAATTACCGAGGAACAGTTAGAGAGAATATTAAAAATCCAGAAGGATACCAATAGAGATCTGCAAAAGGTAATTATTGATCTTGACATTCTTAAAAAAGACGAGATGATGCTCGCCTTAGCTGATGAAATTGGAGAAAAATACGTAAATTTAAATGATATAACCATTGACCCCACCATAGTAGTTCTAATCCCGGAAGAGATGGCCAGAAGACATCAGCTTATTGCCATAGACAAAGATGAAAAAAAATTGACTGTTGCCATGGCGAACCCTTTAGATGTTTTCGCCCATGATGAACTAAAAATAAGATTGGGATATGATATCAACTCAGTATTGTCCTACGGTGAGGATATCGATAAAGCCTTAGACGAAGTATTCGGAGTTACCGATGAATGGGATCAGGTAATTGGTAAAATTGAAAATATGCAGATAACCGTATTGAAAGAAGAAGAAAAAGAGAGAGCTGACATTTCTGCTATAGCTGAAAGCGAAGAAGCTCCCGTTGTTGCTCTGGTTAACTTGGCAATTTTAAGGGCAGTTAAAGAGAAGGCCAGTGATATTCATATAGAACCGTTTGGCGAGGATAAACTTAAAGTTCGTTATCGAATAGACGGAATACTACATGATGTGATGTCTCTCCCCCGGAACCTGCAATTGTCGGTTATTTCCCGAATTAAAATAATGTCTGATTTGGATATTGCTGAAAAGAGATTACCTCAAGATGGTAGAATTCAGGTGGATGTTGGGGGCAGAAAGATTAATATAAGAGTTTCGATCTTGCCTGCAGTCACTGGAGAGAGTGCAGTTTTAAGAATACTGGATCCCTCGAGCATCTTATTAGAATTAGATTCTTTAGGTTTTTCTCCTGATATTCTTCCTAATTTCTTATCATTAATAAAAAAACCTAATGGCATAATCTTAGTTACCGGTCCGACTGGAAGTGGAAAATCTACTACACTATACACCACGCTAAATTTGCTAAACTCAACCGAAAAGAAGATTATGACTATTGAGGACCCGGTAGAATATAGATTAAAAGGAATCAGTCAAGTGCAGGCTAAACCCAAAATCGGGCTTACTTTTGCGGCTGGATTAAGAAGTTTTTTACGGCAAGACCCCGATATTATGCTGGTAGGAGAAATTAGAGATAGAGAGACCGCTGAAATAGCTGTTCAGGCAGCTCTTACCGGACATATTGTCCTGAGCACCCTTCATACCAATGATGCTCCCAGTTCGGTGATAAGATTAATTGATATGGGAATAGAGCCCTTTTTAATTTCCTCTTCGGTGGTTGGAATTATAGCTCAAAGATTAGTCAGAACGATATGTACTAAATGTAAGAAAGAGATTAAAATGACTCCTGATATAGAAAAAATTCTGGATGAATATGAGATAAACAGTCATGAGATAACCTTATATAAAGGTGAAGGATGTCCTTACTGCAAAGAAACCGGGTATAAAGGAAGAATCGCTATCTTTGAGCTGATGGTAATGACTGAAAATATTAGAGATTTAATTAGCAAAAATGTTACTACCGGAAAACTAAGGGAAACTGCTATTAAGGAAGGAATGTGTCAATTAAAGGAAGATGGTATAAAGAAAGTTTGCGAAGGTCTAACTACTATTGATGAAGTTTTACGAGTAGCTTCATCTTAAGGATTGAAAGGAGTGTATTAAAATATCTCTTAATCAGAATGAAGGAAATAATTTAGAAAAACTAAAGATGCAAATATTACAATTGAATGCCTTAAATAATATTTCTTTGGAGTTAACCCGAACTACAGATTTAGATATTCTGTTAAATAAAATAATAAAATATGCTGCAATAATTGTAAAGGCTGAAGCCGCTTCCATATTACTTTTAGATAAAGAAAAGAATGAATTGTATTTTAAAGCAAGTCTGGGCAAAAAAAGCAAAGAAATAAAGAAATATAAAGTAAAAGTTGGTGAAGGAATAGCTGGTTGGGTAGCGGAAAAAGGAAAGTCTCTGATAGTTGATGATGTTACTAAAGATACGAGATGGAACAAAAGTATTGATAGTTCCACAAAATTTACGACTAAATCACTTATTTGTGTTCCTTTAATTTTAGAAAAAGAAATTATGGGAGTAATGGAAGTAATTAATAAAATTGATAAAAAATATTTTGATAAGAATGACGAAGAAATTTTAAATTCTTTTGCGAACCAAGTAGTCATTGCCTTATGGAATGCAAATATTATAGAGGATTTGAATAATTATTTTATACATATTACCGAGATATTAATCCAGGCATTGGAAAATGAATCACTTGGTCCCAAAGGACATTTTATGAGACTGGCTCGACTGGCTACACAAATTGGTAATAAGCTGGGAATAACTGGAAAAGATTATAATAATTTATATTATGCTTCTCTACTGCATGATATAGGTAAAATAAAAGTGAGCAGAAAGATTGATATTAGCTTTAAAGAAAAAGATAATTTTCCTTTGGTTCAAAATGAAAATAGTTTACATCCTGTATTAGCTGCAAACATGCTTAAACAGATTAATTTATTCAAAGATATAATTCCTATCGTAAAACATCATCATGAAAATTATGATGGAACAGGTTATCCTGATGGATTGAGCAGCGAAGAAATTCCCCTTGCTTCTCGTATAATATCCGTAGTTGAAGATTATACCAAAATAATTTATAATAAACCTATAGAGAGTCATTCTGAAAACGAGGAAGCGTTAAATAAATTATTCTCTTTCGCCGGAACGAAGTACGACCCGAAAGTCATCAATACCCTGAAAGAGATTATTAAAACATAAATATAGTATCGAGGTGAATCTAACCAATGGCTACCTTTGTCTATAAAGTTCGTGACCGAACGGGTAAAATTTTTACCGGAAATATAGAAGGAGAAAATAGAAACTCAGTTGTTTTTCGTCTCAGAGAAATGAATTACTTTATTACTTCCGTCAGTGAAAAAAAGAAAAACATTCTATTTTCTAAAAAAATAAATCTTTTCCGAGGCATAAAACTCAGAGACCTAACCATATTTTATCGACAATTTGCTACTATGGTTAATGCCGGCTTAACCTTAGTAAACTCATTAGATATCTTGACTGAACAAGTGGAGAATAAAGCATTAGCGGATAATATAAAGCTAGTTAAATCTGATGTTGAAGCAGGCTCTACTTTAGCTGATGCCATGGCAAAATTTCCTCAAGTATTTTCTGAATTATATATTAGTATGGTTAGAGCGGGGGAAATCGGCGGAGTATTAGATGATATTTTGAACAAAATTGCAGATTTAATGGAAAAAGAATTTGCCCTCAGGCAGAAAATAAAATCTGCTATGGCTTATCCTTCTTTTATAGTTGGTGCTGCAGCACTCATGGCTATCTTTATGCTAACCTTTATTTTGCCCCAGTTTGTAACAGTATTTGCTCAGTATGGAGGAGAGCTACCTGCTTTTACCCAGTTTTTTGTAACCTTAACCTATTTATTTAATAAATATTGGTATATATTTTTTATAATTTTTGCGGCCTTGATTGCTGCTTTTTTGTTTTACATAAAGACACCGAATGGTCATTTAAATTTTGATAAATTTAAGCTAAGTGCCCCCATAATTGGTGAAATTAATAGAAAAGGTGCTATTGCCAGATTTACCAGAATTCTCGGAACCTTGATTAAAAGCGGGGTACCTATTTTAGAAGCATTACAAGTATCTTCAAATGCTATAGGAAACTTAGTAGTATCTGGGGCTGTCCTTGGTGCTAAAACAAAGATAAAAGAAGGACAGAGCATCTCAGGCCCTCTGGCCGCTAGCGGAGTATTTCCACCTATGGTTACTCAGATGATTATGGTTGGTGAAGAGAGTGGTGAATTAGAAGAAATGTTAGTTAATGTAGCAAAATTTTATGATGAAGAAGTAGATAGGTCTGTAGAAAAGCTAACCGCAATCATTGAACCACTTATGATGGTAGTTATCGGTTTAACCGTCGGAACAATGATTATAGCTATGTACCTGCCTATATTTAATATGATAAACCTAATCCGATAAAAATTTAATATAAAATGTCATTGCGAGTGACCGTAGGCAGCGCGGCAATCTCGTAATAAATCTTTGACAATAGTGTATCATATATGATACTATATAAATAAAAGATATATAAATAGCAAAAGTGTAGAGATGCATAGAAAGTAAATTTAAGGATTTAATTTGTAGGGGTTCGATTCATCGAACCCGTAATAAATCTTAATGTCATTGCGAGGGTAGCACTCAACATTATTTGAGTGCTACCCGTGGCAATCTCATAAATAAAAATAGGTGATAAATATGAGCAATCAAAGAACACTGGTATTATTAGAACCCCCCGTTAGGGACTTAATAAAACAAATGGCAAAAGAAAAAGGAATTTCAATTTCCAGTATATGTAGAGATTTAATCTGCGAAGGATTAGAAATTATTGAGGATAGATACTTCGACAGAATTGCATCTGAAAGAGAAGACACATTTAATTGGGAACATAATTTAACTCACGAAGAAGTATGGAACAAAAAGGAAAATTGAATATAAAATATCATCCTAAAGTAAAAAGCGAAGATATTCCAAGATCGAGTTCTAATATAGCTGTAAGAATAGAAAATGCCATTAGAAATCGTTTAATGGTTAATCCGATAAAATATGGTTTTTATCTTCGTGGAACTTTAAGTGGTTATAGAAAACTGCGAGTAGGGGATTGGCGAATTATTTATAGAATAGTTGATAAAGAAATTAGAATAATTGCTATTGGTAATAGAAAAGATGTCTATAAATTTACTAACATTAGAAAGTAAAATGGATTCCTACTTTCGCGGCAATCTCGTATTACCAATAAACCCGTAGGGCAGACATCTTTCCTGTCTACTAAAACGTAGGGGTTCGATTCATCGAACCCGCAAGGACCACTATTATGGCTGTGGAAGCTAAATCAGAAACGATAACCGATAATCAAATTAAAGAATACCAACCCTTGATAAAGAATATTTCTTATAAATTCAAAAACTCTGGAGAACCCTTAGAAGACTTAGAACAAGTGGGTTATGTAGGATTAATAAATGCCTTTCATCTTTATAATCGAGAGAGGGGAGTAAAATTCGAAACCTATGCTACCTGGCTTATCTCCGGTGAAATCCGTCATTATATCAGAGACAAGCACCAGGTAATAAAAATTCCCAGCTGGATGTTAAAATTAAATAAAAAAATAGATGAATTTATAATTTACTTTCATAAGGAAAATAATAGATTTCCTTCCCTTTCGGAAATAGCCGAAAAGTTTAACCTAACCGAAGAGGGGATAAAAGAAATTCTAAAAGCTCGTGATGCCGTTCAAATAGTTTCCCTTGACCAGGAACAAAGAAAATATAGTTCTGAAAACTATCCTAAAATAGAAAAAATAAAGAGTAAAAATTACGCAACATTTAAATTACCGATGGAAGATATTATTGCTTTAAAAATTGCCTTTAGTAAATTAAAAAAATTACAGAGAAAAGTAATCTATTATATTTTCGAAAAAGATTTAACTCAAACAAAAATAGCTCATAAATTGGGCATTTCTCAAAGGCAGGTTTCCCGAATAAAAGAGTCTGCCCTTAAAGAATTAAAAGAAAGTATCGAAAAAGATTAACTAAAAAAATAAAGAGGATTATGATTATGAAATTAAATCCCAATAAAGAAATCACCGATAATGAAATTTTAAAATATCAATCTTTAGTAAAAGTTATTGCCAATAAATTTAAAAATTCTGGCGAACCATTAGAAGATTTAGAACAATTAGGATATATTGGTCTGATTAATGCCATAAACCTTTACAATCAAAAAAGAGAAGTGAAATTTGAAACCTATGCTTCCTGGTTTATTTCCGGAGAAATCAGGCATTATATTAGAGATAAACACCAGGCAATTAGAATTCCTCACTGGATAACTGAACTGAATAGAAAAATAGATGAATTTATAGTAAAATATAAAGAAGAAGCCAAACAGACACCTTCCCTTAAAAAAATAGCAGAAGAATTTAACCTTACCGAAGAAGGAGTTAAAGAAGTATTAAAGGCAAGGAAAGTAGTTCATGTTGTTTCTATCGACCGGGAAAATCGTAAGTTTGATTGCAATGAATATCCCGTACTAGAAAAAATAAAGAATGACCACTATAAAACCTTTCAGCTACCTATAGAAGATTTAATTGCCCTAGAGCTTGCTTTAAATAAGCTAAAAAATTTACAGCGTAAAGTTGTTAACTATATTTTTATGAAAGGTTTTACTCAGAATAAAACAGCTAAAAAACTGGCGATTTCCCAAAGGCAGGTTTCTCGAATAAAAAACGAAGCCCTTAAATCATTAAAAGAAGAATTAGAAAGTAACAAAATGTAGGGGCTTGATTTATCAAGCCCGTAAGGAGCTTAATAAAATGCACAAAAAAAAGGCTGTAGTAAAATATCAAAATGAAGAAATTATAAAAGGTTGGGTTGAAGATTTTCGACCCGATAGAGAATCTTTTATTTTATTCCCCCTTATTGAATATAGCGAAGAAGAGAGAATGGAAATTAATTTTAATTCTCTAAAAGCAGTATTCTTTGTAAAAGATTTTATCGGAGATAAAAATTATAAAAAAGTCAGAACCTTTAACGTTGACCTTATAATAACTCCCAGCCAACGTAAGTTAATTGTTAATTTTGTAGATGGGGAACATTTATACGGTACCAGTCACAGCTATGGCAGATACAAGGTAGGATTCTTTATGTATCCCGTCGACCCAAAAGATAACAGCGAAAGAATTTTTGTCGTTCAATCAGCAGTAGAGAGCGTCCGCCTGATGAAAATAGAAATTTAAATATTAGAAAGGAGCATACAAGTGATGTCAAACAAAATTGTAGTAAAATACAAAGATGGAAAAATCGTAAAAGGTTGGTCAACAGATTTTGGGCCCAACAAAGAAATATTTCATCTACATCCTCTCGAAGAATACAGTAAAGACATATTAGAAATAGAAATATTTTCCCTTAAAGCAGTCTTTTTTGTAAAAGATTATAAAGGAGACAAAGATTATAAAAAAGTAAGGACTTTTGAGGGTCAACCTCAAGGAGTCCTCAGCCAGCGAAAAATAATAATTATTTTTAAAGACGGCGAAAATTTCTATGGCACCACTCATAGCTATGACCCGGAAAGAAAGGGATTCTTTGTCTACCCCATAGACCCCAAAGACAATAATGATAGAGTTTTTGTAGTTAATCCAGCGGTAAACAGTGTTAAGTTACAAAAATTCAACAGCAAGGACTTCCAAATACACGTATACGAAAACGCATAACCTCTTCGTTATTGCGAGTACATTCCTCTGTCATTGCGAGGAACGAAGTGACGAAGCAATCTCGTATTACATACAAATAAAACCATAGGACAGACGTCTCGCCTGTCTATTATTTTAATGTAGGGGCGTATTGCATACGCACAATTAATGTATAGAGGCACGGTGATGCCGTGTCTTTTTTTAACTCAGTCGAAAAACCATTACTGCTTTCCTCTATCAAATTAGCAATTTTGCTAATTTGATGCATCCTGTCTAAAAACCCTACCATTTGGGAATAATATAAGTATAAGACTTAAAGTTTATTAAAAAATTTCTAAAGGACAATCAATGAAAAACAAAAAAGGTTTTGCTCTAATAGGATTATTAATGGCAATATCTATTATTGGAGTATTGGCCTTAATTGGGTTAAGATTTTATAGTGGCGACCAACAAGAAAAAACAAAAAGTACCATAATTCAAGAAAAGGCAAAAAATATTCTAGTTCAAGCTAATGCTGAAACTGTCCAAAGTTTAATACAAGCAGAACTTGCTGATAGAGACATTAATCGTGATGATGCTGTAAATAGAGCTCAGAATGCAGGTTTATATAACCCCTTTAATGATATTGCTATGAACACAGCAGAATGGTTTCCGGAAAATGCTAATATCCCTGGTGAAATTCAAATTACCTTATCTTCAGGAATATTTTATATTCAAGGATATGGAGCTGATGGTTTACTTCCCGATATGCTTACCGTCCAGAGATAAGTAGATAAATTCCCCTCCCTTGAGGAGAGATTAATGTGGATATAAATCTCTAATATCCCTCTCCCTTGAGGGGAGAGGGCAGGGTGAGGGTGAGAGGCTCGATTCATCGAACCCGCAATAAAGACAATTCGAATAAATCCAGTATAATCGGATTACTGAAGAACTAATTAATTGTCCAATTAGAGAATTGGTAAATAAGTGAAGTAGAAAATTTTAATAAATTTTTTCACTTCTTGTCTAAAAACTTCCAAATTTGGGAATAATATAAATAGAAGAGAATAAAAAACTTTTAAAAGTTGAAAAAGGCAAACTATCCGAAAGGGTAGGACGCAAAGTTTTGGGTCTAAAACATTGTCATTGCGAGACTGCTGAAAGTAGGCGAAGCAATCTCATACAATGTTATGATTGCCAAACTACCAGCTTTTATTTTATCTAAATTCTCTAAGGAAAAAATAACCTCCTGAAGGGAGGGTAATAAAAGGGAGTGATTAATTACAGAATAATGAAAAAAATTGAAAAAGGTAAACTATCCGAAAGGGTAGGACACAAAGTTTAGGTCTAAAACATTGTCATTGCGAAAATTGTCATTGCGAGCCTACTACAAGTAGGCGAAGCAATCTCGTATTACCTTAAACAATGTTATGATCGCTAAACTGCCGATTTTTCGAATGTATTTTTAAAAATCGTAAATTTTTTATAAAAGGAGGAAAGAAAGATGTTATGGTTAAGAAAAAGCAAGAAGGGTTTTACCCTGATTGAATTGATGGTCGTTGTAGCCATCATCGGAGTATTAGTTTTACTTGGTTTAAGAGCTTATTCTACTCAAAAAGAAAGAGCAATGAATGCTATAGTGAAAGCAAATGCAGCCACTGTTCAGACTATGTTAGTAGGATATTTTGGAGACCACGATATATTGCAACCTGGCGATATAAATGTGGCGCTCGCTTCATCTGGGACTGGAACTATCCCATTAGAAAAAATGATAAATCCTTATGATAGTTCTACCTCTGTATATGTTGTTGAAATTGGAACTACCTCTGCTTTTGATACTGTGTCCGGGACCGGTGCTGCTGCCCATGAGGGTATGGCTGTTTGCATATTATATGCTAAAAATGATGTATGGGTAAACGCTCGAGGCAAAGATGGAGAATTATTAATGTTACCGGCTACAGATCGTTCATTGCCGGCTAATAAATATTAACCAATAGATTATCAGGTTCATTTAAAAAAGCCCTCTTAAAAAATTATTTAGAGGGCTTTTTTAATATATACATTTAATTTATTACATTTAATATTAAGTTATTTTATAGACCATTAAAATTAATTTTTTTTCTCTAATCGAGATAAAATAAATATTTTATGGTAAATTTTATGGAGAATTAATGTAAACTATTCGAAAGGGTAGGAAGTAAAGTTTAGGTCTTGAACATGGTCATTGCGAAAATTGTCATTGCGAGCCTACTACAAGTAGGCGAAGCAATCTCGTATTACCTCATACAATGATATCACTGCTAAACTGCCGATTTTTTGAATCTATATTTAGAAATAGTA
>Ga0307380_10012114_pt1 | contig 10751 bp, 10 predicted proteins | sample UN3MG_FD_202239 | JGI IMG/M metagenome (GOLD analysis project Ga0307380, IMG submission 202239) | Soil microbial communities from Risofladan, Vaasa, Finland - UN-3 | ecosystem: Environmental > Terrestrial > Soil > Coastal area > Acid sulfate soil | place: Finland: Risofladan, Vaasa | collected... | reverse complement strand
CAGTGCCAATCCTTATTTCGCCATGGTCGGCCGCCATGTTGAGGCCGTTCTTTACGAACACAATTACAACATGATCCTGTGCAACACGGAAGGGGATCCCAATCGAGAAGAGCTTTATCTAAACGTGCTTAGGAGCAGACAGGTAGACGGGATTATCTTCTACGGCGCCCGCACAGATCTCAGCGCGTTGCAAAGATACCTCCAAACTGATGATCGGCCTATTGTCGTCATCGATCAAGATTTATCCGCCATTGGCTCGAGCGTCCCCAACCTACTCGTCGACAACCAGCAAGGAGCATACATAGCAACCCAACATCTCTATAGCTTGGGTCATGAGCGTATTGCTTGCCTTGCCGGTCCTGCAAATTCATTCGCCGCCCTTGAACGGGTGCGCGGCTATAAGAAGGCTATGGAAGAGATCGGGCTGGTCATAACGGACGGATATTTAATTCCTACCCCTGATTTTCACCCTCCCTCAGGTTACGATGCCACATTGGAGTTGTTAGCTCTTCCGCAACTACCCACCGCCATATTCTCCTGCAATGACCTGATGGCCATAGGCGGGATGAGCGCCGCCCACCAACAAGGTCTACGTGTTCCCCAGGATCTGGCTTTCGTCGGTTATGATGACATCAGACTCAGTTCATACACGCTCCCCCGACTAACGACGATGGCCCAGCCGACTCGGGACATGGCTGAGATTGCCGTAGAGATGTTGTTTGAGCGCATTAAGAATCCCCAACTGCCCACGCGCAAAGAAATATTATCTTCTCATCTGGTTGTTCGCGACTCATGCGGGGCCAAATCATGATTGGAAAACCAATATCTGGAGGAACCGCATGAAGATTGCCGGCCATACACTAGGTACCCCCGGTATGACCGTCGGGGAGGCCTTGCATCTGTTCCACAACGCCGGCATCCAGGCCGCGGAGATCATCTGGCAAGATGGCTATTCGGCCGCTTTGCCAGAAAGCGGCGGCGCCATCGTCAGAGAAGTGAGCGCCATTGCCGGCGAACTGGGGATGGAGATCGCCGCTCTGACGCCTTATCAAAGTGGCTTCAACAGTCTTGACCCCAATGAACGAAAACACAATATCGCTACTCTGAGTCGCTGCATTGACGACGCCTTTGAGCTAGATTGCCATCATATTCGTGTCTACGCCGGCAGCTTCAAACCAACCGACCGGGATCGATCCGAAAAATGGGCCATGCTGGTCGATTCATTGCAAATTCTTGGCCAACGGGCAGCCCAAAAAGATGTAACGCTCTGTATCGAAAATCACTTCAACACCATGACTGTTACTGCGGCCGAAACCATTGCCCTCGTCAAGGAAGTGGATTCGCCCGGCGTAGGCATTCTTTATGACCAGGCCAACCTCACCTTCACCCACAGCGAGCCTTACCAGGAGGCGATCCCCTTGCAGAAGGGTTGGATTCGCTACGTGCATGCGAAAGATTTGATCTTCATTGATCCAAACAAGCCCTTTATCGCCGACGCTGTAGCCACAGTTAAGGTCGAAGAACGCGCCGTTCGTTCCCGCGTTGTTGGCCAGGGCATTTTGGATTGGCCGGGTATATTGGCCCAGCTTAAAGACCTTGGTTATGACGGCTATCTTTCCCTGGAGTACGAATATCGTTGGCACCCTCAAGACCTACCAGAACCTGCTGAAGGTTTTCGACTTGGTGCAGAAGCTCTCCGGCATATGCTTGAAGAACTGGCATAATAAACGTGAATCTATCTGTCGTTACCGACGAAATTAGTGCGGACTTGGAAACAGCCCTGGAGCTTGCTCAGAATTGGGGCCTTGATGGCGTTGAACTGCGGGGCATCGGTGGACAGCGCTATCCAAACTTATCCGATTTTTGGCTCGCTCGTGTGCCAGAGCTTCTATCAGAATTCCAATTGCCGGTAGTCGCCCTTTCCCCTGGTTTATTCAAGATCCCCTACCCTACACCCCCATCGGCTGCTACCCGCATCCTGCGTTGGGAAGACGAGATGGTTTTCCAGCGCTATCGCACGGCCGAAGAGCTGGTCCGCTTCCATCTCGAAGAATTCCTTCCGGAGACTATCACAGCGGCGAAACAACTCGGAGCACAGATCATCGTTGCCTTCAGCTTTGATCGCGGTGAAGGGATTCCCCCTACGGCCCCAGTACCTGAAGCGGTCATTGACGCGCTCAAAGAAGCAGCTCGACTGGTCCAGGCGGCCGATCTGACCTTGGCCATCGAGGTCGAGCATATTTGCTGGGGAAACATTGGCAGCCGGACGGCCGCGATAATCAGACGGATTGATAACCCCGCCGTTGGCATCAATTGGGACCCGGCAAACGCCTACCGGGCTGGATCCGACTTGCCCTACCCTGAGGGATATGACGCTGTTCGCGACCTTATCCGGCATGTTCACTATAAAGATGCCGCTATCGTCAATTCAGCTACCGGAGAACGTGGATTTGTATTTGACGGCGCCGTCGACTGGCCGGGGCAGATAAAGGCACTGCTCAACGATGGCTACGATGGCTACATGTCTATTGAAACCCACGCCCGGCCAAAGGTAGAGATGGCCCGTCGCTCCATAGAACTTGTCCGAAGATGGATGGAGGAAGCATGAATTTAGCCAGGCCGTCAGGCCTCATTTGCCCCATCGCCACGCCACTAAACGATGACGAAACGTTAGATGTCCAGGCGTACCAACAATTGATCGATCGCATCATAAATAATGTAGACGGCATACTCGTCCTGGGCACAACCGGTGAATTCGCCCTCCTCCGTGATGAGGTCGCCGCCCATACAGTCCAGGTGACGATCGAGCGCGCAAACGGCCGGAAACCGGTCTATGTTGGCATAGGCGACACCGGCACAAAACGGGTGCTTGAGAAGCTGCAATTTATCAATGGAACTGGAGCCGACTACGGATTGGTAACCAGCCCTTACTATTACTCAGTAAATGATGAAGACGCATTAGCCCAACATTTCCTGACCGTCGCCGATGCCGCCACTGTGCCCATATTGATCTACAATATTCCCCAACATACCCACGTAAATCTCCCACCGAAATTGGTTGGACGGCTGGCCAACCATCCCAATATCGTCGGCTTGAAGGATAGCTGGGGAGATTTTTTTCAGTTTCAGGAGTTTCTAAAACTCAAAAAAGACGGTTTCAGTGTTTTTATGGGCCCCGAACAACTTGCAGCCGCATCTTTATGGTTGGGCGCAGACGGAATTGTCTCGGCGCTTTCCAACTTTGTTCCGGATTTGCTGCAACGCCTCGTATCTGCTGTTAATGCTGGCGATCAACTCAAAGCCCGGGCCACTCAACAGGCAATCACCAACCTGGCCTCGCTTTTCCAATACGGCTCCGTAAGCAGTGCTTTGAAGGTAGTCCTGTCAGAGTTGGGAATATGTAGCGATCGGGTCGCCTCGCCCTTACCGCCCTGCACACCAGAACAAAAGGAAACGATCCGCCACATACTTCAAAAAGAGAATTTAATTAACTGAAGGGAAAAGAGATGTCTCAAACTGATATCGAAACTGAGGTCAAAGCACCCTCCCTTATTGGCAAAAAAAGGCCATCGTCGAGAAAAGAGATTTTTCAACGAATATGGCCTCCGATTTTTTCCTTTATTTTGCTGCTCATCGTTTGGCAGGTTCTGGTTGTGGGATTTGAAGTACCAGAGTACATCATGCCTCCTCCTAGCGATTTTTTGGCCCGCCTGGTTGAATCACGCTCTTTGTTATTTGATCACATGTTGCGCACGGCGACCGAGGTAGCCTTGGGCTTCCTGCTTGCTACAGCCATAAGCGTCCCCCTGGGCTACCTGATCGCTTCGGTTAACTTCGTTGAACGGTCAGTTTACCCTTTGATCGTCTTTGTCCAATTAACACCCAAAATCGCTATCGCCCCGTTATTCATCGTCTGGTTCGGCTTTGGGATGACGCCTAAGATCTTTATCACCTTCCTGCTTTGCTTTTTCCCAACCCTCGTCGCCAGCATGGCTGGGTTCAAATCTCTGGACGAACGAATCCTTTTTCTATCGCGATCGATGGGTGCAACGCCTAAACAAACGTTCCGTTACATTCAACTTCCAACTGCGATGCCCTATATTTTTGCGGGGTTGCGCGTATCCATTGTCTTTGCTGCGACCGGGGCTATTGTCGGCGAGTTTGTCGGTGCGAATAAGGGGCTTGGTTACCTGTTGTTACGAGGTAGCGCCTACCTCGACACAGCGCTCATCTTCGCCGTCTTGATTGTATTAGCACTCATGGGGTTATTTTTCAGTTATGCAGTCCAATTTACTGAGCAGATTTTCATGCCTTGGAAAAGAAAGGGAGGAAAGTGATTGAAGAGATAAAACGAGTAATAGTCAAAGATTCTGTTATGGGGTTTACCGTGCAGTTAGATTGCAGATGTAAGGAGAAGGAAGAATGAAGAAAATGAAGAAAGTTACAATTTTGATCGGACTACTACTGGTGGTTGCCCTCGTCCTGGTGGCCTGCAGCCAAGATGAGGCCACCGAGGAGCCCGCCGCGGAAGTAACAGTAGCGGCCACGGAAGTGGCTGATGCTCCTGAAGCACCTACCGAAGAACCAGCACCTGCTGAAGAAGTAATGGCTGATGAGCCATTCGAAATGAAGTTAACCCTGAACTACCTGGCCGGTGGCCCTCAGGCTGGCTTCACCTACGCCAAAGAGCTGGGTTACTACGATGACGCCGGCCTGGACGTGACCATCGAGGAAGGCCAGGGCTCGGGTACAACCGCCCAGTTGGTGGCCACCGAAGGCACCGATATCGGCTATGCCGATGGCGCAGCCGCCATGGCCGTTCGCTCCAAGGGCGGTGAAATCAAGATCGTCGCCCCTATCCTCCAGACCAATGGTTTCGCCATCATCTCCCTGGCCGAAACCGGCATCGAGGAGCCGGCCGATCTTGTGGGCAAAACCATCGCCATTCAGGCCGGCTCGGCCCACACGGCCCTGTTAGATGCTATCTTGGAAGCCAACGGTATATCCCAGGATGACCTGGAGTTGGTCAATATCGACCCGGCCGCACTGGTCGGAGCCCTGTTAGAGGGTTCAGTCGATGCCATCCTGGGCGGCGCTGACTTCCAGTCCGTTCAGATTCGAGACCGCGGTTTCGACATTAACGAAATCATGTACCGTGACGCTGGCGTGCCCACCGTGGGTTTGTCGGTTATCGCCAATGACAACTTCATTGCTGAACATCCCGATGTGTTGGAACGCTTCATCAAGGCCAGCCTGATGGGTTGGGACGCGGCCCGCGACAATCCTGAAGCGGCGGCCGAATCCCTGGTTAAAACCTTCATCTCAGGTGACCTGGAGCAAATCACCAAACAGCTTCTGGTCGATCTGGCTCTGGTCTGCGCGCCAGGCGCCAAGACCCTGGGCGCTCCACCGGCCGAAAACTGGGACCTGACCTGGGATCTACTGACTACCTATCAGGATCTGCCGACTGACTTACCAATTACCGAATATTACACTTCGGAGTTCATTCCGGCTGATGCGCCGCCTTGCCCATAGGTAATTCATTTTGAAGCAAGTGATTCAGGAACAATACGATGCCTTCTATACAAAACCAGACTAGCGGCGCCCGGATTGTGGGTCGTGGCATTTCGAAAACTTACGAAACCCGCGATAAGGATGTAGAGGCGCTAAAACCAATTGACTTTGACTTCCAAGCCGGGGAATTCGTGAGTCTGATCGGCCCCAGCGGCTGTGGTAAGTCCACGCTGATGCTGATGGTCGCCGGTCTGCTCGAACCTACAACCGGCGAGATCACGGTCAATGGAAAACCGCTGACTGAGCCACTAACTGATGTGGGTATTGTATTTCAGGATCACTTGCTTCTTGATTTCCGCACTGCAGAGGAAAACATCCTGCTGCAAACAGATATTCGTGGCACAGCCCGAGAGGAGGCGCGCCAGCAGTCGGCGCGCCTCCTCCAACAACTGGGGCTGGAGGAGGCTGCTGATCGCTACCCCAGCCAACTTTCAGGCGGCATGCGCCAACGAGTCTCCCTTGGCCGGGCCTTGATCCACGATCCAAGTGTCCTATTAATGGATGAGCCCTTTGGCGCTCTTGACGCCATCACCCGCACCCAGATGCGCCATGACTTAGAACAGCTCTGGATGGAAAAACAAAAAACAGTTCTTTTTATCACTCACAGTGTGGAAGAAGCTGTCGGTCTATCGGACCGGGTCATTGTGGTGTCGCCCGGCCCTGGAGAAATCATCGAAGAGATAAAAATAGATTTACCACGACCGCGTCCCATAGAGATTGGGCTAGAAAAATCATTGGTTGAATACGCTGACCGCATCTATGTGATCTTCCGTGAGCTTGGCGTATTCAAGTTCTAATAAATCTTAAGGACTAGGTCATCCTTAGTCCTTAAACCGGTATTCAGGGCAAACACAATAGTGGCTGTCATTGTTGACCCTTTATGCCGCCTGGTTGAAACCACTTTCGCTACGTTGCGCTGTTTGCCGGTTTGATTCAATTATGAGAAAGATGAAGCGGATATTGATCACCGGCGGAGCCGGCTTTCTTGGCTCCCAACTTGCGAATCGGCTGGAGGCAGAGAGCTACCAGGTCGTCCTTTTAGACCTGCTTTGGCCAACTTCAGCATTTAAAGACGGTCCAGAACGCCAGGAACAGGCGATTTGTTTTACCGGTGACATCCTTGATTATGCCTTACTAAACGATGTTGTCTCTCGTTATGAAGTAGATGCTATCGTCCACTTAGCCACCTGGCTGACGGCCGATTGTCAGCGAGATCCCATCGGAGCTGTGGAGGTCAACTGTCTGGGAACAACAAATATATTCACTTTAGCAGCCAGGAACCTGGTCCGGCGAGTCATTTTTGGCAGTTCGGTTGCTGTTTTCGCCGCTGACCCGGCTCTGCCTACGGGGGATAGTCGCCCTTACGGCCCATCATCTGTGTACGGGGCAACCAAGCTATTCGCCGAGCAACTGGCCGTGACGATGCGCGCCACTCAATCGGACCTCGACATAGTGGGGCTGCGTTTTGGCTGGATCTATGGGCCGGGACGAGTGCGTGGATGGAACGATATGCAGGCTGTAATAGAGGGCTTTGCTTTGGAACAACCGCTGGTTAAATATCCGGACTACCAAAAGGCCAACGATTGGACCTACGTCGATGATGCCGTCGAGGCTATCGTTCGCTGCCTTAATCTACCTTCTTCTTCAACTGCGGCTTTCAATGTCAGTGGCGATTACCGGCCCATTCAAGACGCGATTAACCACCTGTCCCGGCGTTTTCCGGACATACGCTCCGAACCCTATTCCGCTGAGCTACCAGCCGTCGGCTGGAATTTTACATCAGACGCAATTACCAAAGAAACTGGCTTCTCCTACCGCATTTCGCTTGAAGGAGGGCTCGACCGGACCGTAAATTCGCTCCGGTCAGATCACGGCCTTTCGCCAATATGCTGATCCGGAGCTTGGAGAACAACAAATTAACATGAAGAGGATTAACGATGACTGACAAATTTGTCCGAGTGGGTTTAGTGGGTGCAGGCAATATCGCCCAGATCGCGGAGTTTCCGGGTCTGGTCGCCGAGTCAGGGGTGAAAATCGCCGGCGTAGTAACCCGCACGCCAGAAAGTTCAGAGCGCAACCTGGCTCGTTGGCCCATTGAGCGCGCCTACACCTCTACAGAGGAAATGATCGCCGAAGCCAACCTGGACGCCCTCTTTGTGCTGACCTCAAAAGGCTTACACACCCCCTTTGTCGAGTTAGGCCTGAAATCGGGATTAGACGTCTTCTGCGAAAAACCGCTGGCAAGCAATGTTGAGGAGGCTCGTTTTCTGGCGGGTCTGGCTGACGAAACTGGACAATTATTAATGGTCGCTTTCAACCGGCGTTATTCTGAAGTGTATGTAACAGCCAGGGAACAGTTTGGCGCTAGGCACCCTCAATTTGTCGTCGCCGAGAAGAATCGTGAAGGCTCTGAATATCGCGCCACCCTCGAAAACGCCATTCACATGATCGATCTGTTGCGCTGGTTCTGTGGAGAAGCCGAGGAAGTTGCTGCTCATGCCATTGCCCCGGATCCCTATCAAGAAGATGGCCTGATGGCTCTGATCCGCTTTAACACCGGCTCTGTCGGCTCACTGGTAGCAGCCCGCTCGGCCGGGGAGTGGGACGAGCGACTGGAGGCGTATGGCGACCTGACCACCGTCCGAGTCATCACCCCAGACAGTATTTCCGTAGTAAAAGAAGGCGTTACCAGCACAATAGAGATGAGACCCCGCGCATTAGGCTGGGTAGATTCGACCCAGACTCTTGGCTTTGGACCCGAGGTTAGCCACTTCATCGACTGTGTCCGCCAACGAAGACAACCCCTCACCAACGGGCGTGACGCGCTGCGCACCCAGGAGTTAGTGGAGGAAATTCTGCGAGCTGCGGGATTGCCCCTGAAAGATAAGGAAAAATAAACCGGCCGCCACCATTTGGAACTTTAACCATTGCATCTATAAGATAAAAGGTAGGTCAAAATGACTCAGAAAATGAAAGTTGGCACCTGGTTACCCAACTTTGGCTATGAAGACGATGATGGCATCGATCACGCCGAACGGCTGAAACATTGGATTGTGCGCTCTGAAGAGTTGGGGCTCGACTCCATTTTTGTCACCGATCATATGCTTCGGGCGCGAAATATGTATGCCCGCACCTGGCTTGAACCGATGACCAGCCTGGCCTATGCTGCTGCGGTCACCTCACAAGCCCTACTGGGCCCGGGCGTCTTGTTGCTCCCCTTACGCAATCCGGTTCTACTGGCCAAGGAATGTGTATCGCTTCAGAAGTTAAGCAACGGTCGCTTCGTACTGGGTGCTGGCACCGGCTGGTACGGAGAAGAATTTGAGGCGGTCGGCACAAAAAAATCAGAACGGGGGCGTCGTACGGACGAGGTGCTGGAAATCGTCGTCCGTCTGGCAGCGGGTGAAACGCTCACCTATAACGGCAAATTTTATCAAATTAACGAAGTTCAAATCGAGCCATCACCGGTCAACCTGCCCATATGGATAGGCGGTGGCAGCCAAGCCGCTCACAAAGACTCGGTGGAAAAACCTATCATGCACCCCAACGTAGCCCGGAGGATCGCAAAATATGCCGATGCCTGGTTCACACGCCCAACCGCCCTGGCTCACCAGATTGTTGACGACTGGCAACAACTGAAACCCTATTTTGAAGAGATTGGCCGTGATCAATCGGAAACGGAAATCGTGCATGGTCAATTGATCCACCTGACCGAGGAAAACGACCACGATCGCGCCGTCGAGATCCAACACGAAGTCGCCAAAGACGTCCTCGGTACCGGCCGCTCGCGAGATCTGCTAGAAGAGACCTACATGTTCGGCACCATCGATGAGATCGCAGCCAACTTACGCCAGCGTGCCGAAGCCGGCATCACCCACATTATCTTCCACCCCTGGACCGATGATCCCCAACAAATTGAACTATGGGGGCGTGAATTAATCCCCAGGGTGCGAGAGATCGAAACCTGCGAACCACCACTATGACCCAGATCATGACCCCGCCAAAAAGAGTCAATTGGTGGAATGTAGAACTAGAAAGTATGCCTCACTTTGAAGAGGCCATGCAGCGTGTTTATGCCTGGTACGAAGGGCAGGTTCTCGACCGGCCGCCGGTGAGATTCATGTCAACCCTTTATACACCCACCCTCTCCAACAAACCCCACCCTGCTGATAATCCAAAGGTTGTTTGGTACGATGTAGAGTTTAGGGTTGAATCTTACCTCCAGTCGATTGAAGGTCACATCTTCCTCGGTGAGACCTTCCCCTTCTTTTATCCGTTCCTGGGCGTTGACAGCTACGCGGCCTTCTATGGCGCCGAACTGACATACGACAACTTCACTTCCTGGTCTGCCCCCTTTGTGCATGATTGGGACGATCTTTCCCGCCTCAACTTAGATCTGGCTGCCAACGAAACCTTCATCAAAGTAGAGGAGCTTACCAACTTTGCTCTCGAACGCTGCCAGGGTAAGAGCCTCGTGGGTTATACCAGTCTTCATCCCGGCATTGATTGCGCGGCCGCCTGGCGGGGCTTCGAACAACTCTGCATAGATATGGTCTATGAACCGGACAAAGTCAAAGAACTGATCGATATCGCTCTGGCCGATTTTCAGCACATCTTCGACCATTATAACGCGATGCTTTCGGCCAAAAACAACCCCTCTTTGAGCTGGATGGCTGTCCCCTCTTTTGAAACCATGCACATTCCCGGTTGTGATTTTGCTACCCTTATCTCGCCCAACTTCTTTGAAAAGTTCATTTTACCCGCTCTTCAAATAGAGGTTCGGGTAGCGAAGAAGAATATATTCCACGTCGATGGTGCGGGTGTGGCCCGGCATCTTGATGCCATCTTCGAGTTACCAGAGGTCAATGCCATTCAGTGGGCCCAGGGCGCCGGTGCAAACCGGCCCATCATGCAATGGATACCGCTCATCAAGAAGATCCAGGCCCACCGGCCGGTCATCGTCGATCTAAGCGCCGCCGAACTAGAGTCCTTTATGGCTGAGATGAAGCCTGAAGGACTATTCCTTTGGGTGGGCTCAGAAGATAAAGAAGAACAACAAGCGATATTACAACGGCTCAAGCATTGGAGATGAAACAAATGAACAAAAAAGGGATCCATCACCTCGTTTGGCATGCCGACGTTGGCCCAAAAACCACTGAACTGTTGCCCCTAATCAA
>Ga0307380_10012113_pt1 | contig 10751 bp, 11 predicted proteins | sample UN3MG_FD_202239 | JGI IMG/M metagenome (GOLD analysis project Ga0307380, IMG submission 202239) | Soil microbial communities from Risofladan, Vaasa, Finland - UN-3 | ecosystem: Environmental > Terrestrial > Soil > Coastal area > Acid sulfate soil | place: Finland: Risofladan, Vaasa | collected... | reverse complement strand
GACCTCTACTGTGTAAAAATTTAAACATTTAGATGGTACTTAATAACGTACGCTTTGTCAAGAGTAATATTTAGGGCGCAATGCTTAGTTGATTTTTCCCCTATTCACAAAGTTGATTCAGAAACAACGACCCCTATTACAATTCTTTCTCTGGTTGCCATATGTCAATGCGATGGATGTTCTGAAATCACAATTGTGCTTCAGGGTGTATTCCTATACCTGCAAGACCGGGATGCATTCGGCCTTGAATAACAAGATTCAGTTCGAGCAGAGGTTGTTTCTTGCCCAAGTCAATGATTAGTACCATGTTACCTGCAAATTCGCTGCTGACCGTGCCGAGAGTCTGCCCATTGGTCTTGATGATTGTGCGGTCCCATGGATCGTGGCCAGGTCCGCTAGTCCTATTAACCAGTAGGACGTACCTTCCATTTACTAAAGGCTGCCAGGTTGCATTAAGCCAGCCTTCGGTACTGTCAAGTGACCATTGGCTTCCCCTCCTCGCTGCATTGAAAAGGTTGCGCGGTAAACGCTTCTCCTGTTTAGTTGACGACAATACGTTACCATTGGCGGCCAAGTTGTCCTTGTGGGGAAACAGATTAAGGATTTCCTCTTTCTTATCAGCTGAATAAAGGTAGAAATAGGTGTCACCAGTTCCCCGTTGTATGACGTCCGGACGTGGATGACCCTGTATCAGTCTTGAGAAATGAGAGGATACCGTTGCAGACGTTTCGGCAGGCTCACCTATCTTTGTCTCGGCATTTCTCTTTAGGCGCTGTTGAGCGTTAAATATGCGCTTGGTTGGGCCCACCTTGAATCTGCTTATAAAGTACGATAACACAGAAGTGAGTAGGGAAACAATTATGGCAATGATCGCGATGCTTCGGGGCCAGTCAACCTTCCTGTCAACAGACCCTTGCTTGACAACGACCTCCTCTGCTTTTGCGTGGACAGAGAGCTTAGGAGCAGCGTTTGTCAAAAATGTTATAATGTCCACGTCACCGGGATTGAGTAAGCCATATACCAGCCTTACAGAGTTGCTGGTTTTTTGTTCTAGACTTATCTTGCCGAATTCGTACTCTGGATTCGTTTCATGAACGATATTGAATATAACTAGGGAATCGGGGACACCTTCGAAGACAAATCTGACGGGGAATTCCTTTATGGCCATATCGCCAGTGTTTTCAATTTGTACACGTGAAGCAAACAACTCGGAAGTCTGAATGTCATTAACCTCGATTCGCACCTTGCCTAATACTTGCTCATTCAGAAAATCAATGGGCTGTTGAATTGTGTAGGTGATTTCTCTATCCTTCTTGGAAATAGCAGGGATTGCTACATAGAGAACTATCCATCCGATTACTGCAACTATTAGTGGTGGAAGCAAGAGATCCTTGAACCATCTTGAAGTCATCATGTAACTCCGTCAGTGTGTTGACTATCTAATTTGACAAAGTTAGACATCGCCAACCCGCCATGTCGCGGATAGGTTTTTTCGGGTACACCGGACAAGGGGGCGCCAGAATTAATGCGTTTTCTTTCTCTAATAAGGCCCAACCAGGAATTTTGTCTAAATCTTGGCTATGCGAAGTTATCAAGCATAGCGCAAAAGCTAAGGGGCGCGGCGGCTTTTTGCCGCGTTCTTCTTGAGCGACTATGCAATCTTTTATTATGTACCGCGAACTCTGTTATAGGATCCACACCCAAAACACTTAAAAACCAAATTAATGAACGATCCCCTACTTACATTTTCGCAAATTATCTTGCCGCACGCTCCACATATGTAATTGTCGTTGCTATTTCCTTTAAACATTATCTGAGGTCCGTCAGGCCCCGGAACAAGGACAGCAGCCGTACCTTTTTGTGGTTCTGGAATTACTTCCATTTGAATATTAGCCATTCCATTCCCTCCAAGCCTGTCCCACCAACAATATTGATCTACGGAAATAGTCAAACTCGGGAATCGATAGTTCAATGCAGTCATTAACTTTAAACGTTTTTTCTTTGGCTTTATCATCCAACAATGATATTTGTTGCACTCCGAGATCTTTAAGAAAAAAATTATCAATCGTGCAATTCTTATGCTGTATTGAGTTCCTAATCTGTATGTGTTTATGAATATTTTTTAAATGCTCCTCTTGTTTGTTTTCTGGGTTAAATACTGAGTTGATCAACTTCGCCTTATCTTTATATGAATCAAAGTCAAAGCTATTCGATAAACTGTATTTTGTTTGTTCTATTAAGTCGATATCCTCACGAAAATCTATAGTCGCCTGACGCCTTTTCAGTTCCTTGAACTTCCGTTCGCCTGAAAAATGTTTATCCATTAGCAAGCGGAATAAAGTTGTGAGGCATTCATACCATTCCTGTACCAATTTGCCGTGAAATGTTTCAAGCATTACCTTTGGCAGTTCTAACCAATAATGTTTCACTTCAACGATTGGAATAGGTTCAATTTCAATCCCAACACCAACAGTTGCACCGATGAGGGCATTATCTGAAAAGCCTAATATTGTGTTCCCGCCAATATTTAAAGCATTTTGGGCAAGGAGGAATTGCTTAAATATTCTTGTTGATTGGTCAATAAGATTGTCTATGGGAGGAATATGCATATTGCCTTTATCATTATTTAAGTGCATAACGTTGCTGTTGAGAGGCAAGCGTTTTTTGCGCGTGATGTTCCCCTCAAAAAGTGGACTATTTTTTCTATTACCTTACCAGTTGCTCAAATTCAAGTGGAGAACAATAGTTCAATGCCGAGTGTAAACGTTTTTTGTTATAAAAATGCGCTTTTTTTCATTTATTTCAAATGGTTAACGTTTATGGATGGGCACTAGCTAGAATATCAACATGATCAGCAAGCTGGACTGCCTTGATCTTAAATTCATCCGGATATCGGTTTGTCTTCTTTGGTCCTTTTATTCTTGCCATCTGGACACCTCCCTTTCGTTATGTTTTGGTGTCCACTTTCTTTGGGTAAGTTCTGCGTTCCCTTCCAGCGAGGGGTTATGTGGCCAAGTCAAGTTCAGAAGGGTATTCGTCAAGGTACTCAACAGTCATTATAACTTGACCGCCCATTCCTAATTCTTTAATCTCAGCCGCCTTCTCATCAAATTGCATTGGCATACTCATTTCCCCGTCAGGAGAAACAAGTGGTGCGCCGAGAAGTGTACCAGAACATGCTTTTCTTAATTCAACATAGACATTTTCAAGATATGTCCTAGTTTCATTCCACCATTCATCTGCTGGAGGTTTATATTCTCGAAAAGCGTGGAGATAATTTCCTATTCGTCCCGCCATTTCTTTCAATTCGCTAGAGACTGGAGTGTAATAGAAAACGCCGTAGATTTTATCCTTTTTATCTGAAGTGATGGTAAACCTCGCAACTTTATCACCAAGTTTGAATGTATGATCTATGGTCCGACCCAGTTCAGGGACTCTCCATCCTTGTTTCTTTTTTTCATATACATGGTCCCATGCCTCTAAATATTCACGCATCCTTTGTTCAATGCCACACCTTAGCTCAAAGGCAGCATAGAACAAAGATTCCAGAGTACCTTCTTTTAATTTCGCTTTCGCGCGTTTAAGATAGTCACGCGAACTTGTATGGTATTCTATTGTTAGAATCATTCATTATGAGACAGTTATGAATCACATAAGGATTATACTGCCCATTTGCAGTGTTATATTACTGCAAATAAAAATTGAAATTTTTCAATAAATTCAAAATATTTGCCAATAATGCGCGTAATATTGAAATCGTAAAATACTGAAATAGAGTCTGTGATATGAAACTGCTGGATCAGGTTCGTGATGTGATTCGGGAAAAGTATTACTCTATTCGTACTGAACAGTGGGAGTTAATTGTATGAAACACTATATATTATTCTATAGAAAATGTCACCCAAAATATATGGGAATGAATTCTATTACAGTATGATGAGTAAAGAGGTTTATTGAAAAAAAAGAATTCGGAGGAACTCATAAGATTATATTGAAACACTCGGTATGATTTTTAAAAGATGGATAAAAAAAGGGCATTGTTTCAATAACAATGCCCTTTCATAATGAGGCTGTTACGCCTTCTGAGATCGGGGGTGGTGTGGGGAGGGGGAGTTAAAATCTCCCCCTTACCCGATTCGACATTCTCTCGTTTTTAGATTAGGGTTTTTCCCAGCAAGCCATCATCGAGTAGCTGTTGAAAATGCTCTTTGACCGTCTGCTCAATAGGGATATACGACATGCTCAGATCTTTCTTGCTGTATGAGTTGTCGAATTTGATCGGGATGCCAGCATTTCTGCTTGCGTATTTTCGTGTGAAGCCACGCATCGGCGCTATGAGCCAGAACAGGAATTTCGGAACTTGCTTTCGAGGAAACGGATAGTCTTCCCCGAAATGTTTCCGCAATATATTTGCAAGGTCCAGAAGCGTTGCTTCTCCACTTACGATGATGTGCCTCCCGCTTGCTTCTGGGGTGTAGCCTGCCTTGATGTGAGCAGCTGCCACATCGCGAACATCAACAATACCGTTCCACAATTCTGCAACACCGGTTTTGTAAGTACCATCGCCAATTTGAATCATGGTGCTGATACTCATTGAGTCCTTTCTTTTCGACACGGATGGGCCGAGAATCCAACCGGGGTTAATTGTCAGCAGGTCCCATTGGTCCTGTTCCTTGGCGATGGCCCACGCTTCCTTCTCTGCAATCGCCTTTGAGTATGGATATGGCTGGTGTTCAGCGCTACTTGTTATATTCCATTCTTTTTCAGTGAATATACCCGCTGGAGTCAACTCAATATCCGCATTATCACCATAAATTGCCGCGATGCTGCTAGTAAGCACGACACGTTTTACCGTCGGATTTCTTTTTGCCGATTCAAGGACATTCCTTGTCCCTTCCCTGGCTGGCCGAATCAATTCTTCTTCAGGATTTTTGATTCCGGTTAAGAAGAAGGGGGATGCTGTGTGAATCACCAGCTGGCAGTCCCGCATCGGTTCATCGAAACTGCCGGCATCCAAAAGATCCGATTTGAACAGCTTCAATTTTCCGGCTGATGCTTTCGCTAGGGCCGTAAGATGATCGACTTTTTTGGAATTCGATGGGTCTCGCACAGTTGCATTAACATTAATTCCCTCTTCCAATAGCATTTTAATTATCCAAGAAGCCACATAGCCACTTCCCCCCGTAACCAATACCGGTTTGGATTTATCGATTTCGCGCATAACTCCCTCCTTTTTTATGTTGATTCTATACTGTCTAACGGTAGAATTGATTGTATTTGTGGGGCGCAGCGGAATAAATTCCGGTCCAATGATTTATTAGGTTCTTTTTGTTTCATTTTCAAGTTTCTGAAAAAGGAATAACAATTCAAGATTCGATCTAATTCTCCTGGGTAGGAGAAAGATTCAGTCCAATACCTACCTCTGATATCAATAGCTTTCCCCTTATTAATAACTCCCACCGGGCACCTCGTGAGGACAGCAGAGATTATAATAGTCCATCTTTTCGCAAACGATTAACAATTGCTACAGTTGAACTGCTTCGATCCATTGTGTAAATGTGCAGTCCTGGTACTCCCGCTTCAAGCAGACCCTTGCATTGGTGCACGGCGAACTCAATACCAAAATCCACAAGTGCCTCCTTGTCTCCTTCGGGTAATGCGTCTATCCCCTGGCGCAGCTCATCGGTTATCGTAGCCCCACATAGGTTGGCTAACATTTCCATCATCTTAACACTGAAAATAGGCATCACGCCTGGAATTATTGGAACATCTATACCCATTGCCCTACAGAGTTCAACAAAATTAAAAAAGTACTGGTTGTCATAGAAGTAGTTGGTAATGATATACTCAGCCCCATTATTTACTTTGAGTTTGAGGTATTCGATGTCCTTTTCCTTGCTTTCACATTCAATATGTCCCTCCGGATACCCGGCTACTCCCATGCAGAAGTTGTATTTTGGCCGGACAAATGCCATGAGGTCAGAAGCATGTGGTAGGCTTTCGGGGTGAGGCCTAAAATCTTCCTCATCATGAGGGAGATCTCCGCGTACCACCAGGATATTCTCCACCCCTAACTCCTGATATTGGTCCAGAACAGCTGTAATGTCCGCAGGCCCTAAACCGTAACCAGCAAAATAGGCAATAACTTCCAGGCTTTTTTCACTCTTGAGTTTCTCGATGAGCTGGCGCGAACCTTCCCGAGTTGAGCCTCCTGCCCCAAAAGTAACGGAAACAAAATCAGGTTTCAGGGCTGCTAACTTGTCAATCGCCTTTTCAAGACTTACAGCAGCTTTTTCTGACCTTGGGGGAAATAATTCAAAGGAAACTGTGGGCCTTTGACTGGAAGTCCAAACGTCTGTTGCTTTCATAAGTCTTCTCCTTTATCTAATATGTCAATACTTTTCATTTCATTGAGAACCTAATGCGGAGAGTGAAGCTCAACTCCGCATTCGCGCCGCTATCCTTTTTGTCTTTGCCTTGCTCTACCCTGGAAATATGCTACTCGTGTAAATACGCATGCATGAGCGCCGCCGCAGGCGGCGCGAACGCTGAACTAACGCGCGGGCAGGGCAACCTGATAAAGGTTATTAACAGAAAAAATGAGTGAAAAACTCAGAAACTAAAATTGGTCACCTTAATAGCCCGTCGTGTTCAGTGTTGATGTGGTACCTTGCGCACTCAATACTGAAAAACCAAAGAAACTGCGCCGTTGCATTTGGCTTGTTATGCCTGAGAATCATTTCAGTGCATGTAGTGCAATACGGTTTCCTTCTGTGTCCAAAAAAACAGCTATAAAGCCGAATTGATCACTCAGTTTTGTCTTTGGTGTCAGTATTTCACCACCAGCAGATTTTACTTTTTCCAACATTCCGTCTATATCATTATCGGCATTTAGATAAATGAGTGCACCATCCTTCGACGGCCTATGCTGATCGCATTTTGAAATGCAACCCCAATTCAAATATCCTTCCATTGGGAACATTCCGATTTGAGTGTCCAGGACATTCATCTCTGTGATCTCAATTTCCAATATGCTTTCATAGAATTCTTTTGAACGGTTGAAATCTTCTACGGATATTTCAAACATTGCGCATAAGTTCTTCATATTCGTCTCCTCCCAATCGTGATTCATAACGGAAAAGCTGAGCTGCTGACGGGTTTGCAGCTTGCACCTCCTGACCAAAACCACCCACTTGGCCGCCCGTACTTTGAATTCGAGCGGCGATTAGGCAGTCAGCTCCAGCGGAGGTTGGGCCGCTGGTAGTCTGTTGTCATTAGAACTATTCACAGATGGCTGGATTGTGGTAGCTATTCATGCGTCCCACTTGATGTCCTCTTGACGGTTGTGCGTAGGGCTGAAATGATCAGCCGATCTGCTAAGCCAGGGGCAATCAGCTTTAGCCAGAGAGCCAGAGGGCCAGGTCGCATCACAACCTGTCGCTTGCGCCGTCGTGCCGCTCGGAGAACGATCTGCGCACACTGGTCAGCGGTCATCGTGTGCTCGGTGTAGATCGCTCGGCCGGAAGGCCCTTTGGGCTGTCCATTCTTGTCCAAGGACCGCTCGTGGAATTCTGTAACTACCCAGGAAGGGCAGATTACCGTCACACTGATCCCCGCTTGTTCTACTTCCATACGTAGTGAATCAGAGAACCCTATCACAGCGAATTTACTGGCAACGTAGGAAGTATTGAACGGGATTGCCAGCATCCCACCCAAGCTGGAGATGTTCACGATCCGCCCGCGTGTCTCTTTGAGATAGGGTAGTGCATAGTAGGTGCAATGTACAGTGCCATAGAAATTCACGTCAACGACCTGCTTAAACAGGCGCAAATCGGGCAAGTCTTCCAGTTTGCTAACAACGTCTATACCAGCATTATTCACCAACGTGTCGATACGGCCATACGTTTCTTGGGTGCGTTTGATCAGTGCTCTACACTGAGATTCATCTGCCACGTCAGTGGGTATCGCTATGGATTTACTCCCGCGTTGTTGGCACTCTCCAGCCAATGAGTCAAGGCGTTGGGCATTGCGTGCAGCAAGTGTTAGCCAAGCTCCCTCATCAGCTAATCGAAGGGCCAACGCCTTGCCAATTCCACTCGAAGCACCAGTTACGATGACTGTTTTTTCTCTGAAGGTATTCTGCATTCAGAATTGACTCCTTTTCTCCAACCTTTGCAACAACACAGCTTGCGCCGGCTGCCGAACATAAGGATTATACTGCCTATATGCAGTGTTATATTACTGCAAACAAAAATTGATATTGAAATTATTCAATAAACTAAAAATGTTTGCCAATAATGCGCGAAATATTGAAAATGAAAAATACTGAAAGTGATCTTGCGATATGAAACTGCTCGATCAGGTTCGTGATGTGATGCTGAAGAGGCACTATTCAATTCGCACTGAACATGCATATTAACTGAATGGATCTGTATATCCTATTCCACAGAAAAAGTCACCCAAAATATATGGGAATATATGGGAATGAATTCTATTACAGTATGATGAGTAAAGAGGTTTATTGAAAAAAAAGAATTCGGAGGAACTCATAAGATTATATTGAAACACTCGGTATGATTTTTAGGAGATGGATAAAAAAAGGGCATTGTTATCTCAACAATGCCCTTTCATCACCTCGATCTCTAACCAGCGATTCCTCCCGATTGATCGCTCTGCTAACTCTCCAACAATACCTGTAGCAACTTCATACTGACTGCCCCAGATTGCTTGTCTACATCTAGCTCAGGATTCCAGGTACACACTGATACCCCAGCAAGCTGCCCAGTTCGGGTCAAGAAGCTGAAAACATGCTCCAACTCCGAAGCTCTCGGCCCGCCTGGCGCCGAATAACTCATCGCCGGTGCGTCAATTGGATCGATGATGTCGGTATCAAAATAGATGTATAGCGGGAGGCTTGGAAGTGGGTATTCGAGCAGCCCTGTCACATCAGTGAGATGCGCAACCTTCGAACCCTCTATCAGGTCTTGCTCCTGAGGATCCAAATCCCGTCCATCGGTCAGGATGATCATTTCCTCAGAGACAGATTGAAGCCCCACACTCTCCGGCATGGTCTGCTCGCCCAGACCAGCCAGCATGGCAAGGGGCATTCCACCGAGGAAACCGCTGGGTGTTGTTTCCCAGGTGTTGAAATCCCCATGTGCATCGAACCAGATCACAAACGGGTTGATGCCAGCCCGTTGTAGACCTGCGACAACGCCAATCGTTGAGCAGCAATCCCCCGCAATGGATACTGGGCGCTTGCCTGCTTGGACCGCCTCTGTAACCTGATTGGCAATAACTTCGTGCAACAATGACATTCGAGATTGAGGAGCGCCTTTCGGTAAGACTGGTTTATTGAGAGACCAACCAGGCTCAGCAAGAGGCTCCAACCCAGGAAGTAACTGATCTAAGAAGAAAGGTGTAAGGATGAAATGGTTCTTCATTCGGCTAGACCTCGATTGTCGAATTCACAAATGCTGCCCAACGTCAGCCTTCAGGTGTGCTGTCAAGCGTCGCTTGGAGGGCTTTGTTGTCCCGGTTCACAGAGCTCGGTATGATCTGTCAAACCACAAACGGATGAGACTCATTGCTTTGGCCATGCTAGTTTGGATGAAACACTTCCAGAGAAGGCGTGACCATTCTCATCTTGACCAGAGAAAGTCACAGTTACAGTGCCTCCTCTCAGGTCTGGTTTCACAGTCCCTCTGACCCAGGAGCTGTATCTATTGCTTCCACGGGCTCTGATCGGTATGATCTTGTTGAACCCCCTGGTTCCCCGCTCCGAATAAGTACTCCATTGTGCGCCACGTCTGTCCCTATATACTCTCTTCAGCCGCTCGACTTTTGCCGAGACTCCTCGAGTCTCGCTGAAAGTCACGGTGTAGTCATACCTCCACCCGTCGTTACCCCAAGACTGGTACGGAATAGGGTCCGGCAGCGAAGGAACAATTCTCGCGAAGGTTTCGAGTTCAGCTATCGCTTTGGGCGAGAACGGGCCACTTGGGTACTTTCGGAGGAATGCCTCATACGCAGAGGCGGTGTTGCTCTTCTTCGTCCTTTGCCAGCGTAGCGACTCGATCTTCTCCTTTGCCGTGACTGCATGCTCGCTATCAGGATGCCGCTTGAGGAAACTTTCATAGGCTCGGAGCGTGTTGCTTGACGTTGCCTGGTGCCAACGGGTATCTACCGTCGCGCATCCCGCCAACAACATGAGCATCACTGTGAAGAGCGTGCATCGCGCTGTAGCTTTCATAAACTCATCCTCCTCTCTGCTGGTATTCGTAGAATCACCCTGCGGGGCCAACATAAGGATTATACTGCCTATTTGCAGCATATGAAGTTTTTAACTGAAATAATGGAATTTTAGGCATTTTCTGCAAGAAGGTTATATATTCAATCATAGAATATAAAACTTCTCTGTAGCATAGAAAAAATTAATGAACTATCTTGTCCCCTTTTATTTATATCATAAAGGTCATCCAAAGAATGGCATCGTATTAACAGAATCTCCTTATATCACCCATCCGGGTAAGTAAGAGATCTCTTCATTACTTGCTAATCGATCAAAAGTTACTACAACCTGTTTAAAGTCTGGGTAGATTTTACAAAAAGCTCTGAGACCTGCAGGCTGTTTTAGGCGGTGATTCGGTGTAAGTTTTGCCTCAAATACCCATTTTTGATCACCAATAAGGATAAAATCGGCTTCTGTTTTCGATAAGGTTCTCCAAAAAAAGAGTTGCTCTATCACACCC
>Ga0307380_10012111_pt1 | contig 10752 bp, 8 predicted proteins | sample UN3MG_FD_202239 | JGI IMG/M metagenome (GOLD analysis project Ga0307380, IMG submission 202239) | Soil microbial communities from Risofladan, Vaasa, Finland - UN-3 | ecosystem: Environmental > Terrestrial > Soil > Coastal area > Acid sulfate soil | place: Finland: Risofladan, Vaasa | collected... | reverse complement strand
GCCGAGTCGGTGGCCGCTCCGTTGTGATCGTCTGAGCGATCTGTAAGCTTCTGCAACTAAGCAGAGCAATCTGAGAGAAACAAAGGCGCCGTCATCGCTCGGGAAACCGTTTCCCGCAGCCGGACGCGACGGCCCTACGGAAGGAAAACGAAATACGTATGAGTATGTTTGACGTGAGCCGCGTCTCTGTGGAGATTGGCGGCGAGGAAATCTCGTTCGAAACCGGCAAGTTTGCCCGGCAGGCGAGTGGCGCGGTTGTCGTCCGCAGCGGGGACACGATGGTCCTCGGCACGGCCACCAAAGGACGCCTCAAGGACTTTGACTTCCTACCCCTGACCGTTGACGTCGAGGAGCGCCACTACGCGGTCGGCAAGATCCCCGGCTCCTACTTCAGGCGCGAGGCTCGCGCCGGCGAGAAGGCGACGCTCACGTGCCGCATGATCGACCGGCCGCTGCGCCCGCTCTTCCCCAAGGGCTGGAAGTACGAGACCCAATTGGTCTCGACGCCGATGTCGGTGGACCACGTCCACCCGTACGACATCCTGGCGATGAACGGCGCCTCCGCTGCGCTCGCCGTCTCCGACATCCCGGTCGCCGAGTACGTCGGCGCCGTGCGCGTCGGCAAGGTTGACGGTGACTTCGTCGTCAACCCCTCCGAGGAGTTGCACCAGGAGATGGAGATGGATCTGATCGTCTCCGGCTCCAAGGACGCGATCCTGATGGTCGAGTGTGGCGCCGACGGCGTCAGCGAGGCCGACGTTCTCGACGCCCTCGACATCGCCCACAGCGAGATCAAGAAGCTGATCGGCGCGATGGAGGAGCTGGCTGAGAAGGCCGGCAAGGAAAAGGTCGAGGTCGAGGCCCCGGTCACCGACGAGTCGCTGATCGCCAAGATCAACGACGGCTTCGGAGCCAAGCTGGAAGAGGCCACGCAGGTCAAGGACAAGCTCGATCGCGAGGACGCGATCGACGCCGTCAAGGACGAGGTCAAGGCCGAGCTCGCTCCCGAGAGTGGTGACGAGGACGCCGACGCGGCGCTCGGCGCCGAGGTCTCGCGCCACTTCGGCATCGTCGAGAAGGAGATGATCCGCAAGCACATCGCCGTGGACAAGAAGCGTCCCGACGGTCGCGCTCAGGATGAGATCCGCCCGATCGAGACCGAGGTCGACATCGCCCCCCGTGTGCACGGCTCAGCGCTGTTTACCCGTGGCGAGACGCAGATTCTCTCCAACGTCGCTCTGGGCACGACCCGGATGGACATGCGGCTCGACAACCTCGGGCTGCAGGAGAAGAAGACCTTCCTGCACCACTACAACTTCCCGCCCTACTCGGTCGGCGAGGCTGGGTTCATGCGGGGTCCGAAGCGCCGGGACATCGGCCACGGAGCGCTCGCCGAGCGGGCGCTGCTGCCGACGATTCCCGACCAGGACGATTTCCCGTACGTGACGCGGGTCGTCTCCGAGACGCTGGAGTCAAACGGCTCCTCGTCGATGGGTTCGGTCTGCGCGTCCTCGATGGCCCTGCAGGCGGCCGGCGTGCCGGTCTCCGCACCGGTCGCGGGTGTCGCCATGGGCCTGATCAAGGAGGGCGATGACTACATCGTCCTCACCGACATCGCTGGAGTCGAGGATCACCTCGGTGACATGGACTTCAAGGTGGCCGGGACCAAGGACGGGATCACCGCCCTGCAGATGGACATCAAGATCACCGGTGTGACCTTCGAGATCCTCAAGGATGCGCTCGATCAGGCCAACGAGGGTCGTCAGTTCATCCTCGGCAAGATGGCCGAGTCGATCGACGGCCCGCGCGATCAGGTCAGTCCGACCGCTCCGCGGATCGAGTCGATCAAGATCGACCCGGAGAAGATCGGCGCGGTGATCGGCAAGGGTGGCGAGACGATTCGCAGTCTCTGCGAGACCTACGAGGCCGAGATCGACGTCGAGGACGACGGCACGGTCCGCGTCTACGCGGCCAACGGCGAGCTCGTCGAGGCCTGCGTCAAGGAGATCGAGATGATGACCCGCGAGGCGGAGGTCGGTGACAAGTTCACCGGCAAGGTCGTCAAGACGACCACCTTCGGTGCATTCATCGAGTTGGTCAAGGGCACCGACGGTCTGCTGCACATCAGCAACGTCAAGCCGGGCGAGCGTGTCGACACCGTCGACGATGTGATCAGCTCGGGCGACGAGATCGAGGTGACCGTGGTCGAGGTCGATCGTGAGCGCGGCCGGATCGGCCTGCGGCTCTCAGACGATCCGTCGATCGCCGGCAAGTCCGCTGAGGATCTGAGCAACATGGGCACCGGAGGAGACTCCGGCGGCCGTGGCGGCCGGGACCGGGGCGAGCGTGGCGGCCGGGACCGTGACCGCGGTGGCCGAGGTGGCCGCGACCGCGATCGCGGTGGCAGCCGCGAGCGCCGATCGCGCGACTAGATCCCGCGCGCAGGAGCACCAGCCGAGTTGACCACACTCCCGGACGGCATCGAGCTGACTGAGTTGGAGGACGGCCTGCAGGTCGTCACCGAGGTCGTACCCTCGGTCCGCTCGGTCACGCTCGGGCTCTGGGTCCGGACAGGTTCAAGGGACGAGACCCCGGCGCAAGCCGGGGTCTCTCACTTTCTCGAGCACCTGCTCTTCAAGGGAACCGAGCGCCACTCGGCGATCGAGCTTTCCGAGTACTTCGACGGCCTCGGCGCCGCGACCAACGCGGCGACCGGGAAGGAGACGACGCACCTCTACTCGCGCTTTGTCGATGAGCACACCGAGGGCGCCTTCGACGTGCTCGCCGAGATGTTCCTGCAGCCGACATTCCCCGAGATCGACTCCGAGCGCCAGGTCGTGATCGAGGAGATCGCGATGTATGAGGACGAGCCCTCCGATCGGGTCCACGACGTTCTCGCCAGTGCGGTTTTCGGCGACCATCCCCTCGGTCGCCGGGTGCTCGGCAGCGCCGAGGTGATCGCCGAGGTCCCGATCCCTGAGATCTCGAGGTATCACCAGGCTCGCTACGTCGGCTCCAACATCGTCGTCTCCGCCGCCGGCAGCCTCGAACACGAGCGCATCGTCGAGCTCGCAGGGCGCTACCTGAATCCACCGGTCAGTGCCGCCGCTCCCCCCGATCTTTCCGAGCCGGCCGACGAGCCGAGCCTGATCTTCTATCCGAAGGAGACCGAGCAGTACCACATCTGCTTCGGCGCTCCCGGAATCGCCCGTAACGATGAGCGCCGCTGGACGCTGGGGGCGCTCGATGCGATCTTCGGCGGGGCCACATCCTCGCGACTGTTCCGTGAGATCCGCGAGACTCGCGGGCTCGCCTACTCGGTCGGCTCCTACAGCGATCAGTACCTGGAGCGAGGGATGGTCGCGATGTACGTCGGTACCCGCGAGGAGAACGTCGCCGAGGCCTGCGAGATCATCGGCCGCGAGCTCGAGCTGCTGCGGGCTGAGGGAGTCGGCGCCGAGGAGCTCGCCCGGGCCAAGGAACACATAAAGGGCCGGACCGTGCTCGCGCTCGAGTCGACGCCCGGGCGGATGAGCCGCAACGCCCGCTCGGCCCTCTTCGCCCTGCCCTTCCTCAGCATCGACGAGATCATCGCCAAGGTCGATGCGATCACCGCTGAGGATGTGATCGAGCTCGCGCGTGAGCTCTACGCTCCCGAGCGACTCTCGGCCGCTTGCATAGGCCCTGATGCGGCCCGCTTCCGCGACGCCGTCACCCCGGTCAGCGCAGCCCTCGCAGCCTGACCGGGCCCCGGCTGGCTCGCTGGCCCGCAGCCGCCCCGGCTTCACTCGCCTCGTCCCGGACGCCGCCGTGAGGCGAGTGTCAAGAACCCCCTGATAGTCAGGGGAAAGTCGACACTCGCGGGAATGCGCGATCAGCACCACCGCATCGGAAGGATTCGGTGGTGGCCGCCGAAGAGCGAAGGAGGCTGCCGATGCAGATCGCGCCTCGGCGCCGGCGAGGCAGAGCATCTGCGCACCGGGTTTGGGCCGTTTGGCGGCTGCCGGGGGGCGGCCCGCGTAAGCTGCCCGCATGGCCGATGCGATCAGAGTCGCCGTCGCCGGCGCGGCGGGGCGTATGGGTGCGACCGTCTGCGAGGCGGTGGAGGCGGCAGAGGGGCTGGAGCTGACCGGCAGGGCCGACCCGGCTCTGGGCGTCGAGCTCGGCGAGGTGCTCGACGATGCCGATGTCGTCGTCGACTTCACGATCCCCGATCAGGCGCTGCCGAACGCCCACAAGTGCCTGCACTCGGGGACCAGCGTCGTCGTTGGCACGACGGGCTTCGACCTCGAGAAGCTGCGCAAGTGCGCCACCGACCACTGGGACGGGGGAGAGGGGGGCCGGGCCTTCGTCGCCCCGAACTTCGCAATCGGCGCCGTTCTGATGATGAAGGCCGCGCAGATGATCGCTCCACACATGCCCGAGGCCGAGATCATCGAACTGCACCACGACAAGAAGTTGGACAAGCCGTCGGGCACCGCGGCGCGCACGGCGGAGCTAATCGAGGCCGCGGGCGGCAATGTCCACGAGCCAATCCACTCGGTCCGCCTGCAGGGCTTCGTCGCCCATCAGGAAGTGATCTTCGGCGGCGAGGGCCAGACGCTCTCGATCCGTCACGACTCGATCGACCGCAACTCGTTCATGCCCGGCGTGGTCCTTGCCTGCCGCACGGTCGGCACGCTGCCCGAGCCACTCACGGTGGGGCTCGAGGCTCTGCTCGGCTAGATCAGATCGCCAGTTGGGCGGTTAGGGCGCGGTTAGGGCGCCGATCTAGCCTTTAGGCCGTGAATCACGGACCAACTGCCAACCCGCGCTGGGCTTCGGCGCGAAATTTGCTGCTGCTTTCGGCGGCCGCCTTGGTCGCCTTCCTGGTGGTCTACCTGCTCGCGGTGCAGACCGAGCTCGGACAGCGCGCGGACGAGGCCGCGTTGACCGGCAGCCAGCAGGCCCCGGAGCGGGCTCAGGACGCAGCCGACAAGCTCCTGAAGGTGGTCAGTATCGGCTCGCTGCTTGCCGCGACCGCATTCCTCAGCGCCCTCGCCTGGCTGCGCCGCCGCCCGGGGCTGCTGCTGATCCCGGCAGCGGTGATCGGCCTCAGCCTGATCGCAACCGAGGCCTTCAAGCTGGTGATCTTCGAGCGCCCGGACCTGGTCGTCGACCCGGGTCTGGTGGGAAACAGCTACCCCAGCGGGCACACGACCGTCGCTGTCGCGATCGGGCTGGCGGCGGTGCTGATCGCCCCGCCCCGCCTGCGCACGCCCGTCGCCTTCGGGGCGGCGTCTGTGGCCGCGCTCGCCGGCGTCTTCGTGGTCACCGCCGACTGGCACCGGCCCAGCGATCCAATCGGCTCCTACCTGCTGACCCTCTCGGTCGCCGCTGCCTGCATGGCCGCACTGCGGCTCTGGCTCCCGGCCCGTGCGACGCGTAGCCACAGCCTGCCGCAGGCCCGGGCCGACGCGGCCAGGCTCGAGCTGACAGCGATGTTCGCCGGCGCAGCCCTGTTCGTTGGCGCGCTGATCCTCGCCTCGCTGCGCTACGGAGCCGAGGTCGACTGGAACCGCTTCCACGCCGCCTTCCTGCTCGGGTCGGCCGTCACGGTGGTCACCGCCGGGGTTGTCACCGCAGCGCTGCTGCGTGCTCTCGGCGCCGGGGCTGCAGGCAACCCACGGCAATCTCGGTTAGCGTCCCGGCCGCCCAGCCAGGAGCGGCACGAATCTGCCGCCGACACAAGATCGATTCAAGAGCGGAGAGCGGATGAGCGAGGAGCTTTCGAGGATGGACGCGACGGCGATGGCCGAGCTGGTCGGCTCGGGGGAGGCCAGCCCATCGGAGCTGGTAGAGGCGGCGATCGAACGCGTCGAACAGGTGAACGGCGAGCTCAACGCCGTGATCCACCCGCTCTTTGACGAGGCCCGCGAGGCCGCCAAGGGCGAGATCCCCGACGGCCCCTTCAAGGGTGTTCCCTTCCTGCTCAAGGACCTCGGCGCCGCCTTCGCCGGCCAGCCGCTGCACATGGGCATGCAGGTCCTCAAGGACGCCGACTTCAAGGCGCCGATGGATACCTACCTGGCGCAGCGCTTCCGCGACGCCGGCCTGATCACGATCGGTAAGACCAACACTCCCGAGCTCGGCATCCTGCCGACGACCGAGCCGGTCGCCTACGGCGCTTCGAAGAACCCCTGGGACACGACCCGCAGCCCCGGCGGTTCCTCCGGCGGCGCGGGCGCCGCGGTCGCCTCCGGCATGGTCCCGATGGCGCACGCCAACGACGGCGGCGGCTCGATCAGGATTCCGGCTTCCAACAACGGCCTCGTGGGCCTGAAGCCGACCCGGCAGAGAATCAGCGAGGGGCCGCTTGTCGGCGACAACCTCTCAGGCCTCACCTGCGAGCTGGTTGTCTCGCGCTCGGTCCGGGACACGGCGCGGATTCTCGATGCCGTCGAGGGCCCGGCCCCTGGCGATCCCTACGTGGCGCCGGAGCCGCTGCGGCCCTACGTCGAGGAACTGACCGACGAGAGCACCGGCCTGCGGGTCGGGCTGATGACTGCCCCCGCGGTTGAGTCCGAGGTCGCGGCTGAATGCGTCGCCGCTGCCGAGGAGACCGCGAAGTTGCTCGAGTCCCTTGGCCACAAGCTGACCGGCAGCTCGCCGATGGACGTGCTCGGCAGCGGCGACGCCGGCGTCGATATCCAGGACAGCTTCTTGACCCGCTGGGCCGCCGGGCAGGCCGCTGGGCTCGATCAGATCGGGATGCTGCTCGGCCGCGAGCTGACCGGCGAAGACGTCGAGCCGCTGACCTGGACGCTGGCTGCGATCGGCCGCGAGCGCGACTCGGCCCGCTATTTGCGTGATGTCGCCCTGCATCAGGGGATCAGCCGGGCGATCGCCGGCTGGTTCGAGGCCGGACACGACCTGCTGCTGACCCCGACGATGGCCGAGGTGGCGCCGAAGCTGGGCGAGATCGATGACACGCTGACCGACGATCCGATGGACGCCTTCCACCGTTCGTTCCCCTCCGGCGCGTTCACGGCGCTGTTCAACGTCACCGGCCAGCCGGCGATTTCGCTGCCGCTGCATTGGAGCTCCGAGGACGTCCCCGTCGGCGTCCAGTTGGTCGCGCCCTTTGGTCGCGAGGATCTGCTGATCAGGGTCGCAGCCCAGCTCGAGCGGGCGCAGCCCTGGGCCGACCGCGTGGCCGCCGTCTACGCCGGCTGAGAAGGCGAGACATCGGGCTTGCGAACCACCCGCAGGGGAGTATGGTCGGTGGGCAACAACCATCGAGGGCAGGGATAGGAGCCAGCGATGTTCACCGATCCCAAAGAGCTCGGCGCGCGCTTTTACGACGAGGTCGTAAACCAGCAGAAGTACGAGTTGATTGATGAGTTGGTCGACGAGAACTTCGTCGAGCATGAGGAGTTCCCGGGTACCAGCCAGGATCGCGACGGCGTTGGCCAGTTCTTCCGGCTGTTCCGTGCGGCGTTCCCGGATATGCATTGCACGGTCGACCGGATGATCGCCGAGGGCGACATTGTCGTTACTCAGACGACGACCCGGGGCACCCACGAGGGTGAGCTGTTGGGTGTTCCACCTACGGGTAACAAGGTCGAGTTCAGCGCGATCGACATCGTCCGAGTCGCGAACGACAAGGCCGTCGAGCACTGGGGCGTCACCGACACAATGGCGCTGATGGAGCAGATCGGGGCCCTCGCGGGCGAGGGAGCCGCCAGCGCCTAGGCCCGAGAGGTGCGGGCCCCGGAGGGCGCGGGGCCCGCGGCCGCCCAGCGGCGGGCGGGCGGGGCTGTTCATCTAGGCTTGCGCCGATGTCCATGTTCGCTGGTGTGATCACTGCGATGGTCACCCCGTTCGGCGAGGACGGGGGCGTTGACCTGCCCGGATGCCGGCGCCTGGCTCGCCACCTGCTCGAGAACGGATCCGACGGCCTCGTGCTCAGCGGCACGACGGGAGAGTCGCCTACGCTCGACGACGATGAGAAGCTGGCGATCCTGGGGGCTGTCCGCGAGGAGCTCGGCCCGCAGGCACAGCTGATCGTCGGCTCCGGTTCGAACGACACCCGCCACTCGGTCGAACTGACCCGGAGGGTGACCGCCGCCGGCGCCGACGCGGTCCTGATCGTCACGCCCTACTACAACAAGCCGAACCCGGCCGGTATCCGTGCCCATTTCGAGGCCTGCGCCGAGGCCACCGAGCTACCGCTCGTGATCTACAACATCCCCTCGCGCTGCGTGATCAACATCCCGCCGCACGATCTCGCCGAGCTTGCCAAGATCGACAACGTGGCCGCGGTCAAACAAGCCAACGACGCCGACCTCGGCCCGATCGAGGGGCTCGAGGTGCTCGCCGGCAACGACAACGTGCTGCTCCGCTGCCTGCAGGGCGGCGGCACCGGTGGAATCCTCGTTGCCTCACATCTGGTCGGCGAGCGCATGCGGGAGATCTGTGACGCAGCCGAGGCCGGTGACCTCGACCGGGCCCGGGCGCTCGACGACGATCTGCAGCCGCTCTATGAGGACCTCAGCGTGACCAGCAATCCGATCCCGGTGAAGACGGCGCTGGCGATGCTCGGCCTCTGCTCGGAGCGGATGCGTCTGCCGATGGTCCCGGCGAGTGACGAGCAGCGGCAGACGATTCGCGCCGCGCTCGACCGACACGGACTGACGGCCGTCGCGTGAGCAAGAAATCCACGCTTCGGATCCTGCCGCTCGGCGGGCTCGGCGAGATCGGCAAGAACATGATGGTTGTCGAGCTCGACGGCCGGATCGTGATCGTCGATACCGGCCTGATGTTCCCGACGGCGGAGATGCTCGGCATCGACCTGGTGCTGCCTGACTTCTCCTACCTGCGGGGCAGGCTCGACGACATCGAGGCGATCGTCCTCACCCACGGCCACGAGGACCACGTCGGCGCGCTCCCCTACGTGCTCAAGGAGATCGGGATCCCGCCGGCGATCTACGGTGGCCGACTGACGGTCGGTCTGGTCCGCTCGAAGCTCGAGGAGCACAAGCTGAAGAACGTGCCGATCCACGAGATCGAGGCCGGGGAGCGCAAGCAGGCCGGCCCGTTCGAGATCGAGACCGTGCACATGTCGCACTCGATCCCCGACGCCCGCGCCGTTGCCCTGCACACTGAGCTCGGGACGATTCTGCTCACCGGCGACTACAAGTTCGATCAGACCCCGGTCGATGGCCGTCCCGCTGACATCTCGAGGCTCGCGGCGCTTGGCTCCGAGGGTCTGCTCTGCCTCTGCGGGGATTCGACCAACGCCGACCGGCCCGGCGTGGCGCCGTCGGAGTCCAGCATCGGTCCGGCGCTGCTCGAGACCTTCTCGCGCTGCGAGGGCCGGATCATCGTCACCTCGTTCGCCTCCAATCTTCATCGCGTCCAGCAGGTCGTCGACGCGGCGATCGCGCTCGATCGCAAGGTCGCCCTGGTCGGACGCTCGATGCGGAAGAACTTCAACATCGCCCGCAACCTGGGGATCACCCGGGCGCCCGAGGGCCTCCTGATCCAGCCCCGTGAGATCGAGGATTACCCCGACGAGGACGTGGTCGCGATCTCGACCGGCTCACAGGGGGAGCCGCTCTCGGCGCTGCGGCGGATGGCCGGCGGCGAGCACCGCGACGTCGACTTGCACTCCGGCGACACCGTCGTCTTCAGCGCCACCCCGATCCCCGGCAACGAGCGCTCGGTGAACGAGACAATCGACAGGATCTTCGAGATCGGCGCCCGCGTGATCACCGCCCAGGACGCTCCGATCCACGCCTCCGGCCATGGCTGGCAGGAGGAGTTGAAGCTGATGCTCAACCTGACCAAGCCCAAATACGTGATGCCGGTCCACGGCGACCACAAGCGGATCCGCCTGCACGCGCAGTTGGCCGAGTCCGTCGGCGTACCGCCGGCGAACATCTTCAAATCCAAGAACGGGATCCCGCTCGAGATCACCGCCGACGGCGCCCGGCTTGGCGAGGACATCGGCGCCGGCGTGATCTTCGTCGACGGCGTCGATATCGGCGAGCCCGATGACGTTGCGCTCCGCGACCGCCGCACGCTCTCCGCCGACGGCCTGTTCATCGTCGTCGCCACGCTTTCCCGCGAACACGGCGAGTCGGTCGCCGATCCCGAGGTGATCATCCGCGGCGTGCCGTTCCTCGACGATCAGGAGGTCGAGCGGTTGATCGAGGATCTCCAGGACGTCGTCGATGACTCGCTCGAGAAGGCCGCCAAGGGTGGTCGTGAGTTGACCCTGATCCAGGAGGATCTGCACGACGACATCGCGGCCTTCGTCTACGACAGGCTCCGCCGCCGCCCGATGGTGCTGCCGGTGGTCGTCGAGGTCTGAGCCCGGGTCCCGTCGAGAGACCGGCCGCTGGTCAGCCCACCGGCTCGGCCAGCAGCGTGATTGCGGCGAGGACCAGCGCCAGCAACGCATAGAGGGTCTTGCGCAGCGGGCCGCTGCTGGTGCGGAATGCGATGATCGCCTGCAGGCAGTAATAGGCGGCGAAGGCGCGCGAGGCAATCGTGATGATCACGAAGGTGTCAACCGTCCAGCTGAGGATGATCGCCGCCACGCCGCTCAGCAGGTAGGCCCGCGAGCTTGTCATCGAGGCGATCATGCCGCGGAGATTGCCGGCGGCGGCCACGGTGTCCGCGGTGGCGGCACTGAACTGGCTGAACACGGCGCTGAGCACCAATGGCAGGGCGAGGAGCGGCGCGACCCGCTCGGTGATGTCGAGC
>Ga0307380_10012110_pt1 | contig 10753 bp, 5 predicted proteins | sample UN3MG_FD_202239 | JGI IMG/M metagenome (GOLD analysis project Ga0307380, IMG submission 202239) | Soil microbial communities from Risofladan, Vaasa, Finland - UN-3 | ecosystem: Environmental > Terrestrial > Soil > Coastal area > Acid sulfate soil | place: Finland: Risofladan, Vaasa | collected... | reverse complement strand
TGTGCTCTTCCCGAGAACAGCTCGATCAGCATCTCCATCGTGCCATAGATCATCATGGCGGTGCGCTTCACACCCTCGCCAATCCCGGCCAGGAGCGGCGGGCGGTAGAACTCCGACGCCGCCATCGCCTGCACGCCGATCTTCGCGAAGGTCACCCGCTCAGGCTTCACGGTAACTGTCTGTTTCTCGCCGTTCCGGCTGATCTCGATCGTGTGCTCATTGTCGTCGACGAATCGCAGCGACGCGTTGTCCTGGCCGCCTTGGCCGTCGACCGACAGGATGGCATCGCCGGGCTGCAGGCCGGCCTGCGCAGCCGGTGACTTCTCGTCGACACTGTCGATGAACGACTTGAGGAACGCCAGGCCGATCGGCGTCTGGTTCGTCGGCCGCGACACCACGAGTTCGCGTGGCTCGCCGTCGCGCAGCACCGTGATCGGGATCGACGTGCCGGCCCGTTTCACGGCGGAGACGGCATCCAGGCCGGCCGTGACGCGCTCGCCGTTGACGCTGATCACGCGGTCGTCCGGCTGCAGGCCCGCCGCCTCCGCCGGGCTCTGGTTCTGAACAAGGCTTACCACCGGCTCAGTCGCCAGTTTCGCGCCCACGCCATAGGTTTTCACCTCATCGAATTTCTCATTCTTGTCGACCACCGGCTTCACGGAGCAGATGACTTCCTTGCCCTTGCGCTCGACGGTGATCCGCAGCTCCTTGCCTTCCGATTCCTTGATGATCTGGTCGAATTCCCCCCACTCGTGGATCTGCTCGGCCGGCTTGCCGTCACGTGCAACGGCAATGATCTTGTCGCCCATGCGCAGGCCGCCCTTGCGCGCCGGGCTGGCAGGATGAACCATCTGCAACACGTTTTCAGTGTACTGGTTCAGCCCGAGGAAATCATCCTTCGAGTCCCGCTTGAACGCGAACGTCTTCTCCTCCGAGCCGCGCTTCACGGTGATGGAGAACGGCGTGCCGACCGGCGCCTTCACGAGCGCCTGCTCCATCTCGTTCCAATGGTGGACAGGTCTGCCGCCAATGCTCGTGATGAAATCGCCGTTGCTGATGCCGGCCTCGTACGCTTTCCCGGTTCCCGCGGCCACCCGTGCCACCGGCGTCGGCCCGCCCACCAGGACGGTCGCAATGCCCAGCGGGAACGCCGCCACGATGTTCATCAACGCCCCGGCCACGAATATCTGTGCTCGAATACCGGCCGATTTCGTCGACAGCAGCCGGCGTGGATCCTCGGGAGGTTCATTCTTCCCATTCGGCGATTTATCCTCGAGGATCTCGCCGGCCATCTTGCAGTAGCCGCCCAGCGGGATGATCGAGATGGCGTACATGGTCTCGCCGATCTGCCGCTGGATCAGGGCCGGCCCGAACCCCAGCGAGAACTTGATGACCTTCACGCCCCCCCACTTGGCAAAGATGAAATGCCCGAACTCGTGCACGAAGATCAGGAAGCCGAAGCCCACGACCACCTGCACGATCCAGCCGATCTTGTCGAACCATTCAAAACTGAGCAAAACAACCTCCTCGGAATGATGAATGATGAAAGATGAATTATGAAAGATGGCATTGGGCTTTGGGCATTAGGCTTTAGGCCGGAGAGGAGCCTCTTCATTCATTCATCATTCATCTTTCATCTTTCATCTTTCGTCGTCACTTCTTCCCGCGCCCAGCGGTCAGCCTCAAGGATGTCGCCAAGGTCGGGATTCGCCACAGTGCGATGCAGATCCATCACGCGGCGCACGTGCCGGGTGATATCAATGAACGATATCCTGCCGGCCAGGAACGCCTGGACGGCCACTTCGTTGGCGGCGTTGAGCACGGCACCCATCGTGCCGCCTTCGCGAGCCGCGCGGTAGCCGAGCTCGATCGCGGGGAACCGCGCGGGGTCAGGCTTGATGAACTCCAGGCTGCCGATCGACGGCAGGTCCGGCTCCGCAACCAGCCCCGGGCGGCGCTCCGGCCACGTCAGGGCGAGCTGGATCGGCACCCGCATGTCGGGCTGCCCCATCTGCGCCATCACCGATCCGTCACAAAACGCCACCAATGAATGAACAATGGATTGCGGATGGATTACGACATCAATCTTCGCCACGTCGAGATCGAACAGCCAGTGCGCCTCGATGATCTCGAGCGCCTTGTTCATCATGGTGGCCGAATCGATGGTGATCTTGCGGCCCATTGACCACGTGGGATGCCGCAGCGCCTGCTCGGGTGTGACCGATTCAAGCTCGGCGAGCGGCACGTCGCGGAACGGCCCGCCCGATGCCGTGATGATCACCTTCTTCACTTCGGACGGCTTGCCGGCTGCCATGCACTGGAAGATCGCACTGTGCTCGCTGTCGACCGGGAGCAGCGGCACGCCCTTCTCGCGAGCGAGCGGCATCACGATGCTGCCGGCCATGACGAGCGATTCCTTGTTGGCGAGCGCCACCGGCTTGCCGGCCCTGATCGCGGCCAGCGTTGCAGGAAGGCCCGCGGCGCCGCTGATCGCAACCAGCGCGACGTCCACATCGGGAAGCGAAGCGACAGCCTCGATACCCGCCACGCCGCCATACACGCGAATTCCCGGCGGCAACTGTGATTTCAGCCGGTTTAAACTAGTATCGTCAGCAATGGCAACGGCTTCAGCGTCGAATTGCAGCGCCTGCCGTGCCAGCAGGTCCACGTTGTTTCCCGCTGCCAGGCCCGCCACCCGGTATCCCAGGTGCGCAATCACCGACAGTGCATTGCGCCCGATCGAGCCTGTTGACCCCAGAACCGCTACGCGTTTCATCTTTGGAATTCAGAATTCAGAACTCAGAATTCAGAATAGCCAGCACGGGCGTGGCTGCCGCTTTGGTCTCTGAATTCTGACTTCCCCAGTCAGCCTCTTGGCCTGTGGGCTTGTACCCTGTCCACCTGTCGCCTGTGTACCTGTACCCTTCCCACTAGAAGTATATCAGGAATGTCTTTGGTGAATCAAGGAGAAACGATGGCGGCGGGCAGGCCCGCGTGTAATTTATTGTGTTGGGCAACCATCTTCCTCCATTTGCTCGCGCCCGAGCGTGTGAACCCCCGCCCGGCAGCTATTTTCGCAGGAGCAGTTTTTCCAGTTCCACTGTACTCAGCACGATGGACGTCGGCCTGCCGTGGGGGCAGGTAGCAGCGGCTCCGCCGAGTTGGCGCGCCTTCTGGAGCAGCGAGAGGATCTCGGCCGGCGTGAGGCGCTGATTCGCCTTGACCGCCGCCTTGCACGCCACCATCTTGATCATGCTCTCCCGCAGGGCAGGCTGCCTCTCGCCCCTGCACTCTTCCTGCAGGCTCGCGATCATTTCGTGGAGGAATTCATCGGGGTTGCAGTCGATCAGCATCATCGGCATCGTGCGGACGGCCACGGTGTTCCTGCCGAACTCCTCGATCTCGAAGCCGAGCGCCCGCATCTCGGCGGCCGCGCCCGTCAGCAGGATCACCTCATCGCTCGTCAGCTCGACCGTGGCCGGAATCAGCAGCCGCTGGCACTCCAACGGCGCCGAATCCAGCCGCTTCGTGATCTGGTTGTACAGGATGCGCTCGTGCAGCGCGTGCTGGTCGGTGATCCGAATGCCGCCCGGGATCTCCTCCACGATATAGGAGTCGTGCACCTGGAACGCAGTCGGCCGCCTCATCAGATCCGGGTCGAATGGCACGGACGGAGCCGCCGCGGCTTCCGGAGCCCTGCCCGGCCGTGGCCCCGGCGGAGGGGCTGATGGCCGCGAAGCCGCATCAGCGCCCGCCCCGGCCGTGCCCGGGGAGGCGGGCATGTCGGATCTGCCAACTCCCGGCCGTGCAACGGCAGGAGCATCCGGTCGAGCGGCCCCCGCGGGCGGTGCCGAAGGAAGCTGAAAATTCACCTCAAACAGCGCGGGATCCCGCCTGATCTTTCTGCCCCAATCTGCCGAAAGTCCAGACCTCCCCGGTGCACCCGTCCGCCCCTCTTCCCCCCTCTCCACGCTGGTACCGGGCACCATCGTCGGTCCGCCCTCTTCCCCCCTCTCCATACTTGGAGAGGGGGCAGGGGGTGAGGAATTCCCCGCACCCACCATCTTCACATCCGTCGCTACTTCCGCGCCCAAACGCTCCGCAATCATCCTCCTCACCCCGCTATAGATCAGGTGCGAGTCGCGGAACCGCACCTCGTACTTCGTCGGGTGCACGTTCACGTCCACCTCGCGTGGATCGATCTGGAGGAACAGCACCACGATCGGCTGCTTTCCGGCCGGCAGCGTGCCGGCGTAGGCGTCGCGGACAGCCGACGCGACCGTCTTGTCGCGGATGAACCGCCCATTGAGGAAAACGTACTGCAGCTTCGCGTTCGCGCGCGTGATCGACGGCGGCGCGATGTACCCGTGGATGGTCAGCGGCCCGCTGCCCGAATTCACCTCCAGCAGCCCGGCGTGCAGGTCCTTGCCGAAGAAGCCCGCGATCCGCCGCAGCCGGTCCTCGTTCTGCAGAACGCTCACCACCTCCCGGCCGTTGTGGAGCAGCCGGAAGCTCACCGACGGATACGCCAGCGCCATCTTGGTAATGATGTCGACGGCGTGGCTCAGCTCGGTGGACGATGTTTTCAGGAATTTGCGGCGGGCAGGGATATTGAAGAACAGGTTGCGGACTTCGATGATGGTGCCTTCGGGCACGCCGGCGGCCTTCACGGGGCTTCTCCTGCCGCCGATCACTTCCACCTCCGCGCCGGCGTCGGCCCCGCGCACGCGCGACGCGATCCGCAGCTCCGCCACCGCCCCGATGCTCGGCAGCGCCTCGCCGCGGAAGCCCAGCGTCGTGATGAAGAACAGGTCGTTCGAGTCCTTCAGCTTGCTGGTCGCGTGGCTTTCCACTGCCAGCTCGAGGTCGTCCGCGGCGATCCCCGTGCCGTTATCGGACACACGGATCAGCCGCTTGCCGCCATCCTCCAGCTCCACCTCGACGCGGCTCGATTCCCCGTCGATTGAATTCTCCACAAGCTCCTTCACCACGGACGCCGGCCGCTCGATCACCTCGCCCGCGGCGATCTTGTTCGCCACCATCTCCGGCAGTTTTCTGATAATGCCCATGCACGCATTTTATCAGACGGGCCGGGTATAGTGCAAGGAGGAAGCCGGAAATCAGGCGCTGCTATCAGAAGTGGACCAAGTGGACAATGTGGACGTAGTGGACAAGGTGGACCTGGTCGGGTGCGCTCGTCTTCCTTCAGCGTTCAGCCTTGGGAGTTCGGCGTTCGACGCGGCCTCCATCATTCATCATTCATCATTCATCATTCATTATCTTCTTTCATCCCACCTCGATCCTCTCCCTCTGCCCCTGCACGGCGTGAAACAGCGTGAGGTATTCGCGCAGGTGGCGGGTGACGAGGAAGTTCTCGGTGACGAAACTCTTGGCCTTGCGGCCCATCTCCTCCATGAGCGGCCGGTGCTTGTAGAGGTATCGGATACGCAGGGCCGCCCCTTCCGGGGTGTCGACCAGGAACCCGGTGTGATGGTTGAACACCTGGATGCGGATGCCGCCGGTGTTGCCGCCGATCACCGGCTTCTGCTTCCACATCGCCTCGGTGACGGTGAGGCCGAATCCCTCCTTCGTCGATTTCTGCAGCACGATATCGGCCATTCGCTGGAGGGCGTTGATGGTGCGGTGGGCTTCGCTGGGCAGCAGCAACACGTGGATGTCGGGGTCGTCAAGCGAAGCTTCCCGGACTTCGTTCAGCACGATCGCGCCTTCCGGGTCGTCGGTCGCCTCGCCGCCGGCCAGTATGAGCTGAAGCCGCGGGATGAAGTTCTTCGCCAGCTTGTATGCCTCGATCACGCCCAGCGGATCCTTGAAGCGGTCGTAGCGCGACACCTGCAGGATCATCGGCCGCTCCGGATCGATCCCGAGCTTCGCGTAGACGGAGCGGATTTCGTCTGCGTCGAGATCGACGTTCTTCTCGTTGAGCGGATCGATGCTCGGCGCGATCAGGTAGATCGGATGCGGCAGCGGCTGTGCAAACAGCGGCAGCGAGAAGATGCTGGCGTCGTACTGCGCGATGAACCGGCGCAGGAATCGCCACACCGGCCGGTAGGGCTTGCTGAGGTCGATGTGGCAGCGCCAGATCCATTTCCCCTTGCGGTCGGGGAAATGGCTGATCAGCGCCGCCGGCTGCGGATCGTGGATGACGACGATCTCGGCGTCCCGCAGCACCGGCGCCAGCGTTTCGGCGTTGCGGGCGTTCGTCTCCTCGTACACCTGCAGGAGGTTCGACGACAGGAAGACCTTGTCGCCCTGGAGTGCGTTGTGGAATCCTTTCGTGCACTGGTAGAAGTCGGGCGTGCCGGTGATGACTTCCCATGAGGCGTCCAGGCCGAGTTCCTTCATCAGGGGCACCATTTTGCGGAGGATCTCGGCCACGCCGCCTCCGACGCGCGTGGAATTGACGTGCACCACGCGCCGCCCGCGCAGCGGCTCGGCAAGCTCCAGCAGATGCTCCATCGTGTCTTCACCCACCACCTCGGCGTAGCGCTGGAGGATCACCGGGCGCGCCGCGGCCGGACGCATCCGGCGGATGCACCGCTCGCATACAACTTCGCCGAAGAATCCCTGGAAAACAGCCGCCAGCTCCGCCCGGATCTCGGCCAGCGTCGAAAAGTACGGATCGATCTGCTTCAGCCGGTCGTCCAGCGGCCCGCAATCGGGGAAGCTGCGAATCCACAGCCGGAAGTCGTCGAGGCCGTCCTGCACACGGCGGCGGGCGTCGATGAAATGGTAGAAGATGCTGCCAACCGACATGTGCGGCAGAACCGCCGTCAGGTCGCGGGGGTGCAGGATGCTCTGGCGCGTGGGAAAGATGACGATCTGTGAGCGGATGAACTCGAATTGCTGGTCGCGCGGCGCCCACACCGGCAGCTCCACTTCGTCCAGCCGCTCCTCCAGCACTTCCAGAAGATCGGCGCGAAGATCCTCCAGCGTCGGGTGGGCCAGCGGATCAATGATGCTCAGCCGCTCGGCGAGGATGTAGTCGTGCAGGTGGTGGCGAGCCCAGATGGCGAAGTCGTTGTGGAATTCGGGATCTTCAAACCGCGACTGCAGCCGTCCGCCCCAGAAATGATGGTAGATGCAATCGGAGCTGACGGTCCCCGCCAGGTCGTGCAGTTCGCGGATGTTTCCCGCCCGTTTGCCGGTGGCGATCGCGATCAGGGCACAATCCTTGATCTCGAATGGTGGCGCTCCGCCCGGTGGGTTTTCCGACATGATTCCCCTTCCTCCGCTGGAATTGACGAGCCGTCGGGTTGCCCGCTCGAATCCCTGCCCGCCGGGAATCCGCCGGCGATGGTTGGACCACCACGTTGTCAGTGCCGGTCGCCCCTGGTAACCAAACAATCCGGCGACCCGCTCCCTCGGCAACTGATCACCCGGCCAGTTCGGTACTCCTGATGATCGCCTCGGCGATCTTCAGATCGTCCGCCGCCGTGATCTTCAGGTTCGTAGCCGCTTCCTCGACAATCACGACGGTGCCGCCGATCCGTTCGACGAGCTGGGAATCATCGGTGGCGGCGACGCCATCGCGAACGCCTTGTTCGTAGGCGCGAACCAGCAGCTCCCGCCGAAACGTCTGCGGCGTCTGGGCCATCCAGAGGTCCTGGCGGGGAACCGTCTGGACGATCCTGCCCCTATCATCGGCACGTTTGACGGTGGCAACCATTTTTGATGCCACGACGGCCCCGCCGAACTGTGCCGCGCGGCTGATCGATTCGATGATCGCCCGCCGGGAGACGAACGGCCGCACGGAATCGTGCACGGCGACGATGGTGATGTCGTGGCGCAGGACCTGCAGCCCCAGCCGTACCGATTCCTGGCGGGCGGCGCCGCCGGGAACAATCTCGGTAACGCCGGCAGCGTCCAGCTCCGCTCCCAGTTTTTGCCGCATGCCGGCCAGGTCGTCGGGATGCACCACGAGCACCCGCTGCACGATCCCGGGGATATCGCGGAACCTGTCAAGCGTTCGCAGCAGGATGGGCCTGCCGGCAATCTCGATAAACGGCTTGCGGACTCCGCTGCCGCCGTTGAACCGCGCACCGACTCCGGCCGCGGGTATGATCAGCGCTACGTTGTCAGGCATTCGTTCCCCTTGCAGGCCGATACCTGCAATACTGAAGACCGCGCGCACCACGCCCATTCCGCTCGTGATTTGATCGAATCAACCACAGGATACTATTTTTCGGGCCAACGTTCAAGTGATAATGGCACGGGGCATGGCAGGTGTGCTTGCCTGTACGGCGATGTTCGGGGCCCCTGCGAGCTTTCATCTTGAATGGACAGGACGGACAGGATGGACAGGATGAACACCGATAGCCGAAGCTGTGCTGCTTTGATCATTCATCATTCATCATTTCGCGAAGCTTTTTTGCTTGATTCCGCCTGCCCGAATCAGGATAATTGACAGGGCTACAGAAGATTCCTGGCCTGAGCAGGTGAGTTGCACAGCCCTGGCGGCGGCGGGTGAGGCGTCTCGGCGGCGGGGTAGTCGCCGAACTACGCACAAGCCGCCTCCGAGGTCGTTCAACTCATCGCGAGCTTCCTGCCAGTCATCCTTCCATGCCGCCGTGGCAGTGAACACGGCGACCATCGTGCCGCCATTGTGTAGGAAGTGCACGGCATCCACGTATTGCTCGCGTACTTCCCGAAGACTGGCCCGCCCGCCCGGCTTTTGCCGGTGGCGGCGGTGTGAACAGCTTGAAAGGATCCATTGCGTATGCCGATTACAGCCGACCAAATCACCATCGCCAGCTTCAGAGAGCTCTTCCGCAGAATCATCGAATGCAAGGAAGCTGCGGGCGTGACGGCGCTGCACACCAATCCGTCCGATCTCCTGGACCGTGCCAAGGCCTATGGCACGCGCTACGCCAACGGCAGTTGGGGGTGGGCGTCCAACATCTGGCATCGAAGTGCGGCAAATTCCGTCGTCGTCAACAGCGAGGACGAACTGAAGATGGAGCACCGCGACCTGATGCTTTCAGTCCTCGAGCGCATCATGTGCGTCCCCATGATCCAGGTCGACCAGAACCTTGGCACCCCCGGCTCGCCGGCGGAGATGCGATGCCGGATGTACTGCGACCCGCAGTTCCCCGATATCGCCTACCGGTGGGGCATGCTCAACTTCGCCGGCGATCCGGCTGTGGAGCCCGATGCCCAGTTGTTCATGATCCCCCACTTCCTGAACAACCCCAACGTGCCCGGCAAGAACGAGATGCTCCGGGTGATCCGGTTCCCGCACCAGCGCTACACGATCGTCACCGCATCATCCTACCAGGGTGAGGCCAAGAAGGGCATGCTCAGCCACTGGATCTACCACGTATACAAGAAGGGCGGGACGGGCGAGCACGCGGCATTGAAGGAATTCACCGTCGAGCGCGTCGGCGGCACCCGCAAGCGCATCGTGCTCAGCGTGTGGGGCCTCACCGGCAGCGGCAAGTCTACCCACGGCCTCTACGTGCTCAACGAGAAGACCGCCCCGATCTTCGTTGAGAGATTCGGCGTCGATATCTCCAAGTACGTTTCCGATGAAGTAGTGAAAAACGACGACATCGTGGCCGTATTCCGGGATCGAGTTTACAGCCCGGAGAGCGGAGCGTGGACGAAGACCGAAGACGTGGACCAGACGCAGCCGGGGATCTTCCGGGCGGCCATGGCCGAGTGCGCCCTTCACGAAAACACCGAGTGGGACGACAAGGGCTATCCCTGCTTCGAGGGCAAGCTCCTGCAGCACCGGGGGAAGCTCAACCGAAACGCCCGCACCGTGCTGCGTATGGCCGATACCGGCTACTTCGACGGCAGCGTTGATTCCACCGCCCCCCTGAACATGGCCATCTTCATCAGCCCCGGGTACATCACGGACTTCGGATGGCTGAAGCTGAACGATCCGGCGTTTGCGGCGAAGGTGCTGGCCGACGGCCGTACCACCGGCCACCCCGCCCAGAGCAGCAAAGGGGTGGGCGAGGAGAAATACGAGAGCCGCTACTGCCTGCCCTTCACCATGGGCGTCGGCAATGCCGCCCACGTTCACCGGTTCTACGAATTCATGCAGGAGCGAGCCGGCACCGAAGACCCGATCGAGGTTTACCAGTTCAATACCACCGGGCGTGTCGGCTCGCGGTACGATTGGATCGAACAGGACTTCGACGGCGAGAAGCTCACGGTGCCCAAGACGCAGTTTGATGATAAAAACGGCAAGAAAGCCCCGGTCGGGGGCACCGGGCCCTCAATTGCCGAGACCGAATTGTTCCTGTATCAGGCAGCCCGAGGCGCGGTCGAATACGAGCCACATCCCATCTGGGGAAAGCGTGTGCTCGTCCCGGTGAAGGTAGAGGGGCTCTCCGAGCGGCGGCTCAACGAACTCAATCCCTTCACCTACAACTCGCTCGATGAGATGAGGCGACTGCTGCACGCCCAGATCAAGACCAGCAAGTTCTGGCTGGCGAAGCAGTGCCCGGGCCTCAGCGACGAGATCCTGAACGCGATGGATTTCTGAAAGCAGAGTTCAGAATGCGATCGGTCGGATCGGTCGGATCGGTCGGATCGAATTCTGGAGCTTGACTTCTGATTTCCGATTTCCCGGGAGGGAATGACCGTTGGCCACCAACTACTATGAGATCCTCGAGGTCGATCCTCGAGCCTCGATCGAGGAGATCAAGGCGTCCTTCCGGAGGAAGGTGATGGAACACCATCCGGACAGGAATCCTGCGGATCGCGACGGGGCCGAGGAGCGAGT
>Ga0307380_10012108_pt1 | contig 10754 bp, 5 predicted proteins | sample UN3MG_FD_202239 | JGI IMG/M metagenome (GOLD analysis project Ga0307380, IMG submission 202239) | Soil microbial communities from Risofladan, Vaasa, Finland - UN-3 | ecosystem: Environmental > Terrestrial > Soil > Coastal area > Acid sulfate soil | place: Finland: Risofladan, Vaasa | collected... | reverse complement strand
AAGCCAATGACGGAGATTATTCTTAGTTTATGTTTTTGAGCTGTTTGCCAATCCTGCGGGTCATGGGCCGGCGTTACTTTTACCACTCCGGTGCCAAATTCTGGGTCAACCATTTTGTCAGCAATAATCCGTATCGGCCGGTCGGCTATCGGTAGGATTGCTTTTTGGCCTACAAACTGATCATAGCGTTTGTCTTCTGGATGGACAGCCAAGGCGGTGTCACCAAGCATAGTTTCCGGCCTGGTCGTAGCGACTACCAAAAAAATCCGCTGGCCGGTGACATCAGAATGAATTTTTAATGGATATTTAATATACGAAAGCTTGCCTTTTACGTCCTTATACTCAACTTCCAAGTCAGAAAGAGCGGTCATGCAGCGGGGGCACCAGTTTATTAATCTTTGCTTGCGGTAAGCCAAGCCTTCTTTATACAAGTCGATGAAAGTACTTAGTACTTGCTTGGATATTTTTGGGTCTAAAGTAAATTTTTCTCTACTCCAATCACAAGAAGCACCAATTTTTTTTAGCTGATTGAACATGATTTTTTTATTGTTTTGAGTAAATTTATAGCACTCTTTATAAAACTTTTTCCGGCCCAAAGTAAAGCGGGTTTTGCCATCTTTGGCTAACTTTCTTTCGAAAACTACTTGAGTCAAAATACCGGCATGATCAGCACCAGGTAGCCATAAAGTTACATCACCTTTCATGCGATGAAAACGGGTCATGATATCTTCAATCGTGATAAACATGGCGTGACCAATATGAAGGGGTGCGTTGGCATTGGGTGGGGGCATTATAATACTGAAAACCGATTTCTTTTTGCTTCTTTGGGGTTTGAATACTTTTGCTTTTTCCCAGAGTTTGTAGATTTCGTCTTCCAGCTCTTGTGGTTGATAACATTTTTCCATTACAGGTCGTATTTTACCTTAAACAGGCTAATTCTCCAAATTTTCCTCTGGAGGTTGTGTTAAAATAACCATATGCAGATGGAAATTTTAGTAGTCGGGCAGTTAGCTACTAATTGTTATTTGTTTTATGATGACAAGTCACGTAAGGCCTTTATTATCGATCCCGGTGATGATGCGGATTTTATTATAAGAAAAATTTCAGATTTGGATTTAAAGCCGCAAGCTATCCTTTGCACCCACGGCCATTTTGACCATGTTTTGGCAGTAACAGAATTAAAATTGGCTTTTAATATTCCTTTTTATCTAAACGCTAAAGATGTAAGAATTTTAAAAAGAACACAAAAGACAACTAAATATTTTACGGGGATGGAAGTAGATCCTCCGAGCTTGCCTGATAAAGATCTTACTCAAGGTCAAGTGTTAAGGTTGGACAGCTTGTCGTTAAAAGTAGTTGAGACCCCCGGTCACACGCAAGGAAGTGTTAGTTTTTATTGCCGTAAACAAAATATTTGTTTTGTCGGTGATTTAATTTTTGCTCAAGGTGGTTTAGGCCGGACCGATCTTGCGGGTGGCGATGAGCAAAGACTTAAGCGATCGATAAAAAAAATTTTGTCCTTAGCCAAGGAAACTATTATTTATCCTGGTCATGGAGAACAAACTACGGTTGAAGAAGAGCAAAAACTTCATGATGATATATTAGGTATACCATAGTATAAATGTCTTGTCTTTTAGGATAAAATTTTAAAGAATCTTTAAGTTGGTGTTATAATCCGGAATATGCCAGAAACTGTTTCATGCTGCATCCAGAGTCGGTGAGGCAGATGATTGGGATGGCCCTTTAGGGTCAGCAGCAGAACTTGCCTTAGTAGTTGCTGATGAGACAGGAGATCCAACGCTTTTGCGGTTCGTTGTTGGAATAAATGAAAGAGCGGCTGGCACAATAGGGTCTGAAGAAAGTATTTGGGTGTAAATTATAATCAAAAAACCTTTTTTTTATAGTCTCCTCTCATAATTTTGACCTTCAAGAGACTTTAATGAATTATTGAGTGGTAAAATATGAGTATGGATAAATTTAAGTTAGTATCTTCATTCAATCCAAAAGGTGATCAGCCAAAAGCAATAAAGCAATTGGTTGCTGGTTTGGAGCAGGGAAATAAACACCAGGTATTACTTGGTGTTACCGGTAGCGGAAAAACTTATACGGTTGCCAAAGTAATTGAACAAACCCAGCTACCCACTTTAATTATTTCCCACAACAAAACTTTGGCAGCCCAGCTTTATCAGGAATTAAAAGAATTTTTCCCTAAAAATCCGGTTTCTTATTTTGTTTCTTATTATGACTATTACCAACCGGAAGCTTATTTGCCTGCATCAGACACCTATATTGCCAAAGAAGTGGATATTAATCCTTTAATTGACCAATTAAGATTGCAGGCGACCAGTAATATTTTTTCTTATCCGCGCTCTATTGTCGTAGCCTCGGTTTCTTGCATTTATAATATCGGAGCTCCGGAAACCTACAAAGAGAAAACGTTTTTTACGAGGGTGGGGGATAATTTAGACATTTTTTCCTGCCAGCAGAAACTGGTTGAACTTTATTATAAAAAAGCAGGATCAGATTTTTTGCCAGGAACATTCCGTACCAGGGGAGATAGGATAGATATCTGCCTCGCCTACAAGGAGGATAAAATAGTTCGTATATTCTTCGTAGCCGGTAGGGTAGAGCGAATTGAAATAAAAGGGCTTAATACTAAAGCGCAACCAAAACAAAATGTTTCCATTTATCCGGCCAAACATTATTTAACCGGTTTTGATGTTTTAGATAATATTTTTGATCAGATTAAAAATGAGCTTTTGGAGCAAATTAAAAGTTTCCAAATAAAAGGCAAACTGGTTGAAGCGCAAAGAATTGAAAAAAGAGTTAACTTTGATTTAAGGATGATTAAAGAAACGGGTTATGTTAACGGCATTGAAAACTACTCCCGCTATTTTGACGGCCGGACTCCGGGACAGCCGTCTTTTTCTTTACTTGACTATTTTACCTACCGATTTGGAAGCAGTTTTTTAGTGGTGATTGATGAGTCACATGTGACCGTGCCGCAATTAAGAGGGATGTATCACGGCGACCTTGCTCGGAAACAAAACCTTATTGACTTTGGTTTCCGCCTGCCGTCTGCTTTGGACAACAGGCCTTTAAAGTTTAAAGAATTTTTATGCCGAATCCCCCAAGTGATTTATGTTTCCGCTACCCCGGCTGGGTGGGAAATTGAAAAGTCAAAAAATAGAGTAGTTGAGCAGTTAATCAGACCAACGGGTTTGATTGACCCGGAGGTTAGGATTTTACCAGCTGATAACCAGATTGCTCATTTAATTTCGCAAATTAAAAGAAAAAAGAAAGCCGGTCAAAGGGTGTTGGTAATTACCCTAACCAAAAGGATGGCGGAAGATTTAGCCAGTTACCTGTCTGACCCGCAAAAAACAGGAACTAAGCTTAAAGTATCTTTTTTACATTCGGATATTGAGACGCTGAAAAGGAGCGATATTTTGGCTGATTTAAGAAAAGGCAATTTTGATGTTTTAGTCGGTATCAATCTTTTGCGTGAAGGCCTGGATTTGCCGGAAGTGGGTTTGGTTGCGATTTTGGAGGCAGATAAACAAGGGTTTTTGCGTTCTAAAACCAGCTTGATCCAAATTATGGGTCGAGCGTCAAGAAATCTTGAAGGTGAAGTAGTTTTGTATGCTGATGAAATGAGCTTGGCAATGCAAGAAGCAATAGATGAGGTTGAGAGAAGAAGAGAAGTTCAGATTAGATACAATAAAGAACATGGCATTACTCCCGGATCAATTAAAAAAGCGATAAGGCCGAGGATTATTGAACCTTTATCGGTTGGGGAAATGGAAAACTTAAAAGAGATTGATGTCAGTCAGTTGACTCCTCAGCAAAAGAAAAAATACATAAAGGATTTGGAAAAACAAATGCGTTATTTTGCCAGAGTTTTGGATTTTGAGAAAGCAGCAAAGATAAGAGACAAGATTATTAAGGTGGAAAAAGTTTAGTTTTTTTGTTTTTTTGCCAAACACAGTTCTTGCGCTGTTTGGCATTTTCGCTATAATAGTAATTCAGCCGTATTCTGACCAAAAATAGGTCGGAAGGAGGCGGGTTTTTAGTGGAGTTTGGAGTTTATGAATAAAATTATTATCAAGGGCGCGCGCGAACACAATTTAAAAAACATTAATTTGGAAATACCGAAAAACAAGCTGGTGGTTTTTACCGGTGTTTCCGGCTCCGGTAAGTCTTCCTTAGCTTTTGATACTTTATATGCAGAAGGCCAGCGTCGCTATGTAGAAAGCCTTTCTTCTTATGCACGGCAATTTTTACGTGTCAGCAGTAGACCCGATGTTGATTTAATTGAAGGCTTATCACCGAGTATTGCCATTGATCAAAAAAGCATTTCTACTAATCCCCGCTCCACGGTCGGCACGGTAACAGAAATTTACGATTATTTACGTTTGCTTTTTAGCCGGATTAGTCATCCTCATTGTCCTCAATGCGGCAAAGAAATAACCCAACAGTCAATTCAGGAGATTGTTGACCAAATGGAAGAGGTGGTAAAAAATGAGGCCAAACAAAAGGGTGTGGCTAAAGTATACATTCTATCTCCGGTGGTTAAACAAAAGAAAGGAACTTTTGAAAAACTTTTTGACACTTTGATTAAGCAAGGTTACGAGCGAGCGCGGATTGACAATTACTTAATGGACATAAATCAAAAAATAAGTTTACTCAAAAATAACAAGCACAATATTGACGTGGTGATTGACAGGTTGATTGTAAGTACCACTCATTTGAAAGACTTCAAAGAGATTCGCGCAAGGCTTTATGAAGCCAGTCGTCAAGCCTTGGCAATATCCGATGGTTTTCTTGTCTTGAGTTTGGTAAAGGATAAAAGTTTTTCTTTTTCTTCTCAGCCAGAACAATGGCAAGACATCCTTTTTTCCGAAAATTATGCTTGTCCGCGGTGCAACATTTCTTTATCACAATTTCAACCTTCAAGCTTTAGTTTTAATTCACCCCTGGGTGCCTGTGAAGAATGTAAAGGTCTGGGAATAAAAATGAGCGTTGATCGGAGTAAAGTTTCGGAATGGCGAGCTTTATCTCTGGAGAGCCGCTATTACAATACCAACTCTGATTTTATCCGTTCAGAAATTGAAAAACTAATGATTAAAAAGCCTTGCCCTAAATGTCAGGGTGCCCGGCTCAAAAAAGAATTTTTATCAGCCACCGTCGATAAAAAAAACATTTACGAAGTGACTTTGATGTCTTTTGAAAAACTTGATTTGTGGTTGGCTAATCTTGAAAAAAAACTGAGCTCAGAAAAGGAAAAACAGATAAGTAAGGCAATTTTGAAAGAAATCCACTTGAGACTAAAATTCTTGTTGGCCGTGGGTTTGGATTATTTGGATTTAGCCAGGACTGCCGGCTCTCTCTCTACTGGTGAAGGCCAAAGAATAAGGTTGGCCAGCCAAATAGGTACCGGTCTTACGGGTGTTTTATATATTTTAGACGAACCGACCGTGGGCTTGCACCCGCGTGATAATAAACGTCTTATTAAAACTTTAGAAAGATTACGGGATATTGGTAATAACCCAATCATTATCGAGCACGATGTAGAAATGATGAGAGCTGCTGATTGGATTTGTGATTTTGGTCCTTTAGCCGGTGATAAAGGTGGCGAGATTGTTAGTCAAGGGACCCTGGAACAAATAAAAAAAGATAAAAATTCATTAACAGGCATGTATCTTAGCGGTCTTAAAAATATTCCTGTATTTTCTAAGGTAGAGGGTGAACCTGAAAGCTGGTTGAGAATAACCAAATGTCGGCAATATAATTTAAAAAATATTAACCTTGAAATTCCTTTAAATCGCTTAACTTGCATTACCGGCGTTTCCGGTTCTGGTAAATCCACTTTAATTGAAGAAACTATGTATAAAGTGGTAAAAAAAATCCTTCCACAACAAGCAGGCTTTAAATCGAAATTTAAAGCTCAGTTTGAAGAAAAACCAGGTGAACATGATAATGTTTTTGGAGCGGAAAATCTAGCGCGTGTTTTGATTGTCGATCAAAATCCCATTGGCCGTACTTCCCGATCTAATCCGGCAACTTATACTTCAGTTTTTACCGAGATTCGTGATCTTTTTAGCCAAACACGCGAGGCGAAACTTAAGGGTTTTAACAAATCGTATTTTTCTTTTAATACCAAAGGCGGTCGTTGTGACGCTTGTCAAGGACAGGGTGAAGTAAGGATCGAGATGCAGTTTTTGCCTGATCTATGGGTGGAGTGTGAGGTTTGTCAAGGCAAAAGGTTCATTGATGAAGTATTAGAAATTACCTGGAATGATAAAAATATTTATGAAGCATTACAATTGAGAATTGAGGAAGCTTTAGAATTTTTCAAAGCCATTCCTAGGATTGTAAACAAGCTTAAGGAAATGAAAGCCATTGGTCTGGAATACCTGCAATTAGGTCAATCTTCACCGACCTTATCGGGTGGTGAATCACAGCGTTTAAAATTAGCCCGTGAATTGGTCAAAATTCCTCGGGGGAATACTTTATATATATTGGATGAACCAACCGTGGGTTTGCACTTTCATGATTTAAAAAAATTAATTTCGATCTTGCGACAATTGGTAGCTAAAGGTAATTCGGTAGTCGTCATTGAACACAACCTTGATGTGATTAAGAATGCCGATTGGGTAATTGATTTGGGGCCGGAAGGAGGAGACAAAGGCGGTTATATTGTAGTCCAAGGAAGACCTGAAGATATAATCAAGTCGGAAAAAAGTTATACGGGAAAGTTTTTAAAGAAATACATTTAACTATGTCAATTAAGAGAAAAATCAGTAAACTTCCGAACAAACCGGGTATTTATTTTTTTAAGAATAGTTCTGGAAAAATAATTTATATTGGTAAATCAATTAATTTAAAAAACCGGGTTCGTTCTTACTTTCAAACTAAAAATCTGGGGCCTTGGACGCAAAAAATGGTTGGAGAGATTGCTGACATTTCCTGGCAGGAAACCAACTCTGAATTCGAAGCTCTGCTTTTGGAAGCAAAACTAATTAATCAGCATCAGCCGGAATACAATATCCGTAATAAAGACGACAAAAGTTTTTTAATGATTTGTATTTCCAAAGAAGTATATCCTCGGGTTTTTACCGCCAGAAGAAAAGAATCCGAGGGTTGGAATTTTGGTCCTTTCCCCTCGGCTTCAGATGTAAGGCAGGTTTTAAAAACCATCCGCAGGATTCTCCCTTTTAGAAGCTGCAAAAGACTACCTAAAAAGCCTTGTTTGTATTACCATCTTAAACTTTGTCCTGACTGTTGCTTTGGTGTTGACAGAACAGCCTACCAAAAAACAGTAAAAAAGATTTGTAAATTTTTAAACGGTAATATCAAAGGCTTAATAAGACAGCTTACCAAAGAAATGAAACAAGTAAGCTTAAACAAAGAATTTGAAAAAGCAGCACAGATTAAAAATCAAATTAAAGCCATAAATTTTGTTGTTTTAAATTGGCAAAGTCTTAACCAAGAAAGCCTAGGTTTGAGTCTTGCTAAAGATGAACAGGAAAAAGTACTGATAGAAGCAAAAAAAATCCTGCCTCAAATCAGGCGTTTAAACAGGATTGAAGCTTATGATATTTCCAACCTTTATGGTAAGCAGGCAACGGGTTCAATGGTTGTTTTTGAAAATTTCGTTCCTAGCAAAACACAATATCGCCGTTTTAAAATAATTTTTAAGTTTGAACCTGATGATGTAGGGATGATGGAAGAAGTTATTAGTCGTAGACTAAAACACCGGGAATGGACTTATCCTCAGTTGATGGTAGTTGACGGTGGTAAAGGACAGGTTGGCGCAGCTTTTAATGCTTTAAAAAACAAAAACTTGGAAAAAAAGATATTTGTTTTGGGTTTGGCTAAAAAATCCAGTTCTGGTAAGGTTTTGGTCGGTAATGATGAGAAGATTATTAAACCAACGCTTAAAAACGGCTATATTACAAAATGGCAAGAAATAAAGCTTCAAAAAGATAACCGGTTTTTAAAATTGCTGCAGCAATTACGCGATGAATCTCATCGCTTTGCCAAGCAGTATCATTTATATTTGCGTAAAAAAGCCTTTAGTAAAGATAAACAGGGATAATTGTTGGAGAACTATTTTTAGATTTTTATTTTTATTACTTCGTCGGTTTTGAGATTTTTTTCAAGTGTTTTGTTTTTGGGAAGGATGGTAATTCTAAGAGGTAAAGACTCTATGCCCGGTTGTTTTTGGATTTCTAAATAATATTTTTTAGGCAACCTTAAGAATTTTTTCTCATAATCAATTTCTACTTTTGTTTCCTTAAGCGGTGGGACTTCTACAAAAAAACCAATTGATTTAATTTTTTTATCTTTATATTCCTTAGTTTCGACTCTATCTTTAAAATCCAGATCATTAATTTTAATCTGAACATTTTCCGCTTCTAAAGGGATGAAGACACGCAGGAAATTTTTATATGGTCCTCCCCAAAAATCTTTGAAATTTGGTCTTTCCCGGGGACTACTATTTATATAGCTTATTTTCAGTTTTTCCTTTACTGATGTTTTTTCAAAAACAATTTCTTGTTCTGCTTTTCTTTCTACGTAAGCGTCGGTTTTATTAGTCCCCAGGTTTGTATCAACAATATATAGATAGTCACTAATATTTCTATTTTTGTCCCGATATTTTCTCCTAAGGCCGCCATCCCAGTTTTGTTTGGTTATGAATTTCTGTAGTTTGGAATTATTAAAATTAAGCAAGATTTGCTTTTCCCTAAGCCCGGTTTTTATTACTTTAGCTAATTGAAAATATTGGTAAATATTGGCGTTTTTTAGCTTGAAAATTAATTGTTTGTTTAAAGCGGAAAGAAAATCTTTTTTTTGAGTTGAACCGGGGAAAAAATCTTTTTCTACTTGTTGCTGGGTAATCTCATAAAAATTGTCAGCGTTAATTTGAAGGCTATAGTCGGGTAGATTCAAAGGTTCAAACATCCTGACTAACTCCTTTACGACCAAAAAATTAACGGCAATTAGACCGTCTGGTTTTTTTTCACCGCTTTTTTGAAAAAACCAGGAAATTTGCCCGCTTGCCAGGGGAAAATCAGGTTCCCAATTGCTGTCCCTTAGCCGCCACCAGCCTTGCTTAAAGGCCTCTTGGATAGGCCAGGGAGGATCAACATGACCTTTCAGTTGGCCGTCAGGTACATAAATATCTTCTACTTGGATGTTTTTTAGTTTTGTATTGGTAAATTCGACTTTAGCATAAGAACCCATAAAACCGCCGCTCGGTCTGAGTTCAAAATTATTTTGGAGCAAAACAAAATAAACTTTTTTACCACCGGCAAGCCGAAGCGCCGCTTTTTTTAAATAAAGGCAAGAAAAAACCAAACCCAAACCAAGAGCGAAAATCAACAAGCCAACCTTTAATTTACCTTTATTAATTCGTTTTAAAAATTTTAACTTTTTGATTTTCATAAACAAGCTTTAAAAAATCATAATCAAGATTATCGGTTTTGACCAATTCTTTTTCCTGCGGTCCCCAAAAAATATAATTTATGCTGTTTTGCTGTAAAAATTGTTTTGCTTGTTCGGTCTCCATTTTACCGGAAAAAAAGGAAACCTGCTTTTCCATTTTTTCAGCAAAATTCGGGGTTTGGAAAGAGTGGCCAAGATAAACTCGGCACCAGGTATGGGCCGGAAGATGATTTGCGGTAAGGAAAGCAGCAATCACTCCGTCTTCATCCTGAGTATTTCGATCAAGGAAATCATAAGCCTGTTTTTCTGCTGATGACTGATAGATCCAAGGATTAACTGTTTTTATTTCCGCTACCCTTTTGCTGAAGATAAAAAAATAATCGAATGACGATATAAACAACAATAGTGAACAAAGAAGGATAAAATTCGTTCTTTCTTTAATTAAAGTTTTAATTCCGATAATCGTTAGCATACTGGCGCTGACAAAAAGGTTTCTCAAAAAAAGTTTTTGAAAACCCAAAGGGAGGTATAAAAGAAAAAATTGGCTTAAAAACCAAACTTTAATAAATGTCAGCTTGCTGGTTTTGGCTGGTTTTATAAGGCTTACAAATAGAAAAGGGGTCATAAAACCGAACCCCAAAAGCATTAACAAAGGATTGGCTGACGATTGTTGTTGCTTAACAAGACCTTGAAAAGAGGGATTGAAGATAAAAGACTTAAGCGTTAAAAGGCCAAAAAAACCAGCAGCCATTCCTTCCAACAAAAGCGGAAAAAAATTGAAAGCTTGTTTTTTCCGCAAACTTAAAAGAAGAGAAAAAATAAAAGTAATGGTTAAAACAGCCAAAATCATGTAAACATGAAGAAAGCACAGCAATAAAGTAGAAACAAAAAGAGATGGGAAAAATTTTATTTTTCTTTCAGTAATGGTCTTAAAAGCAGTAAAAAGCGTCAGCAAATAAAAAATTGAAGAAACTGCTTCGTGAGGTCTTTTTAACTGGCTTACCAGCATAAAGCCCGTGAGATTAATGTCAGGAACCGCAATCCGGTTGAAAAATATCCAGCCTAAACCACCGCCAAAGACAGCTAAGCTAAAAATCAAAATAGTTTTTATATAGTCGGAAACAAAAAAATGAATAAACCGATAAAGCAGCCATAAAAAAATACTGCCTAAAAAGATAGCCGCTAAATGAAAGGTTAGAATATCAGATAAGGAGAAAAGTTTAGCCAGTTTACCCAAGATTATATAAGTAGTGTGGATAGGCGCACCCGGTTGTTTTTCGGTAGTGTAATAATTTTTAAAAAGC
>Ga0307380_10012107_pt1 | contig 10754 bp, 9 predicted proteins | sample UN3MG_FD_202239 | JGI IMG/M metagenome (GOLD analysis project Ga0307380, IMG submission 202239) | Soil microbial communities from Risofladan, Vaasa, Finland - UN-3 | ecosystem: Environmental > Terrestrial > Soil > Coastal area > Acid sulfate soil | place: Finland: Risofladan, Vaasa | collected... | reverse complement strand
ACGGTCCAGATAAGACAAATACTCGCGTCCTCTGCCTCAATATCTGACCCCTATCCAGTATATCGTTCCGTTCCGCCAGCAGCAAGAGCCAAATTGCCTACTTTGGCTAACCAAAAGAACTATCTTTTAGATAGCTCGTTTGGTCAACCCTACCACCGCGGGCTAGTACTTTAGGGCCATGTTATGTCTATATGCAGGGCTGCCTCCGCGGCGAATGCTCCACCAGCCCCTGGAGCACCGCGTGGACCGCCGCCTGAATGCGGTTGCGGAGGTGCAGCTTGCCCCTTGGCCTCGCCTGGGGCCGCGTTTCCCGCGGGAAACCCCCTTGGAGAGCCACTACCCGCTCGCGAGCTGGCATACGAAAAGGGAGAGCCCGACGAATCGGGCTCTCCCCAGCAGAAGACAGCGGCACCAAGGGTGCCGTCAGCACGCTACTCCCAGGACTCTTCCGCGGCAGCGTTCTGACCGGCGATTCGGCCAAAGCAGATCGCTGTGGCTGTCCATAGGCCGCCGCTATACTTGGAAGCAACATTTCCTCCTGCCACTTGGCCTCCCGCATACAGCCTGGGGATAGGATTGCCAAATACATCTATCACCTGGGCTCTGGGGCTGATTCTTAATCCACCTGGTTCACCACCGAAGACCATGTTGGTCAAGTCGGCTCCAATTGCGTGGGCCGCAATAATCCCTTCCCCATGGTCGTGATCAGGATGGTTGACAGTAAAACGCTTGTCCAGTGGTGTGTAGTCCTTTAGCATCCGAAGATTCTGCGTGAATCCAGCGGTACCCAGAACCACACCCTTCTTGGCCTTGATATAGAGTGGCTCCCCTCCGGTAAACCCCACGATGGCTGGCTCCTCTTGCATCCCTGCCTTTCCAAACATCGGCCGCGACTCTATGACTGGCTCCCCTCCGCTCAATACTCTGACACCTAGAACCTCTCTGTCGGGAGTTGCCACCAGTTCTATTAGAGGCTTTTCAAGCATCGTCCTGATATTCCTGGCCGTGACAGCATCCTCGAAAGGCTTCCAAAGGCCTGTTCCACCAGTCAAGCCGCCCTTCCATCCGTCCCACCCTAAGTCATCGTGCACCACATACCCCGGTGCTGGGGTGAAGGTGTGACCCCGAACCTTATAAGGAAGTCCCAACTCCTCATAATACAGTTGAGCTGCTACATATATACTATTCAGGCCAGGAGTCAACGTCTGCTTGCCAGGGTCATCCGTAAGCACAAATGGGATCTCTCCACCGAGGTCTTCAATAATCCAGTCAACGTTCTTACCACAATTATCCGCAAGTACTCGGTGCAGTGCTGGGTCAGTGAATCCTTCCCCCAATGCCACCAGATATTCATAAGCCTCATCGGGACCGTCCTCAATGCCGCAAGCCTTTTGAACAATTGTGCCGGCGCCAAATGTGCAACCACCACACCTACGCATCGAGCCACCCACATAATCCAATCTCTCTACGATGAGAACGTCTGCCCCAGCATCATGCGCGTCAATAGCAGCAGATGACCCTGCAGCTCCACACCCAACAACCACCACATCAGCCTCTTCGTCCCACTTCTCGGGGAGCCAGGGGGTTGGGAACGGCGGACACACCTGAGCGGGGACCGCAGTAGCCGTCGCATCGGGTGCCGCGGTTGGGGCCGGGGTAGCGGCTGGGGCACAACTGGCCAACACGCCCGCGGCGGCTACTCCTGCACCGCCAACGGCTGCCCCCTTGACGAACTGCCTTCGTGATACTCTCTTCGGTGCTTCCTTTTCCTCTGCCATTTCTTCCTCCTTTATAGATTGACTACCTGATACTGTACTTTCGCTTCCCTGTTCCTTCTCCACCTTGATTCTCCTTTGTGCAATGATCGTAGCTACATATAGCCGGTCGTGCTCTTGTCAACTCCAAGGCCGATTGATCGCCTCCCTCTTTATAACTGCCCATTTGACAACACCGCGCTGGTCTGAAGATCAATGGCCAAGTTGCCTATCTTAGCTAGGCAAGAACCCCTAGATGCTCACTCCCCATGACACTCAATGACACGCGCTGCAACTCTCAAGGGTGCCTTCGTGATGGCAGCCATAGCAGTAGTTGATGCCGGGCGATTGTTTGTGCGTCCTGTGGCAGGCATAGCATTCATATGGGCCTAAGTCATATTCGGCGAATTCCAAGCCCACGTGTGGGTCGTGGGGGTTGATGTTCTGGTCATCTATCACGTAGCCTGTGGTGCGCCCGATGACCTCCGCGTAACTGGTGTGCTCGTTGGCGACATGGCAATCGAGGCAGAACTCGTTGTCAACCCTCTTAGCCCGAATGGGTGTGCCGACAACGGCCTCCTCGTGTACCTGCTCCACCGCCTCTACCTCATGGCAATCCAAACACTCCAACCCCTCTTCAGCGTGGGCATACGCCAGCAGGTTACTGTCCTGCAACGACTCGAAGTAGGGGTCCATGGAGTGACAGACGGTACAATCCATGTCAGGAGCCCACAGATCGACCTCTACCGTTCTGGTCACCTCGCTCGTCCACCCCGCCCTCGTCGCCACCGGCTCATGGCACTGAGCACAGTAGTCCTCTGAAGGCTTGTGCATCTTATGGCAGGTGTCACAATCCATCTCACCAAGGTGCGAATCGTGGGGATTTAGCTCTAGCGCCTCCGTAAGCTGGATGACCTCTTCATAACCTGTGTGTTCATTGGGCAGGTGACAGTCGAAGCAAAACTCTGTCTCAAACTGTCTCTCCTCAAGAGGAACCTCGAAGTCACCTTGCATATAGACCACCAGTTCGTCCACCTGCTGCTGCACGGTTGGTTCGTGACAGTCCAGGCAGGTCACATCCTGTGCCGCATGGGCCGCCGCCCCATAGTCCGACGCCTGCCACGACTCCAGATACGGATCCATGATGTGGTAGGTTCCGCAGAACTGCGGTTGCTCGTGGTACTGCCACATACCCACTGCTCCTACCCCGCCGATGACCACCACTCCCAACAGGACAGCGATCACTACAACCCTTTTCCTCGACATGCTTCAGCAACCTCTCTACGACAAAACGCCCCGCTCTGGACCAGGAAGGCCGGTCCATCAGCAGGGCGCTCCGCTGCTCACTGTGACTCGCGATCAGCTCAACAGGGTGCGTCATCTCACAAACTCCACCGTGGAAGAGACGCGTCTACGGGTGCACCACTGCACCACGGAAAAGTCTACCAGCCCAAGGTCTAACCCCGGTTCTGAATAGGCCTAAACGGCACAACGTCGGCCCGGGTGCCCGCAATTACCTATGCTATCCCCACCAGCAGGTTTAGCTGCTGGAACTCCACAGCGACACCGCTACACGCAAACAGACCAGATAGCACGCGACATCTGAGGTGCAACCTGAGGACAGAAGAGGGGGGGGACTGAGACTCGAACCGTCCGCGCAGGTTACCACGTTGGTGACAGTGCTCTTGGCTACTCTGCCGCGCCAGCCGCTTCGCCGGCTATCGCGCGTGTTCAGCCCATAGGCGCACTCCCTGGCTCTCGTCTCAGAGTGAGGTATGTTCGATCTTCTATCATTATACCACCCCAACCTGATCTCATGAAGGGCCAAAACACCCAATCCGCGTAGGCAAGAATACCTATTGCGCCTGTCTGCTGTGACACGATGGGCTGGATTGCCCCACAAGTCCTCGATCTTGCGGGCTATGCACTGTTGAACACGGGGCGTGAAGCCCGGGGACAGAAGAAAGGGGAGTCTGAGATTCAGACTCCCCCATGTATGCTGCCTCATGGCAGCGACGACGTTCTTAGCGTGCTACTCCCAGGGCTCCTCTGCGGCAGCGTTCTCTCCCGCCACGCGGCCATATCCGTAGCACCCGCCACCGACGTTCGACATACACTGGTACACAAAGGTCCATATGTCGCCATTTTCGCCGGCAGAGTATAGCCTCGGAATGGCATTACCCCGTATGTCCAGCACCTGAGACTTCGTGTTGCGCGTCATACCTCCCTGTGTGTTGAGGCACTGAGGGTAACACTGTACGGCGTAGAAGGGCGGACCTTCGAGGGGCGTCAAGTTCTGCGTCCTTCCGTGATCCTCGTCTACGCCCGCAGCGCAAGACTGATTCCACGCGTTGATCGTCTCTTCCAGCGGAACTCTGCCATACAATGGGTCGGCTTCTCGCTCGAGCTTGGTCACCAACTCTTCGATGCTGTCCGCCGTGACTATCCAGCCAGCCTCTAGCTCGGTGCTGTTGTCGGCGCTGGGCTTGTAACCTTCGACGACTCCGGCCCAGCCCATTCCCATGCCTGCAAAGCCTCCAAAGAAGGAGCCGCTCAGTCTGGCCTTCTCGTCGAAGATGATGTGCATAGGCATAGGATGCTTGTCCCTTACATATACACCATTCTCCATCACCTGGCCAGTACTCGTAAAGGCACCTTCCAGTCCGGCTTTGTCTTTATTCTGTATTCCCTGGGCAGCCAATCTATACTCGTCCCGCCATCTCTTGTTGTTGGCACCGACCGTTATACAACCACCCTCTTGGGGGGCCTGGCTCACATCGATCGTGGCATTGTATTCGGGGAAAATGCCGGCGGCCAAACCGGTAGGAGCAGCAATGGCACCCATGTTCCGTATGTCTGCTCCAGCTTCCCAACACATCTTGATGGTCTCCCCCGTGTTGTAGGGGCTACCCAGTGAATAGTTGACGGGGATGCACTGGAAGTCTCTGACCATCTCCTGGTTGTATTCCCATCCACCAGCACACACACATACCGCCCGGTTGGCCTTGACGAATATCTCCTTGCCGCCGTTCTCGGCGACGACGCCCAGGACTTCCTTGGTGAGAGGGTTCTGGACCAGTCGCGTCGCCGGGCTCTCGAACATTCTCTTGATACCGGACCTCTGCGCTATCACGTCTTCGAGGAAACGCCAGTTGCTGCTCGGCCCTGCGTAGTCACCTCCTACCGTGTACCACGTTGGCTCCGCGGCAATGGCATCCGCTCCTGGCCTGTTGGGATAGAACGGAATCCACCTTCCACCGCCTATCATTCCACCGAAGGCGACGCTATCGTCGATTACCTCGGCGCCCATACTCTCGAACCACTCGATGTTCTTGTGGCTCTCTTCGATGTAGAAGTGGAGATGCTCCTCAGGTACGGGGAATCCGAGACCGGCAGTCAAGGACGTGAGATATGCGAAGTAGTCGTCCCAGATCTCTTCCGAGGGGGCGATGAAACCCTGGCCGCAGACTCGGCTGTTGCCACCGCGGTCTCCCTCGGGCGCCTTCTCCAGCATGAGTACCGAGACTCCGGCGTCGTCGGCTGAGATGGCTGACGCCTGAGCTGCGAAGCCCATACCTATGACTACCACATCCGCCTCTTCGTCCCACGTCTCGGGCATCCAGACGATCTCGCACGGCGGACACTCCTCAGCAGGGGGACACGTAGGGGCAGGGGGACAGGTAGGGGCTGGGGCTGCGGGCTCAGCAGGTGGTGCGGCTGGGGCGCAACTGGCCAACGCGCCTGCGCCAGCCAATGCTCCTGCCCCAAGGGCTGCCCCCTTGACGAACTCTCTTCGCGATATTCTCTTCGGTGCTTCGTTTTCCTCTGCCATTTCGTTCTCCTTCATGGACTGCCTATCTGATACCGGGTTCTGGGTTAACTTCTCCTCGGTCATCTCTCATCCTCCTTCCAGGAATAGGATGAAGGGCCACAGCACTATGCACCCAAATCGCGAGACTAGCAGGCCCCCAAGCCGACTTATCACCTCCTCTCTCAACAGCCGCCCAGCCAACAACACCGCGCTGGTCCCCAAATGACGGCCAGACTGCCTATCTCAGGTGGGTAGAAAGACCCAGTCGCTGTTCACTCCCCATGACAGTTATTGCAGCTCTGAAGCCCCGAATGATGGCAGCCGGTATAGCACCCTCGGACCAGCGGTGATTCCTCATGCATCTGGTGGCAGCGATAGCATTCGATTTGCTCCATTCCTTCCACGCCCGCGTGCGGGTCGTGCGGGTTGATCTCCTGGTTCTCCAGGATGGAGTCTTTGGTGCGTTCGATGACCTGATCGTAACTTGTGTGCTCGTTGGCCAGATGGCAGTCGAAGCAGAACTCGTTCTCCACCTTCCGCCCCTTTATGCGAGTACCAGGAACTGCTTCCTCGTGTACCTGTTCCAATGCCTCGACCTCATGGCAGTCCAGACAGGCCAACCCCTCTTCCGAGTGGGCATATGCCAGCAGATCAGTATCCTGCAGCGAGTCAAAATAGGGGTCCATGACATGACAGGCAGTGCAGTCCATGTCCGGCGCCCAGACCTGGACTTCCGCTGAGGTTGTCAATTCCGTCGTCCACCCCGCCCCCGTCGCCACCGGCTCATGGCACTGAGCACAGTAGTCCTCTGAAGGATTGTGCATCCTATGGCAGGTCGCACAATCCATCTCACCAAGGTGCGAATCGTGGGGGTTTATCTCCAGCCCCGCCGTACGTTGAATGACCTCCTCATAACCCGTGTGTTCATTGGCCTCGTGGCAGTCGAAGCAGAACTCCACCGGGAACTCCCGCTCCTCCAGAGGGACCGTGAAGTCCCCCTGCACGTACGTCACCAGCTCGTCCACCTGCTGCTGCACTGTAGGCTCGTGACAGTCCAGGCAGGTCACATCCTGTTCCGCGTGGCCAGCGGCGCCATAGTCCGACGCCTGCCACGACTCCAGATAAGGATCCATGATGTGGCAGGTGGCGCAGAACTGAGGCTTCTCGTGGTACTGCCACAAACCAATCGCGCCCACTCCGCCTATGACCACCACTCCCAGCAGGACGGCGATCACTACAGTCCTCTTCCTTGACATGGTTCGGCAACCTCGCTACGACAAAACGCCCCGCTCTGGACCAGGAAGGCCGGTCCATCAGCAGGGCGCTCCGCTGCTCACTGTGACTCGCGATCAGCTCAACAGGGTGCGTCATCTCACAAACTCCACCGTGGAAGAGACGCGTCTACGGGTGCACCAATGCAATCTGAAACAGTCTACCAGCCCAAGGTCTAGCCCCGGTTCTGAATAGGTCTAAACGGCACAACGTCGGCCCGGGTGCCCGCAATTATCTATGCTATCCCCACCAGCAGGTTTAGCTGCTGGAACTCCACAGCGACACCGCTACACGCAAACAAACCAGATAGCACGCGACATCTGAGGTGCAACCTGAGGACAGAAGAGGGGGGACTGAGACTCGAACCGTCCGCGTAGGTTGCCAGGTTGGTGACGGTGCTCCTGGCGATCTGCCCGGGTGGCTCCACCGCGGCGCCCCTTCGCTGCCTATCCCGCGTCTTAAACATACGCACACTCCCTGGCTCAGGTCTCAGAGTGAGGTGCGTTCAATCACCTACTATCATACCATACCTACCTGACCCCATAAAGAGCCAAAACACCCAATACGCATAGGCAATACTGCCTATTGCGCCTGTCTGCTGTTACACGATGGACTGGATTGCCCCACAAGTCCTCGATCTTGTGGGCTATGCTGTGTCGAACAGGAGGGGCGAAACCCGAGGACAGAAGAAGGGGGAGTCCTATTCTTGGATTCCCCCTTGTGGACTGCTGCACGGTTGGCAGTGGTTACACAGTTGGCGGCTAGCCCCAGGGCTCCTCCGCGGCGGCGTTCCTTCCAGCGATACGACCAAATACTATGCAATCTGTGATTCTGCTGCCGCCACCAGGGCAAGATGTTAGGGAGCAACCAAGTTCACCCGCCTCGAATAGCCTTGGAATGGGCTCCTCGTCAACATTCGATGCTTGACCCCTCGCGGAAGCCGCCAGGTTCTGTAGTACCTCCCTAGGTCATAGAGCCGCTCGCCGGTCTTCAGGAGGCCCGCCTCATCCAAGGGTGCCAGGGGCGTAAACCCTTATCGCTTCCCCACCGTCCAAGGGACCCACGGGACAGATGTGCTCGCAGATGCCACAGCCGATGCAACGCTCTGGCACTACCTCAGGGAATGTGCCCGTCTTCCCCTCCACCTCCACTCGCTCGATGGCCCCTACGGGGCACCATGCCCTGCAGGCCAAGCATCCATGACAGCTATCAACATCAACGAGAGCGGTGCCGATAACCGCCTTTCTCTTCTCCTCCAGCGACAGGGGAGGGATGGCCCCGCTGGGACAGACTTGGCCGCAAGCGTTACACGAGTAGTCGCAATAGCCCAAGCGAGGCACGAACATCGGCGCGCGTACACCTCCCAGCCCCGCTTCGAACAGGGCCAGGTGTAGCGCGTTCTGCGGGCAGACCTTGACACACTGACCACAGCGTACACACTTGGTGAGGAACTCTTCCTCCCTAGCCCCGGGAGGACGAAGCCGATAGGGGTTCTTACTCTTCAGCAAACCCGTCTTCGCTAGGCTAGCCGCCGCTACGCCGGTAGCCAAGGAAGCCAGAAACTGACGGCGGGAGGGGTCATATTCGTAGCCAAAGCCCGGGCTCCATCCCCCCTTAAAGCTTAGCGAAGGCACCGCACAGCGGGCGTGACAGTTCAAGCATTGCAGGCACTCAGCGGGGTCGCTGCCAAAGTCCTCCTGACTGATGGTGTCCATGGGGCATTGCGGGGCGCACTGCTTGCACTCGGGGCAGCTATCCGCCACAAACCGTTGGAGCCACGAGAACTTGGAGAGCAGCGCCACAAGCGCCCCCAGAGGGCAGAGGTAACGGCACCAAAAGCGCCTGGCGACCAGGTTCAGGCCCAGGATGATCACCAGGGGCAGGGCCAGGACAGGATAGACCACAGGTTCGAGAAACTGGCGTCCCGCCGAAGTAGTCATTTCAAGTAGGATGGCGGGATAGATTGTCCCAGCCAACGGCCGCAAGAGGATGGTGATCGGGTCCAACCACATCAGCGGAAGGCTGGCCAGGAGAGCAGCAGCGATGACGACAAACAGGAGGAAATACTTGACCTGACGGAACCGCTCGGGAATACCTTCCCTGACGTTTGTCCCGAAGAGGTCGAGAACTGTCCCCAGAGGGCAGATCCAGCCGCACCAGATCCTGCCCAAGGCCAGAGTGGCCAGCACGGTGATGATGGCCGGAGCGAAGGTCGGAATCGCGCTCCTGGCCGCCAGCATGGTGTTCAGGGCCAGAAGCGGGTCAAGGCGGGCGAAGAGGTTGAGCGGGATCGCCGATCCCCCCTCCCACGTCGTCCTAACCAAGAGGTACAGGAACAGAGCCAGGGCCGAATACTGGATAAGTTGGCGCAAGCGTCGCAGCAGTTGCCATCTCCGTCGCACCTGCTTCCTTCGTTCTCGTTCTTCTTTTGTGATCGGCATAGGAAAACCTCTATGTTCATGAAGGGATATTGCATTGAAGGGCCAGCAAGAGAGCCCGACCTAAAGGAGACACCCGATTGGGCCCTTAAGGGTCAAATCCAACGTCGGACGACGGGCGGTTTCCCCACCACGAAGATCCACATGAAGATGACCGAAACGATGAGGAGTTCTGTGATACGTAAATAGGGCGTAGCTCTGACCTACGTTTCAGATGGGGCCCTTGGCGGCCCAGCCCCAGGGCTCCTCTGCTACTGCGTTCCTGCCTACCCGCACGCGGTCGGATACTGACTCCTGCTGTGAATTGTCAACCGAACTCCCGTCAATAAGCGAGGGGGTCTGCTGAAAGCTCTACTCTGATAGTCAGGTCACTGTCTACCTCGGCAGTCGTCTGGAGCTCCTTATATTCACCCTTCGAGACATAGATTTTGTACTCGCCTTTGGGCACCTGCACCCTCGCCACTCCACCTTCGTCGGTGTAACCCCTGTATGGGTAGCCACTTTGAGGGCGCAAAAGAACGAAAGCATTCTTCAATGGGGTCTTTGTATCTTGTGCGATGACCTCTACCGTCACCACGTGCTCGGGCGGCCTTGCAGTTGTGAAGGCGAAGTTGTAGGAAGCTCCCTCGTGTGGGAGGTCCAGGGCTGGCTTCGGGAACTTGACCACCCACTTGTGGTACCCCTCGGTCCCTGGGGCCTCAAGTTCCACCTCCGCCCAATATAGCGCACTCGTACCCGGCCAAGGAACGCCACCTAACGCTCCAGTCGCCACTTTCTTGCCCCTGTGGGCGTAGATTCGGATCTCCTTGTCCATTAGCTTGCACTCAGCGGAGCACTTGACTCCGACCTTGATCTTGAACTTATCATCGAATGCAATTGGAGAAGGCACATCCCAGACTGCTATGGTGGTTGCGTGGGGCTTGACGAGAAACGAAAACCGTGCTGAGCTTTCCTCATGTACAACGCCTTCCTTCTCTTGCGCCGGGAAGACGGCGGTCCAAGTGTATTGTCCCGGCTCGATCGGCGCCTTCACCACAAACTCATCTGTCTCGTTTGCCGCTCCATCGAATTCAGTCAGCTCGATTTCCTTTACGACAGCACCTTCAGAATCGACGATCCTTACATTGCCAGCCTGAAGATTACACTTTTCAGGGCACGACACCCCGACCTTAAGCGCCATGTCGGTGCCGGCACCAAGCTCGGCAGGAGCTGCCGTAACCATGTAGGTGCTCGTCTCATGTGCCTGAACTTCTTCTATCACAGGCCACTCCTTAGTGATTATAGTCCCGCTGTTTGACCCAGAGAGAACCACATACAGAGGGGGTCGGCTTGACCCGACCCCCTCTTGCTGTCACTTGCAAGACTCTTCAAACGCCTTCCTAGGCTACAAGCCTACTCCCAGGGACTCTCCGCAGCGGCGTTCTTGCCGGAGATTTGGCCGAAGGCGATAAACTCTGTTACATCACCACCGCCCTCGTA
>Ga0307380_10012105_pt1 | contig 10755 bp, 6 predicted proteins | sample UN3MG_FD_202239 | JGI IMG/M metagenome (GOLD analysis project Ga0307380, IMG submission 202239) | Soil microbial communities from Risofladan, Vaasa, Finland - UN-3 | ecosystem: Environmental > Terrestrial > Soil > Coastal area > Acid sulfate soil | place: Finland: Risofladan, Vaasa | collected... | reverse complement strand
AACGCGTTCAGCATGGGGGTTGCCGTTCTTTTGGTCATGTTCGTCGCCTCGGCGGTGACGTGGCCGCTCTTTCACGTGCTTCTGGTCCCCTACGGCGCGGAGTACATGCGAACGGTGATCTTCATCCTGGTGATCGCCTCGCTGGTGCAAATCATCGAGATGACGATCAAACGCACGAACTTAACCCTGTATAACGCCCTAGGGATCTACCTACCGCTCATTACCACAAACTGTGCCGTGCTGGGAATCACGTTTATCAACATCGACTCGGCGTACAGTTTTCCGCAGTCGATCGCCGCTGCACTCGGCGCCGGACTGGGATTCACGTTGGTATTGGTGATCATGTCCGGAATCAGAGAACGGCTGGACCTTGCAGACACGCCCAAGGCATTCAGGGGAGCACCGATTGCGTTCATCACGGCCATGTTCTTGGGGCTTGCCTTTCTGGCTTTTGGGGGGATGGTCGGATGAGTGTTCAGACGATTCTCGCGGTGGCGCTTCTCACGCTCGTCGGTCTCATTGCCGGAATTGCAATCTTCGTGGTCAACAGGCTACTTCCCAAAGAGGACGAGTCGTTGCAGAAGGCAGCGGAGATCAAGGAGTATCTCCCCGGTGCCGATTGCGGCGCCTGCGGCCAGCCGGGGTGCTTTGCCTACGCCCAGGCCGCGGCCAAGGACAAGGAGATTGTTGTCAAGACCCCCTGTCGCCTCCTCGCCCAGGACGAGGAGGGAACCAAGCGTCTTGGGGAGTATCTGGGGTTTGACATCGACACGACACAAATCGGGCAAAAGGCGGTTGTGCACTGCACCGGCGACTCCCCGGTTATCGGGGCGTACGGCGGGATCACCACCTGTGGCGCCGCCGTCCAAGTGGGAGGTGGATTCAAGGAATGCCCCTACGCCTGTTTGGGCTTTGGGGACTGCGCGGCCGTGTGTCCTGCGGATGCGATCACCATTGATGCGGCCAGACAGGTGGCCGTTGTGGATTGGGAGAAATGCATCGGCTGCGGGATGTGCGTGAAGACGTGCCCGAGAAGCCTGATTGAGCTGATTCCAGCCGACATGCCGCAGTACCTGGGCTGCAACTATTTAGCCGCCAAGGATGTAGCGGAGCGCAAGAAGTGCTCGGTGGGATGCATCCATTGTCGGCTCTGTGTCAAGGCCTCGGAAGACGGCGAGGTGACGTGGAACGACGAGAAGGATCTTCCGTTCTTCGATCCGGAGAAGAAGATGGTGGCCGCGGCGGCGATCGAGAAGTGCCCGCGGAGCATCATCCTTAAAACCTCGGCCTATCCGCAGGAAGAAGAGGTCTCTTCGGGGGGCGACCAGTAGACCGTCGCTAGGCACACGCAGCAGGCGAACTCTTCGCTCGTCTCCGTCGAGAACGTTGAATCAGACGAGTTCGGCGAAGGCACGCTTTCCTACCTGGACCAGTACGGGAGGCTCGAAGGGAAGGTCGATGTCGCCCGATACGATGCGCTGTTCGTTCACCTTTACCCCTCCCTGATCGATCAACCGTTTGGCCTCACCCCGGCTCGCAACCAACCCCGATGCTTGAAGCAGATCGATCACCCAGATCTTCCCGTTCTCCTTGACCAGCGTGCGGTCAAGGGATACCTGGGGGACATCGCAGGGGCGCTCGCGGTGGATGTGCACTCGATCGAACTCCTCGCGGGCTGCTGTCGCAGCGTTGCTTCCGTGATACGTGGCAGTGATGTCGTATGCCAGCTGCCGCTTCGCGTCCCGAGGAGATAGACCGGCAATCTGTTCGGAAGGAACGCCGATCAGGTAGAAGAAGTAGTCGGCAATCAGCTCATCGGGGATAGACATCAACTTGCCGAAAATCTCATTCGGCGGCTCTTCGATGCCCACGTAATTGCCCACAGTCTGACTCATGCTTCTTACCCCATCGGTTCCGATTAGCAGGGGAACGGTGAGAACCACTTGGGGTTCCTGGCCGTATTCCCGCTGGATCTCCCGCCCAACAAGGAGATTGAAAAACTGATCGGTCCCGCCGAGTTCTACGTCGGCTCGGATTGCCACTGAATCGTACGCCTGGGCGAGTGGATAGAGGAGCTCGAGGATGCTGATCGGTTGGTTTTCGCTGTATCGGTTGGCAAAATCATCCCGCTCAAGCATCCGGGCCACGGTGTACTTCGAAGACAGCTCGATGACATCGGCAAAAGTGAGCGCGCCGAGCCATTCCGAGTTATAGCGGAACTCTGTCCTTTCTGGATCGAGGATCTTGAACACCTGTTGTTGATAGGTTTCCATGTTGCGGTGGATGTCTTCTTCCGTCATCAGCGCGCGTGAAGAGGACTGGCCGGACGGGTCACCGATGCGGCGGGTGAAGTCGCCCACCACCAACACGCCGATGTGACCGAGATCCTGAAACTGGCGCATCTTGCGCAGCGGAACGGAGTGTCCCAGGGTGAGGTGTGGCGCTGACGGGTCGATGCCCAGCTTCACCCGCAGCGGTTTCCCCGCTTCTTGTGCGTGTTTGAGCTTTTGGATCAATTCATCGCGGGGAATAAGATCTGCAGTCCCTGTCTCGACCTGTTTTATGATGTCTTCGATCGGCTTGGGCATTGGCTCCTACGTTTTCACCACAGCGATGATGCGATCTTCCTCGTCAAGGGTCATCAACCTGACTCCGCGGGCATATCGCCCATAGGTGTTGATGTCCCCGGCGAGGATGCGAATCACCTTCTGTTCGGTGATGATGATGATCTCGTCCTGATCGGAGACGATCCCGATCGAGACCAACGTTCCGGAGTCACGGTCGAGCTTGATTCCGAGAACTCCCTTGCCTCCTCGTCCCTGCAGCGGAAAGTCGACCAGTGAGACGCGCTTGCCGTAGCCGTGTTCGGTTACCATGAGCAGCTTCTTGTCCATGGTGATATCCGGGTCGATTCCCGCCATTCCGACGACGTGGTCGCCTTCTTCGAGGCGGATCCCGATCACCCCGCGCGATGGTCGCTTGGTGCAGCGGACGTCCTCGTCGCGGAAGCGTATCGCCTTGCCGAGATGGGTTACCAAGATGACCTCACCGCCGCCGTGGGTTGCACTAACATTCACCAAACGATCGTCTTCGTCGGCATTGAGGGCGATAATTCCATTGGTATGTGCGTTGGCATAGTCGGCCAGGCGGTTCTTGTTGACGATTCCATTGGCAGTTGCCATCAGGCAGAGTTTGTCTTTCTCCTCTTTGAAACTGGAGACGGGGAGAATCGCCCGAACCACCTCGTCCTGTTCAAGGGCGACTATGGAGCGCAGGTTCTTGCCGGAGGCTTCCCTGCGCATGGACGGGAGCTTGTAGCCTTGCGTCCGGTAGACCCGTCTCTGGTCGGAGAAGATGAGCAATTCGTCGCGGGCGTTTGCGATCGTGGTGCAACAGATGTAATCATCTTCCTTCGTGCGTTGTCCGATTACTCCCTTGCCGCCCCGACCCTGACTCTTGAAATCGAATTCGCGGGGCGCGTTTGCGTACCCACGTTGAGTCACGCATACCATCAAATCGTAGTCGGGGATGAGACTGGTGAAATCAACCACACCGTCCTCGTCGGTAATGAGCGTGCGGCGCTCGTCGCCATAGAGTTCTTCCATCTCGTGCAGTTCGCGCTTGATGGTCTCATCGAGAAGAACGTCGCTTGCCAGAATCCGCTCGTACTCAGCAACGGCCTTGATCTTCTCTTCGTATTCAGCGTCGATTTTCTCTTGTTCAAGTGCAGTCAGCTGAGCCAGCCTCATCTTGAGGAGGGCATCGGTCTGCTCGTCAGACAGCGCCAGTTCCTCCTTGAGGTGTGCGGCAGCCGTGGCGGTGTCCTTGGCTGCACGGATCACCTCGATGACTCGTTCGATATGTGACAGGGAGATCCGGTAGCCCTCGAGGATGTGAGCCCGTTTCCGGGCCGTCTCCAGGCGGTGTTCGGTCCTCCGGCGCACGACTTGCCGTCGGAAGTCGATGAAGCAGTTTAGGATCTCTTTCAACGAGAGAGTGCGTGGGTTTCCGTCGAGGATCACGAGGAAGAACGCGGCGAAGCTTCGCTCAAGCGAGGTGTACTTGTACAGCTGGTTTAGAACGACGTTGGGGTTTGCCGAGCGTTTGAGGTCGACCACCACGCGCAGCCCCTCCCGATCGGACTCGTCGCGCAGATCGGCGATACCGTCTATGTCGCCCGAGTGAACCTTGCTGGCTATGGTCTCGACGATCGTCGATTTGCGAACTTGATACGGGATTTCACTGATGATGATCTGGTTGTCCTCGATGGTCGCCTTGCCGCGAACCGTGAACTTCCCATGCCCGGTCCGATACATCTCCTCAATCCCTTCTCTGCCCATAATCAGGCCGCCGGTGGCGAAGTCCGGTCCGGGAATGTGGGCCATGATCTCCTTCAGGGATGCGTGCGGATTGTCCATCAGATAGATGGTGCCGTTTATGAGGTCTCCCAGGTTGTGGGGGGGGATCTGGGTGGTCATGCCGACAGAGATGCCCCATGCTCCGTTCATCAACAGGTTCGGAACTCTGGCCGGCAAGACGATTGGCTCCTCGAGCGAATCATCGAAGTTCGGCGTCCAATCGACGGTCTTCTCTCCCAACTCTCTGAGAAATTCGGTAGCCACTGGCTTCAAACGGGCCTCGGTGTAACGCATCGCTGCCGCAGAGTCTCCATCGATTGATCCGAAGTTACCCTGGCCGTCAACCAACGGGTAGCGATAGGAAAACGGCTGTGCCATGTTCACCATGGATTCGTAGATCGCCTCATTCCCGTGAGGGTGGAACTTCCCCATCACTTCTCCGACGATACGGGCGGCCTTTTTGTGCGGCTTTCCGGGAGTGAGGCCGAGTTCGTGGATTCCGTAGAGAATACGGCGTTGCACCGGCTTTAAGCCGTCGCGGACGTCTGGAATCGCCCTACCGCGAATCACACTCATCGCGTAGTTGATGTAGGACTGCTCCATCTCCTCTTCAATGAATGTGCGTTCGATCTTCTCCATGAGTATTCCCCCTCACAAGCATCTTCAAGATTACTGAAATCCTAGACAGGAAACAAGATTGTCGCTTCCAGACTGCATCACAATGCTCGCCTCGTCTACCTGGCCTAAGCGTGATTTTGTGGCGTCGATTTTGCGAAAAACCGAGGCGGTAAGCGATCTGCCTAATCCGCTATGCCAATGACTCTCGTATGGGCGTCCTGCCTAGCGGGTGGTTTTCCCGGGTCATTGCTCACACAGGCGTTGGGAGTGCAAATCTTGCTTGGCTACGTCGCTTCGTTGACAGGGGGAGGGAATGTGATTATACTGAGTGGATTAGGGTTTGAACATATGTTGCAGCAGCGGAATAGGAGGCTGGCATGGAGACCCTGAAAGTCGCATCCCACTCAAACCCAAACTCGGTGGCCGGAGCGATCGCAGGGGCACTGGAACATGAAGGAGTTGTAGAGGTTCACGCGATCGGTGCCGGTGCAGTCAATCAAACGGTGAAGGCGATAGCTATCGTGCGACGGTTGCTGGGAGAAGATGATCGTGAGGCTGAGATCAAAGTCATCCCCGGTTTCATGGAATTGACCATCGCAGGAGATAAGAAGACCGGTATCCGCTTCATCATCGAGAAGTAGCGTCTTTCACCTTCGCCGAATTTCGTATCCAGTGACATCATGATTGAATCATTAAGAGCAAACGTTCTGGGGCTGCTTGCCGCTTCCTGGCGAAAGCTGGGTGTCGGAGACCAATTGGTCGACATTGAGGTCAAGCGCTCCGACCGATCAGAATTCGGTGATTTTTCCTCCAACGTCGCTATGGTCGGGGCACAACAGGCCAAGATGTCTCCGCGCGAGCTGGCAAAACGCCTCGTCCACGGACTCCCAGAGACCGTTTTCTCTCGGGTGGAAATTGCGGGACCAGGCTTCATCAATCTCTTCTTGTGTCCGGACGTGATTGCGTCTCAGCTGCGGGAGATTCTCAACGCCGGAGACACATTTGGGCAAGTCGTGCAGTCCAGCCCGACGCAGATTCAGATCGAGTTTGTAAGTTCAAACCCCACTGGCCCCCTCACGGTCGGCCACGGTCGCCAGGCCGTACTCGGCGACGTGCTCGCCTCCCTCTATGGAGCCCTTGGGTACAGCGTAACTCGCGAGTACTACTTCAACGACGAAGGTCACCAGATCGATCTTCTGGCTCAATCCCTCTGGGCACGGTATCGCCAGCTGTGGGGGGAATCTGTCGAGGTCCCCGAACAGGGTTATCACGGAGAATACCTGATCGACATCGCCCGCGTACTGAAGGGGACGCTCGGTGATCGATTCCATACGTTCGACGAAGCAGCAGCCGGAACCTTCCGCGCGGAGGCAGTCACGCGGATCTCCGAGTCGATTAAGCAGGATCTCGCCGAGCTCGGTGTGGAGTTTGACAGTTGGTTCAGCGAGAGAACACTGCACGAGCGGGGAGCCGTGGCCGGGGCTCTGGAGGAGCTACGGAAACGAGATGGTGTATACGAAAAGGACGGTGCGATCTGGCTGAAAGCGGAGGAACACAACGGCATCAAGGACTCCGTCCTCATCCGCAGTGACGGTCGACCAACCTATCTCATGGTGGATATCGCCTACCACATGGACAAGCACCGTCGCAACTTTGAGCACGTCATCAATGTGCAGGGCGCCGACCATCAAGTGGAGCAGTCCTCGATGAAGGCAGCGATGCGAATCCTCGGCTATCGAGAGGATTTTCTCGACTACGCGTTGCATCAGTTTGTCAGCATCAAAGAGGGTGCGAGTGCAGCGCGCATGTCGACACGTGCTGGCCGGTTCGTCCTTCTTGGGGATTTAGTGGAGGAGCTTGGACGCGACGTGGTCCGCTATTTCATGGTTGCCCGCAAGCCGGAGAGCCACCTGGAGTTCGACCTGGATCTGGCTCGCGCTGAATCAATGGACAATCCGGTCTACTATATTCAGTACGCGCACACGCGGATCTTTTCGATCTTCAGCAAAGCCGGTAAGCCTGACCTGGGTCCCACCGAGGTCGATCTTTCCCCACTTGAAGCGAGGGAGGAGCTTGATCTGATCAAACAGCTTGATCGTTTCCCCGACGTGGTGAAGGAGGCGGCGCTTGGATTCGCCCCTCACCTTGTTGCCGGCTACGCCCTGGACCTTGCCAGGGCCTTTCATCCCTACTACACGGAATACCGTGTCATCGGGACCGATGAGAAGGTGATGTGGGCCCGTCTTGCCCTGTTGCGTGGCGTGCAGACCGTGCTGCGCAATTGCTTGGAAATCCTGGGAATGTCCGTCCCGGAGGCGATGTGATGGCCTGGATCGATCGGTTGAAAAGCGGCCTACGACAGACCCGAGCGGGACTCGTTGGTGCGATTGGGGAGGTTCTCGTCCGCGGCGGGACGGTCGGAGACGCGGAACTCGAAGCGATTGAAGAGATCCTCATTGCAGGTGATGTCGGTGCTCGAATGGCCGTGGAGTTGATCGCTGAAATCACCGCAGAGGCTCCTCGAGGACATCTCAGCGGTGAGGAGCTTCTTGTCTCTCTTAAGGAGGCGATTAGGCTTCGGCTGGCCGATTGCGAGCGGCCACTCGCGTTGCGAAGCGATGGTGAGCCGACGGTGATCCTTGTTTCCGGGGTGAACGGCTCCGGCAAGACAACGACGATTGCCAAGTTGGCTGCTCATCTACGCGAGCGCGACTGTTCCCTTCCAGTCACATTGGCCGCGGCTGACACGTTCCGCGCGGCAGCCATCGAGCAGCTGGCCGCGTGGGCAAAACGAGTGAACGCCGATCTGATTAAACACCGTACGGGTGCCGATCCATCCGCGGTGGTATTCGATGCTGTGGATCACGTGCGGCGCACCGGTGGCGTGCTGCTTGTGGATACAGCGGGCCGCCTGCAGACCAAACACAACCTTATGGAAGAGCTGCGCAAGATCGAGCGGACTGTGACGAAGAAGCTCGGACGCAGCTCGGATGAACGCTTGCTCGTCCTTGATGCCACCACGGGACAGAACGGGATCTCCCAAGCGACCCGCTTTCATGAGGCGATCGAACTAACAGGGATCGTGCTCACCAAGCTGGATGGGACGGCAAAGGGGGGTGTGGTTCTCGCGATTTGGGATGCACTGAACGTTCCACTGATGTACATTGGAGTAGGAGAGCGCGAGGAGGATCTGCACGAGTTCTCGTCCGAGCAGTTCGTAGAGGCGTTGTTTTCAGGATAATATTTGGCTTTCAAATCTTACGGAGGTGCAATACGTGAAGTACGTCTATTTCTTTAGCAAAGGGGACAGCGAAGGAAACGCATCGATGAAGGAACTGCTCGGTGGTAAGGGTGCGAACCTCGCCGAGATGGCCGGGCTGGGGATCCCTGTCCCTCCCGGCTTCACCATCTCAACCGAAGTCTGCCACTACTACGAGGAACACGATGGGACCTACCCGGATGGCCTAGAGGCTGAAGTAGAGTCGAGCCTATGCAAGCTTGAGGAAGCGGCCGGGATGCGATTTGGCGATCCTGAGGCACCGCTTCTGGTCTCGGTTCGCTCCGGGGCTGCGGTCTCCATGCCGGGGATGATGGACACGGTGCTCAATCTGGGGCTGACTGACCCGACCGTGGCCGGGCTCATTGCGCGAGGGGGCAACGAACGCTTCGCATACGATTCCTATCGACGATTGGTACAGATGTACGGGGACGTCGTGTTGGGATTGAAACCTCAGTCCGAGGCCGAGATTGACCCGTTCGAGGAGATCCTCGAGGGCCTGAAGGAGCGCAAGGGTGTGAAGTTGGATACGCAGTTGGATGCCGCCGACCTGAAGGAACTGGTTCAGCTGTTTCAGGCGGCGATCAAAGATCGGCTCGGCGTCGATTTCCCTCAGGACCCAAAAGAGCAATTGTGGGGAGCGATCACTGCAGTCTTTCAATCGTGGAATAACCCTCGGGCGATCAAGTATCGCCAGCTGAATCGGATTCGCGGGTTGATCGGCACGGCCGTTAACGTGCAGGCGATGGTGTTCGGGAACATGGGCGAGCGCTGTGCAACGGGAGTGGCATTTACGCGCAATCCATCGACGGGAGAGAACGCATTTTACGGCGAGTACTTGATGAACGCACAGGGTGAGGATGTGGTTGCGGGGATCCGCACGCCGCAGCCGATCGAGACCCTGAACGACGTTCTGCCAGATGCCTACGAGGAACTCCTCTCCATTCGGGAGACGCTCGAGCAGCACTACCGCGACATGCAGGACATCGAGTTCACCATTCAGGATGAGCAACTGTACATGTTGCAGACCCGCACCGGAAAGCGGACTGCCGCAGCTTCGGTCCGCATTGCGGTAGAGATGGCCCTGGGTGGCACAATCAGCAAGCAGGAGGCGATCGGCCGGGTCGCTCCCGAGCAGATCGATCAACTTCTTCACCCCACCTTCGATCCGAAGGAAGAGGAGAAGGCACACCCGTTGACGCGGGGTCTGCCGGCGAGCCCGGGGGCGGCAACCGGGACAGTTGTCTTCTCGGCGGAGGCGGCTGAGGAAGCGGCAAACAAGGGGAAGAAGGTCATTCTTGTGCGCATCGAAACCTCCCCGGAGGACATAGGAGGTATGAACGCTGCTGAGGGGATCCTCACCGCCCGTGGCGGAATGACAAGCCACGCTGCCGTTGTCGCTCGTGGCATGGGCAAATGCTGCGTCGCTGGAGCCGGAGATCTCACCATCGATTACGCGAAGAAGGAATTTTCTGTACAGGGACAGGTCGTAAAAGTGGGCGAAGCGATTAGCCTGAATGGGACATCCGGTATCGTCTATCCGGGAGAGATCCCTACGGTCGAAGCGGAGTTGTCCGGCAACTTCGGCACCTTGCTTTCCTGGGCCGACGAAATCAGAACCCTGAAGGTCCGTACCAACGCCGATACCCCTCACGATGCCGCCACAGCGGTCAAGTTTGGAGCGGAAGGGATAGGCCTCACCCGCACCGAGCACATGTTCTTCGAAGGCGACCGGATTATCGCTATGCGCAAGATGATTCTCGCTGAGGACGAGACCGGCCGACGCGAAGCGCTCAACAAGCTCTTGCCGATGCAGCGCAGCGACTTTGAAGGGATCTTCAAGGCGATGGACAGCCGACCGGTTACCATCCGACTGCTCGATCCACCGCTGCACGAGTTCCTTCCGCATGATGAAGCTGGCCAACAGGACGTGGCTGAGGTTATGGGAATCCCCGCGAAACAGGTCCGGGAAAAGGTCGACGCTCTGCACGAATTCAACCCAATGCTCGGCCACCGCGGCTGTCGCCTCGGCATCACCTACCCTGAGATCTCGGAGATGCAGGTGCGCGCGATCATGGAGGCGGCGTGCAACGTCTACGCCGAGGGCGTGGCCGTACATCCTGAGATCATGATTCCGCTGGTGGGGCACGTGAAGGAGCTTGCGTTTCAGAAGGAACTGAGCGTTCTCGTCGCTGAGGAGGTGCTTCGCGAGAAGGGACTCACCAAGTCCGATGTTCCCTACCTTATTGGAACGATGATCGAGGTGCCGCGGGCCGCAGTCACCGCTGACGAGGTGGCGACCGAAGCGGAGTTTTTCAGCTTCGGGACCAACGATCTCACCCAAATGGGCTGTGGCTTCTCCCGCGACGATGCCGCGAAGTTCCTCAAAAGCTACGTGGAGAAAGGGATCTACAAAGATGATCCGTTCCAGGTGCTCGACCAGCCTGGCATCGGGAAACTCGTAGAGATGGCGTGTGAGCTCGGCAGAAAAACCCGTCCCGA